>VOFG01001052.1_pt1 | contig 34001 bp, 24 predicted proteins | sample 5384171 | NCBI WGS metagenome assembly VOFG01 (sample SAMN12384726, study PRJNA508395) | human gut metagenome | isolation source: healthy gut F | host: Homo sapiens
GATATAACCGGAACTTACACCTTTCTCTTTGAGCCATTTGGAGGCTTCCGTCGTAATGTCTTGGGGATATACAGGCGGCGTATCTTACCGCCTTTGCTATAAAGGTCAAGATACCCTACTTGCACATGTTCCGCTTTGATTTGGAGAAGTTCGCTTACACGTGCCCCAGTAGCAGCCATAAACCAAACCACAAAATACCATTCATCATAGCCATCCGCTTTTAGCTGTGCTTTCAAAAATTTGTAATCGGCATCGCTGATTACGTTTTCCAGAAAGTTCTTCTGCTGAACCTTGACAAACTTTACTTTCAGTTTGTCCTGCTTTGTAAACCCAAATACTTGTTGATGCCTTGCAGTCGCAAGTTTACCGTTTGTGGTCTGAAGTTCTCCACCAAGTAGCCTTTATAAGCCAACAGATTCTTCTTGTTCACTTCCTTATAGTGAGTAAGGAAATAGTTTACCGTCCACACATACGATGTCACGGTGTTCTTTGCCAAATTAGTTTTGGCAAGATGATTTTTGAATTTTGTTACCATATTACATTGATTAATTGGCAGGCTCGTCATTCGGGTCTTGTGGTACAAGTTTGCCATGAATAGCAAGGTCGAGGATTTTGTTTTTCGCTTGTTGAATAGCAGTTTGCAAACCATCCTTTCCATTTTCAACAATATCAATTATAGAGAATAGTCGTTGAATCTCGTTTACTATTCGTTCCTGTTCTGCAAGAGGAGGCAAGGGAATCAAGCCATTGCAAGCATCCGTGGTACTTAGTCTTGGCATTTTTACTCCATAACCACATTGCAAGGTATAGTCAAGGAAATAAAGTGAACGAAGTACATAGCAGATGTAATTATTCGACAATATTCCATAGCTTCCAAATGCCATTATTTCTGTTGTACAGAATCCGTCATTAGGTGCAACTAATACTTTGTTTAGATATGTGCGAAGCTTTGAATAAAGGATTTGACCTTTTTGAAATTTATGGCGAATTCCATTTATCTTACGTTCATTTTTGTTGAGATGTTGTATAATCTTGGCTGTGTCTTTTTCTATATCTTCCAATTCCAACACCCAATCAGAATTGTCAATGTCTTCTACTTGGACATTGACACTATCGCCATAGTTAGTAATTTCTCCAACCGTCGTCCACTCCCACCCCTTCGGCAGTTCAAAGGGATAATGCGGCTTATCACAAACAACCTTAGATTTCTTTGGCTTCTTGATTTTTCCTTCTTTGATAAGACGTTCTTTCTCTGCACGGATGCGTTCAAGCAGCACCGATGCAGGTTCATCATTCGGGTCTTGCGGTACAAGTTTTCCATGTATCGCAAGGTCGAGTATCTTTTGGCGTAACGCTTTTGTATTCATTCTGAGTTTTGTTTAATCTTCCTCTAATTTCTTTATCTCCTCATTCTCCTCAAACTCCTCAATCCATTCCTTCACCTTGGCTTGCAGCAAGGCTTTGTCGGGCAGATAGAGCTGGTAAGCCGCTGCATAGACGTTTGCGTCTTTAGGAAGAGTGAGTTCTACCAACGCATCGTTTTTCTCCTTGCAGAGCAAGATACCGATGGTAGGTTTCTCGAAGTCCTGCTTTACATATCGGTCAAAGTAGTTGACATACATCTGCATCTGTCCGAGGTCCTGATGAGTGAGTTTGTCGATTTTTAAGTCGATAAGAACATAACACTGTAACAAGCGGTTGTAGAGCACCAAATCTACATAGTAGTTGTCTTCATCGAAAGTGAAGCGTTTTTGTCGGGCTTCGAACAAGAAACCTTTCCCCATTTCAAGGAGAAATTTCTGTATCTTGCTGATGATGGCATTCTCCAGTTTTGACTCACTATAACTTTCATCAGGTTTCAGTCCAACAAATTCTAAAGAAATAGGACTCTTGATAATATCCGAAGTTTTTTCTACAGTTTGACCTTCCAATGCTAATCTGAAGACTTCACTCTTATCACGGCTTAAGGCAATGCGCTCGTATAGACTGCTAGCCACTTGTCTTTTTAGCCATCGGTAGTCCCAATTTTGTTTTTGTGCTTCAATCTCATAGAAGTTTCTTTCCGCCAAATCATCTATTCGCATCAATACTTGGTAGTGATTCCACGAAAGAGAGAACTTTTGAATTTCGGGTGCATTGCATACGGAATTGGCAGAAGCAGAAATCGTATGCATTGCATCCGATTTCTTATATGCCACATAAAACTTTCTGCAATTTGTAAGAGTGGCTACAGACCATCCTCGACCATATTGCTTGGTTAATCTATCAGACAAGTTCTTGACAACTTGTTTTCCATAGGAAGCTCTTAGACAACCTTGTTGCTCATATTCCACTACATAATGCCCTATTTCATAATAGGTACTTACTGTAGTCGCACTTATAGTCTTTGCAATATGTTTGCGACTATTCTCGATAAGTGAAGAAATTATTTTGAATAGTGTTTCCTCACTTTCTATTTTTACTATATTTCCGTTCATTTTTAGTTCTCTTTAATATTCCTCAACAACTTCTCCAGCTCGCTCACTGCACTGCTGATGTTCTGGCTCTGCTCCTTGATTGTAGCCATCAGTTCGGCAAGCGTATGCTCTTCCTCTTCGCCACCTTGTTTCATCCAAGTGATGTCGAGCGAAGTCTTGTCACGAGCGGTAAGCTCCTCAACAGGATATTTGCGCCAGCGACCAGAAGGATTCTTCTCGGCATCGTAAGTTTCGGTGCGAGCGTTGATGTTCTCTGGGTTGTAGCACTTCACGAAGTCATCGAGATGATGACGCTCCAGTTTGTTAGTGGCAAGCGTATGCTTGATATCAGTACGGTAGTCGTAGAACCACACCTCCTTAGTAGGTTGCCCCTTGGTGAAGAATAACACGTTGGCCTTGACACCCTGCGCATAGAAGATGCCAGTAGGCAGGCGAAGAATAGTGTGAAGATTAAACTCCGAGAGCAGACGCTTGCGGATAGTCTCGCCAGCACCACCCTCAAACAACACGTTGTCGGGCAGCACCACGGCAGCACGACCACCAGTTTTGAGCATCAGCATCATGTGCTGAAGGAAGTTGAGCTGATTGTTCTTTGTCTCCACATAGAAGTCCGGGCGATTGATGTCCACCGACCCTGCAGGACGAGTACCGAAAGGAGGGTTGGCAAGGATGACATCGACCAAAGTAGCTGGCTCTTTCTCCAAGGAGTCATCGCAAACGATTGGACTGCGGTCTGTGCCCACACCATGCAAGTAAAGGTTCATGGAAGCGAGTGTGACCACAAGTGGTGTGTTGTCAACACCATGCAAGGCTTGGTTCCGGAGGAAATCACGCTTTGCCTTGTCCTGCGTCTGATGCTTCATATAGTCGTAGGCAGCAAGGAGGAAACCGCCTGTGCCACAGGCAGGGTCGCATACCGTCTCTCCAATCTGCGGACGGATGCAATCCACCATAGCCTGAATGAGAGGACGTGGGGTAAAATACTGTCCTGCGCCACTCTTTTTATCCTGTCCGTTCTTCTCCAAGATGCTCTCATAAATAGCACCTTTCACGTCGCCATCCATGATAAGCCACTGTTCCTCGTCAATCATCGTAATGACCTTTTTAAGATACACTGGTTTGTCTATCTTATTCTGCGCCTTGGTGTAGATAGTACCAATGAGATTGTCTTGGCTGCTAAGAACACGCAATGTGTCCTCATACTGCTTCACGAGTTCAAGACCGTCAAGCTCAGTAAGCTCATGCCACTGATAGCCTGCGGGGATAGCCGACTCCTCGCCGAACATCTCTACGTTCTCTGCATCCATTTTGAGGAAAAGCAGATAAGTGAGTTGCGTGATATAATCGGTGAAGCCAATGCCCTGTCCTGCGAGAGTAGTGGCAAGATTCCAAACTTTCTTTGTGAGCGTCTGCTCGGTAGATATATTGTTTGCCATATTTAAGCTGTTTTTCTTAATACTACAAAATTAAACAATGAGAGAAGTGCCTCGTCAGCTTTCTGCATCGAGCCGAAAGCCCGAATCATCTGTGCTGCCTGTGTCTTGTCATCATCACGAATATCGCGCACGGTGCAAGCTCCGTTGGCTGCGATATAATCAACCACCTCGCTCATGAGCTGCTTCTGACGGTCAGAAATATCACGATGCCACTGTCCGCACCAAAGATTGAAATACTGTCGTGCCGTGGTACATACACAGTCGAGCCGCTCAATCTGCCGGAAGGCATAGCGCACAAGTTGGATGATGTTTGTAAGTGCATCACTCTCTTCTTTCTTGGCGGCACGGCGCACATGGTCGGGACAGACAATGGCATACGAGTTCCAAAGCTGCTTGGCAGAAAACTTATTGTTCTCCATCTTCAGTTTGTTCTCCAAGTCCTTCAACATAGAGTATGTTATAGGTTCACCGTTCTGATTGTACAATATGCGCAGAGCCTCTATCTCATCCTGGTGGTCATGGCAATATTGCTCAAAGGCACTTGTCGTTTCCTTTGCCTCCTCCACGGAAAAGCCCTTTGAAATCAGCGTGTCCTCGCCAGGCATCAGCGTAGACACGAAGCCAGCAGCAAGAATAAGGAAATATCTTCTGGCATCCGCATGATTAGCCACAGGGCGAGAAACCAATCCTTTGCGCTCATTGTTAGGCTCGTTGATGTTGTTGAAAGGTGGCAGTTCGTCACTTTCCAAGGCATTATATATGCGTGATGCGATAGCATCCATATCACCGTGGCCAAGTTCTCAAACTCTTTTCGTTGCTCGCCATCCGCCTCTGTTATAGATTCGGGCAAGTGTTGCTGCAAGCCGCTTGATTTCAGATATTCATCGGGGATAACCATGGACTAATCCGTTCCAATAATTCTTTGAGGGTAATGGTCTTTGTCGTGGACCCTCGCCCTGTTCTGGGATAGACTTTGTATGTTCGGTAACGCCCACCGCATCCACCAAGAAGAAACAATCCTTGCTAACGGCATTAGGTGTGACATTGCGAAGCTGCTCATCGCCAATGGTGCGCACACCACGTCCCTTCATCTGAATGTAAAGTGGCTCAGACTCCACATCACGCATGAACATCACCACTTCAAGCGGTTTCACATCAGTGCCAGTAGCCACAAGCGTACAAGTGACTGCTATGCGGAAGTCACGGTCGTTGCGAAACTGACGAATCAGCTCATTGCTATCGCCCGACGAGTAAGTGATTTTCTGCACATATCTATCCATGTCTGCATTAGGACAGACCTCACCGAACACATCCTTGGCAATATTGACAATATTCGTAGCATGAGCCTCGTTGAGTGCAAAGATAAGTGTTTTGGGCAGATATTCAAACTGCGGTTCACGCTGTGGGTCGTTGAACATCTCCGTATAAACGGCATCACGATAAGTGGAGAGTATTAGTTTGATTTGTGCCGGGTTGATAATGCTTCGGTTCAGTTCTTTATTGGTGTAGGTCTTTTACTCTTTTCCAAAGTATAGTTGACGATACGATTGTTATTGAAGAATGCTATTGTTTCTGGAATAGGGGTTGCCGTCAGTCCCACTAGTTTTGCCGTGTCAAAGTATTCGAGTACCTTGCGCCAGTTTCCATAGATAGAGCGGTGGCACTCATCTATGATAATCATGTCAAAGTAATCGTGGGGCAAATTCGGATTATCAGGCAAGGCGACTTCTTCCGTTAGTTCGTTGTCGTCATCATCATCCGTATCTTCTATGGCTTCTCCTTTCAAGAAAGAGAAAAGGCGTTGTATGGTTGATATAACTACATTGCTATCAGCAGGAATGGAAGCAGAACGAAGACGGTTGACAGTGAATATTGTGTTGAAAGCATCACCGTTTTCAGTCAATCGGAATGTGCCAAACTCTCCTTCAGCTTGTTTTCCAAGATTGTTCCTATCCACAAGGAACAAGATTCTGCGCATAGGAGTGTATGACAACATACGATATGCAGCAAGGCAAGCCGTATATGTTTTACCTGCACCTGTGGCAAGAACCATCAATGCACGATTTTGACCTGTGCGAAAACTTTTCTCCAGTTCTGTAACGGCTTCATATTGGCAATTACGCAACCCTTTTTTGCGCAGAGTAGGTAGTCCGGCAAAATAATCATTTATTCCCAACTTCTTAACCAGTTCGTGCGGTGTGGGTATAGTCATTATTTGGATGAAACAAGCATCCTTTTCGCGAAAATCACAGAAATATAATTCCTTGCCGTTGGAGGTAAAGATAAAGGGTAATGGCTTCTGATACGTTTGGTAGATATTGGGTACACTTTTAGCATATAGTGCAGCTTGCTCACACACTTTTGCCGAGAAAGCGTCCGTTTCTTCACGCTTGGCTTCAAGCACACCAACAGCCTTTCCATTTATAAAAAGGAAATAATCGGCTTCAAGATTACCTTTTAGCAATCCTTCCCTTATGGCTACAGCCGTACAAGTCGGTTCATATTCTTCTCGGTTTATAACTTTCCAACCGGCTTCGGTCAGCCATTGGTCAATTTTAATTCGAGCTTTTTCTTCCGGTGTCATATATTCCTATATTTTTATATTATCAGAAGTTGTAGTGTAAAAATAATTGATAACGACAAACGCTATTGACGTTCGTTTTTGTCCGTTATCAATTCTTTTAAATCCACTTGAAGTATTTCCGCAATCTGCTGTAACGTATCCAAATTGGGCTGGATTCTATTACAAGCATAGGCATTAACCATGCTAAAACTTTTGTCAAGTTGTTTGGCTAGCCATGTCTGCGAGATACCTTTGTCTGTCAAGACTGCCTTTATTCTATTTAGCTTCATTCTTAGATGCAATTTTATTCTGCAAATATAGTGAATTATATTCAATAGTCTGGAAGTCCTTTTTCGTATTTTTGTAAGTGTCAAAAGAATCTCTAAGCGTATGATGGATAACTTTAAGGAGAAATACGACACACTTGTCAGAAAATACGACAGCCTTCTTGCGGAAAACGAAGAATTGAAATCAATCCTTCGGCAATACGGCATTGCCTATTCTACTACAAACAGAATGGATGAGGAATCAGTATTCTCTTCTATCTCATTTCCTCCTGTATATTTCTCTCTTGATGAGAAAATAGAATTATTCCATAGCTTTTTCAAAGGAAGGGATGATGTATTTGCACGACGATGGTTCAGCAAAACCACAGAAAAAGGTGGCTATCAACCAGTCTGTATCAACGAATGGCGTAGAGGAATATGCGACAAGAAAAAACATAAATGTACGGAATGTCCCAACCGTAATTTTGCGTCATTGACAAACCAAGACATATATCGTCATTTGGAAGGTAAAGACGAAAACGGATGTGATGTTATCGGCCTGTATGTCATCACTCCGGATAATAAATGCTCTTTTCTGTGCGCTGATTTTGATGACAAAAACTGCACTCACGGATATAAGGATGATGTGTTGGCATTCGTTTCTGTTTGTCGAGATTGGAATGTCCCATGTAGCATTGAGCGTTCAAGGTCTGGAAATGGAGCACATGTATGGGTCTTCTTCACTGATGCGATTCCAGCTATTAAAGTGAGACGGTTTGGTAATATCATTCTTACGGAAGCTATGAAGCGGAATGGAAGAATTTCTTTTGATTCATACGACCGTTTCTTTCCAAACCAAGATAGAATACCGGAAGGAGGATTTGGAAATCTAATAGCACTACCATTACAAGGTGGAGCAAGAAAAGTGGGAAACAGCGTTTTTGTTGATGATAAATTTCTTCCATTCAAAGACCAATGGGCATATTTGTACAATGTCAAGAGAATTGACGAATGTGTCGTGGATAGATTGTTGGTTGAACATCAACAAGAGGATTTTGGAGCATTAGCCACATCTTCGGAAGCAAAGCCTTGGGAAATACCTATTGTACAAGAAGTCGCACGGACAGACTTTGATAGTAAACTTAAAATCAACAAATCCGACAATATTTATATCCCATTAAGTTCAATTTCCAGCAAGGTGATTAATCAGTTGAAGCGATTTGCCGCCTTCAAGAATCCTGATTTTTACAGTAAGCAGGCAATGCGTATTTCAACATATAACATTCCACGCATTATCTGTCGCGCTGATTTCAATGATGAGTTTCTTGTTATGCCTCGGGGGTGCGAAGAGGCTATAATAGCCATGTTGTCTTCTCTAAGTATTGATTATGAAATAATTGATAAAACCAACCATGGCAAATCTATTGCGATAGCCTTTAAGGGTAAAGAACGTGATGAGCAGTTAGAAGCCATTAATTCACTTATGCCCCATACAAATGGAGTATTGTCGGCAACAACCGCTTTTGGAAAGACTGTTACAGCGGCAGCATTGATTGCCCAAAGAAAGATAAATACACTTATCTTGGTACATTCTAAAGCATTGCTTATGCAATGGCACGAACGCCTTTCTGAATTTCTTGATATTGATTTCATAGAGGATAACGTACCTAAGAAACGTGGTAGAAAGAAAGTCTTTTCTCCAGTCGGAAGTCTTGATTCAACTTCAAATACATTGCATGGAGTTGTTGATGTGGCTCTTATGCAATCTTGCTTTGAAGATGGTGAAGTCAAGTCTTTTGTACAAGATTACGGAATGGTTATTGTTGATGAATGTCATCATGTATCTTCAATAACTTTTGAAAATGTTCTAAAACACGTTACGGCTCATTATGTTTATGGGCTTACTGCCACTCCAATTCGCAAAGACGGACTACAGCCAATTATTTTTATGCAATGTGGCCCGATTCGATTTTCAGTTGATGCTAAGGCACAGATACAAAAACAATCGTTTCAACGTTATCTTGTGCCGAGGTTTACTTCGTATCGACCCGTTACAGACGACAAACATACATTTACGGCACTCTCACAATCACTTGCGGAATCTGAGATGCGAAATAATCTCATCATAGAAGATGTTCTTAACGCAGTAGCCTCAGGTCGTACACCAATTATACTGACAAGTAGAACTTCTCATGTCGAGTTGATTACGAAAATGCTTGAACCACAAGTAGCTAATGTTATAAAACTTACAGGAGAGGGTACGAGCAAACATAAACGTGAAATTATACAAAAACTACAGGATATTCCACGGGACGCTCCTCTTGTAATAGTCGCTACAGGAAAATATGTAGGAGAGGGCTTTGATTATCCAAGGCTTGATACACTATTTCTTGCTCTTCCTATTTCGTGGAAAGGATTGGTTGCCCAATATGCAGGTCGATTGCATAGAGAGAATGAAGGTAAAACAGATGTTCGCATTTATGATTATATTGACATACACGAACCTGTGTGCGAAAGTATGTATCGTAAACGGCTAAAGGGATATTCAGCCATTGGTTATCGTGTTCTTACGAAAGAAGTATCGACTTTATTTGATGCGACTGAGGACTTGCATTTATCATCGTGTGAAGGGCAAATCTTCAATGGGAATACGTTCCGTTATCCCATTGTTCAAGAATTGAAAAGCTCAAATCAATCTGTTGTAATATCATCTCCAAGACTTTACCGTGTAGAGCGGAACGCGCTTATAAAAAACTTGCTTGAACTTCAGGCAAATGGTATTGATGTTGCTATTTTTACAACAACCGAGAACGAACAAACCGAGTATCTAAAGAATCAAGGGTTATTCATAAGGATTGTTCCAAAACTATCGTTATGCGCCTGTATCATTGATAAAACGGCCATCTGGTATGGTAGTGTTAATGTTCTTGGATATTCAACAGAAGAAGACAGTATCATTAAAATTTCAGATACCAAACTAGCAAACGAACTATTGAATGTCATATATGATAAGGGGTTGGCCTAATCTTATTATGCGAAACATGCATAAATTTAATTTTGCTAATGGGTCTGCACATTGTACTTTGCCAAAATATTTTCGTCTATTTCAATCTTATGCCGTCCTGTGGTTGTACGCAGATTCTTTCTAACAGTATCAAATGTGGAATTGGCAAACCACTCTGCAAATGTCGCCATTACAAATGATGTAGTCATATCTCTACCTATATTATATTGAAAAGCGATATTCCAAGCAAAGTTCTTCAACGAGATTTGAGTGAGGGACGTGCGCTTCTTGATATGAATTTCGGTTGCAGAAAGCACTTGACGGTTAATTGCAAAATAGCGGACAGATTCGCATATTTGGTAAATCTCTATTTCCTCCAAATCAAAACGCTTAAATGTATCTCGTGTGTATCTCAGGATAGCATTCAATTTTTCATCTTCTTCTCTTTCTTTTTTGCCATTGGTATTGTTGTTGCTCACGTTGGTATTCATAATGAAATAGCTCCAGTCGCTTTTTCTGGACTTCTTCATTGTTTGAGGTAGGTGAATACGCTAAAGGCTGTGTCTTTTTACTCACACACTTTTTGACAGATATTAGAAATGATGGAGGAATTGCATCAACAAGATACCTTGCTAAGATAATGCAAAGATGGTGTAGTAGTTTTTGTATGACATATCCGATGACCATAACTAATGGAATCAAACTCATTCGTATTCCAAGCATATTGCATACTTGAAACGCTATCATTGAAGCTAATAGCACCATAGTAACCTCGATTATCAGAGAGTGAAGTATATCTTGTTTTTGCTTCATACCTATTATTGTTTATTTTCCCTATGCAAAGGTACAATAGATTTTCATAAAAAACGATAGACAAATCGTAGGTGTATTTTTGCAATCACATAGTAATCAGTGATTTTTGAAAGCAAAACCATAACAAGAGAAAATATCCAAGACTATTTGAAAACAAGAGAAAACAGAAATCACACAAAATAGCATAGTTAAACTAAGTTAAAGTTTTCCTGTGGCGGTTTTTCTGCTTTTTCTAAGGCTTAAATATGTAGTAACTGGAGCAAAGTAATCATATCTGTACCAAGCAATATATAATGTATTGATATTCAGTAATGATTATCTTTGAGGAGGTTAAGTAAGTATCGGTAAACAACGATAACTATTAATAGGAATATAGGGTGTAGCTCAATGGGTTACACCCTATTTCTTTTTATACCTCTTTCTTTTGACTTTGCTTGTTATTCGGATTTTTATTGTATAATAACGTAAATTCGATGAATTAAAACAGCGTTGATTCTCTATCCATAGTCCTTTGAACAGCAATTGTCGTTTTTTTAGGAAAGAAACAAATACTTGTTGTTTGTCGAATGCATACTTGGTATTTCCTTTCCGTTTTGTAATTTTGTAGCCGATTTAATGAGTTTTAGGTTAGGATTTATGGAAGAAAACAGAGAGATGACAACACAGGAAGTGTTGCTACTAAGGCGAAAATTGGATTTACTTTTGCGTACAGGGAAATTATTAATGGAAAGTGCTGCCGATACGAACCGAATAGACCGGAATATGAAACGTGTCGCCGCTTTCTTGGGAATACCGGAAGAGAAGTTGCATATAGACATCCGCTGGAGCATGATGATGGTGAATGTCAGTGATGAGGCTCACTCTTTTTCCAAATTCCAGAAATGCGAGAAGCATGGCATTAACATGACCACCTTGTCCGCTATCAGCAAATTGTCGTGGCGTGCCATCGAGCAGGATTATTCGTTGGATAAATACGAATCTGAGTTAGAAAGGATAGCCAATAAACCTCGCAACTTCAGTTCTCTTGTCGTATCTATAGGAGCTGGTTTCGCTTGTGGCGGCTTCTGCAAATTGTTCGGCTGCGACTGGGTAGCCTTTCTGTTAGCATCCATTTGTGCTTTTTTAGGCTTCCGAGCCCGGTTACGATGCATCGAATTTGGCATCAATGTGTATATGAGTATGGCAATAGCCGCCTTTTTATCCACTTGTTTAGCCTATTTGTCCTCTTTTTCCGACTGGTCATCTACACCTTATCATCCCTTGTTGGCTTGTGCCCTTTTTATTGTCCCAGGTGTTCCATTGATCAATTTTGTGGATGATATGCTGGACAACCATCTGTTGGTCGGCATGACACGCGCTGCCAATACTGCGATGATGATGGGAGCTTTGGCATTTGGAATAGCCTTTGCGTTGCGTGTGCTGGTCATGAACGATGTCTTGATAGACCAGCGTTTCTCCGAATTGAGTATGACACCACACGATTCATATTGGGTTTATGCAGTGGCGGCAGCTATTGCAGCGATGGGTTTTTCTATGATATTTAATATCCAAAAACGTTTGTTGTTGGTTGTGGCTATTGGCGGTGTCATTGCCGTTTGTACACGGAATTTTGTCAATTTTGAATTAGGCTACGGTCCGATTGTCGGTTCTTTTATGGGAAGCTTTGTCGTTAGTTTGATTGCGGTGAAAGCAGTCCATTGGTTTCATGTACCGAATCATGTGCTGACCATTCCTTCTGTTATTCCGATGATTCCGGGAGTGCTGATGTATAGGGCTTTGCTCTCGTTCATTAACTTGCACGGAGTCGTGGGAGAGTTGACCGCTGCTTTTTATAATGGAATCACTTCTGCCCTTATTATATTGTGTATCTCCTTGGGAGTTGCCGTTCCTAACATTTTTGCCCGTCGTTATATAGCAAAAGACCGTCGCCGCTATCTTCAAGAGGAATTGCAGAAACGCCGCGAGCGTGGTAAATTCATCGAGTGGTAAGGCTGTTGTTATGCCGGGAATGTCAGTATGAATGTAGTATAAGCCGATGACGAAGGATTCTTGAGGTTGAGGCTTCCTCCTGAAACCCGCATGATTTGGCGAGACAAGGAGAGCCCGATTCCTGAACCATTTTCTTTGGTGGTGAAGAACGGGATGAAAATATGCTCCGCTTCTTCCGGAGTGATAAGCGGACCATTGTTGCTGATTTCCATGATTACATTTTCATCGGGGTCGCAATAAGCCTTTATAAGAATCCAGCTGTCGGATTGTTGTGTGCCGATGGCTTGCATGGCGTTTTTCAATAGGTTCAAGACAACTTGATTCACTAAATTCTCGTCGGCAAACAAGATAAGGTCATCCGGTTTTATATCTGTCTTGAATTCTATATTGGAGGATGGATGATGGTATTGTGCCAATTGGATGACACGTTCCACGAATTGGTTAACGTAAAAAGAGCGAAGGTTTGGGAGTCGGCACATGAGTGAACTTGCGATAAGATTCAACAAAGGAAATCAATCCTTTTCCTGTGGAGCTGATAACTTGCAAACCCTCTTTTATGTCGGTCGGAATCTCTTCATTCATTGCCAACATGGTGTCGCTCAATGAGGTAATAGGGGTGATGGAGTTCATGATTTCATGCGTCAGGACTCTTGTCAGCCTTATCCATGAATCCAATTCTTTCTCTTCCATTTCGTTTTTGATGTCATTCAGCGCAATGATGCGCACATGTTTATCCCTTAGCTCTATCTCTGAAGCATGAAGGGACAACGTGACAAGCCCTCTTTCGTTTGAAATAGAGATTTGCTTCTTTTCTCCCGCTTGGATGTTGTTCAGGATATTTACCAACTGGACATCTATTTGTGCTAATTGCTTGATGTGCGTAAGTATTGATATGCCTAATAATCGGAAAGCTTCGTCGTTGGATTGGCAAATAGTTCCGTTGTCATCTATGACAATGATTCCCGTCTTTACAAAGTTCAATATCACCTCGTAATACTTTTCCCGCTGTATCGCATCTGCTTTTGCTTGGAACAATATTTGGGTAATCCGGTTAAGGGACATGCTGACCAATTTATCATCGGTTCCATGTCCTTCTGTTGCATACTTGAAAGAGTAATCGTTGTTGTTGATGGCATCGAACATGAAGGAAACTTTCATGGCATTTTGCTTATATAGTTTCCGGATGTTGATCAAGGAGAAGATGGTAAAAAGTATGGTGACAGGCAAAAGAGTCCAATATTCCCAAAGGAAAAAGCATGTACTCAATGCTGTAAGCCCGATAATCAGCATAATTAGGATTGTCAGGCTGAATAAAGGTCTCTTAAAGCCCATATCGTTTTAATTTATTGTATAACGTTTGTCTGGAAATGCCTAATTGACTTGCCACCAATGAAAGATTCCCTTCATTCTTTTCCATTGCGCTTTTTATCATTTGGCATTCCATCTCTTCCAGAGTCCGCACCTCTTCGTTGTGGATGTTCTCTTCCTCTTTCACTTGCGTTTTGGAAAAATCGAAGCAGAAGCTGTTTAGGACGGGCTCGTCGCAAATAATCACAGCTTTCTCAATCGTATGCTCCAATTCGCGTATGTTTCCAGTCCAAGTTTGTTCCTGCAACTTCTCTTTGACTTGATCATCCAAAGCCAATATCTTCTTGTTGTAAATGGTACAATACTTCTCTATGAATATTTCTGCCAAAGGCACAATGTCCTCTTTCCGTTCCCTGAGGGAAGGAATTTCCACGTGTATCGTGTTGATTCGGTATAATAAATCTTCACGGAACTCATCCTTGTTCACCATGCTTTCCAAGTTCCGGTTTGTCGCACTTATCAGGCGGATATTTACAGGAATAGGAATATTGCTCCCCACACGAACAATTGACCTGCGCTGAAGAGCTGTTAGCAGTTTGGCTTGTAGATGATAGGACAAGTTCCCGATTTCATCTAAGAAAAGGGTTCCGTTATTCGCTGCTTCGAACTTTCCCGCATGGTCGGCACGTGCGTCCGTAAAAGCACCTTTCACATAGCCGAACAGTTCGCTTTCGAACAGTGTTTCCGTAATGGCTCCCATGTCTACCGGAATCATCGGTCCCTCTTTCCTTCTGGAGAGAAGGTGTATTTCCCGTGCCAACATCTCTTTACCTGTCCCGTTTTCACCCGTGATAAGGATATTGGCATCAGTCAATGCCACTTTATGGATAAGGCTTTTCAGCTGTTGCATGGCAGCACTGTTTCCCCAGAACATTCCGCTTTCCCCCTTTTCTGAGTTGTCGTTCCCAGTTTTCCCTTGCAGTTTTATCTTTTGTTGGTAAGCAGAAACCAATGTTTCTATGAGCTTTTGGTTATCATAAGGTTTGACGATGAAATTATTGGCACCTTTTTTCATTCCTTTACAGCCAATTCTATATCTGCATAAGCTGTGAACAAGACAACTTGGGTGAATGGACAGTTTTTCTTTATCTCTTCCAGCCAGAATAATCCTTCATTTCCATTATTGATGCCTGCTTTGAAATTCATATCCAGTAAAACGACATCTATCGAATGAGCATGCAATGTCTGTAATAAAGAATTAGGATTATTAAGAACTAAAATAGTCTCAAAATAATTCCGCAAAAGCAATTGTACGGCTGTTAGAATGGCTCTGTTGTCATCAACAATTAATATAGTGCCTTGTTTCTCCATGTCTGTGTAATAATAATATAATGCTAAATTCGGAATAATATCGGACTTGTGCAAGTTTTTGAATGGAAATTCGGAAGGCTCTTACAGATCCTTCAGCAAGATGTGTTCTCCCTTTTCTTTGACGCTTTCCCTTAATAGCAATAGCGTTTTCCATTCTTTGTTGAATAACTGCGAAGTGTCTATTTTGAAATTCTCTGATCCATGACAATCCATGCGGTCATACAAATAGCTTACACTTAGTTGGTTTATGTCTATTGCGGGTTGGTAATGGATAATCCTGACATCATTTCCGATAACGACCTCTTGGATGATGCCTAATTCCGTCAGTTTATATAATATTTCAGTAGTTATACGGATAGGAATACGGTTGCTATTGGAGAGTTCATCTGCTGTGTAAGGTGTTTCTCCTTTGGCAAAACGTTTTACAATCAATGATGTAATCAGAAGAGTCAGGAAATCATAATAGCGTCTGCTTATGTTTTTGCTGTCCCTCTCGAAACTGAATTTCTTGACGTTCTGCGAAGCGTATGACAACTCTGCACCGAACAAGCATATCAACCAGGATAATTGCAACCACAAAAGCAATAAAGGCAGTGCGGCGAAACTTCCGTAAATGGCATTGTATTTGCTCACCCAAATCTGCCCGCTTATATAAACCAACTGGAAGAACTGGAAGGCGCATCCGGAAATGATACCGGCAATCAGTCCATTCAAGAACTTCACCTTTGTGTTGGGCAGAGCGATATATAATCCTGTAAATGCCAATGAAGTAAAGACATAAGGCGTGATGTTCAATATCAGTTCGACTAATGGTGTAAGGAACAGGTATTGATCTAAAAAGGTGTTCCGAAGCGTGGAGATGAAGATGGACATTCCACTGGAAGAAATCATCAGGATTGGCATGATGATGAACAAAGCCAAGTAATCGGAAATCTTACGGAACCAAGTACGGGACTTATTGATTTGCCAAATATCATTGAAGGCATCTTCTATGGAGGAAATCAGGTTGATGACCGTATAGAAAAGCATAATCAATCCGATTCCGATAATAACTCCACCTTGCGCTTGCGCCAAATAACTCTCGACGAAGCCGAAAGCTTTGTCTAACTCCGCTTGTTGTCCGGGAAAATAGTTCATCAGCTCATTACGCACAGCATTTTGGAACCCGAAACCTTTGGCTATCCCTAACAAGACTGCCAATAACGGGACAATGGATAAAAGGGTATTATAAGTCAGTGCGGAAGCGCGAGTTTGCAGGTTCTCGTTGCGGAATCCACGAATGGCTAAGATGATAGTCTTGATGATGTCAATATAAATCACCTTCAGACCAGACATCTCATTTTCAGTGATACGCCAAATGTCGTATGTGACGAAATGGATGGCCCAATTCAGGAAGGCTTGAATTTGCCTTAATCCAAATTTCTTCTTTTCTTCAGTAGCCATGGTGGAAAAAATAAGAAACAGTCTGTCTATAAGCCGGGTTCTGTGCTCGTTGCCAAAAGCAACGAGTGCCTGCCATTTATCTTGTCTTGTTGTCACCAACAAGCTCTATCGATCTACCCTCGACATCGGACGAGCCGCCCTACATGCGCCGATATACATGATCTTTCAACCCATAAGGCATACGGCATCCTTTGTTGCCAAAGAACCGGTGAGCTCTTACCTCGCCTTTTCACCCTTACCTGTGCCATAAGACACCGGCGGTTGTTTTCTGTTATGCTACTCAAACCTTGCGGCCTGCTTCCCGTTAAGAAGTATGGTGCCCTGTGTTGCCGGACTTTCCTCTCATCTGTACAGATGAGCGGCAGACCGACAGACTGCATGGCTACAAAGGTAGCCATTTTTTTTTATTATGGAAATATTTTTTGCCAAGTCACCGGAGAATGATGTAACGACCTTAGCTTATCACCTAAATGAAAAGCATTTATCACCTAAGTGAAAAGCACTTATCACCTAAGTGAAAAACACTTATCACCTAGGTGAAAAGCACTTATCATTAGGCTGAAAAATAAAAATACTTGAATCTGAAAAGCATGACCTATGTCTATTCAAATTTCATTTCATCATCTTATTTAGTTTGCCTGCCATTAGGAACATGACGAGGGCAGTCGTGCCGCTGATGAACACAAAGAGCATGAAAAAATCGTGCAAGTTATTGATGGAATATCCTAAGAAACTTTTGCTTACTCCGTTTTCTGGATAGAAACCGCTCAACATTCCGGCAAACTTGTTGGCTGCTGCCGAACTGAGGTACCAAACACCCATCAGCAAGGAAGAGAATCTTGCGGGTGACAATTTGTTGACAATAGACAGACCAATAGGAGAGAGGCATAACTCTCCGATGGTGTGGAGCAAATATAGGCTGGTTAACCAAAACATGCTTACTCTGACATTGGGGTCAACATCTTTTACGCCAAAGGCAATAATCAAATAGCCTATCGCTAAAAACAGAAGGCCGAAGGCTTGTTTGATGAGGGGACTCGGTTCAATGCCATGTCGTCCCATGAATGGCCATAACCAAGCGAACAGAGGCGACATCGCCACTACCATGATGGCAGGGAAAGATTGGAAATAGGATGAGGGCATTTCCCAATTGCCAATCATTCTATCCGTCTGCTCATCGGCAAAGAAGGTCAGTGAGACACCTGCTTGTTCGTATGCCGCCCAGAAAAAGATGACGAAAAAGGAGATGACATAGATAATGCCAATATGCTTTTTTTCCAAGGAACTCAGCGACTTGTCCGTAATGATGAATACCGGCACAACTATCGTCGTTGCATATATAAGGGAACCAATCCAGTCGGCTTCCCCGAAAGGTGTCGCATAAGTTCCTTTCCAATCGAAAGCAAATATTAGAGTTAACAACAAGATGCAACCGACTAAAGAGATGGTTCGCATACTAAGATATTGTTTCGGTTGTGATGATGCTTTTTCCAACTTAACTTCATCTTTTGGTTCGGGTTTGGTTCCGATAGGCTTTCCATCCGGAGAAACGAGATAACGCTTGTTGAGTGTTTGGAAAAAGACACCGCCTATCATAATGCCTATGCAAGCGGCTAAAAATCCCCATCTGAAATCTTCAGGCCGGTTGGTGTTCCCTAAAAATCCACAAACCAATGGTGCTAATATGGCTCCGACATTCACGCCCATGTAGAATATGGTATAGGCTGAATCTTTTCGTTTGTCATCGTCTTTATATAAACGTCCGACCATGGTGGCAATGTTGGGTTTGAAAAAGCCGTTTCCCAATATCAGTAGGACCAGATCGCAAATCATTAACATTTTGGCTAACGGGACATTCTGAAAGTTGGAAGCGCTGATGAATAGGGTGAATTGTCCTATCGCCATCAATATTGCGCCTGTCAATATGGAACGCCTGTTGCCCCAATAGCGGTCGGCAATGTATCCGCCCAAGAGAGGAGTCAGATAGACCATTCCTGTGTAACTACCATAAATCTGGGAAGCCAATTCTTTGTCTAAAAGTAAAGCTTGGACCATATATAATGTCAGGATTGCTCTCATTCCAAAGTAGCTGAAGCGTTCCCACATTTCTGTGACAAAGAGCAAATAAATGCCTTTTGGATGTCCGTTTGTGTTATTCATTTGGTTGATATTAATAAGTAGGATTTTTGGATTGCTTTTCAGTTGTTACGTATAGAGTTAGTGAAAAGAGGGGCGTGTCAGGATTAGCAACGCAACAGTTTGCAATTATGGCACGCCGTCTCTTTATGATGGATTCGGATTATTCAATCCAGTTTTGCCATTTTTGTTCATCGTTATAGCCTGCTGTAACCATTGTTTCAATGAACTGCATGCCTCTTACTCCGTCTTGGACTGTCGGGAAGTCCAACATCTCAGCTGTCGGTTCTTCACCGTTTTTCTTAGCTCTGACAGTCAGGGCGAAGTTCTTATAGATGTTAGAGAAAGCCTCGATGAAACCTTCCGGATGTCCGGCAGGAGTTCTTGTATTCCAGAGAGCCAAATCGCTTAGATAACCATTGTTTCCGATTTGCAATACTTCAGCAGGACGATTGCCCCATTTCAAAGTAAGAGTGTTGGGTTGCATCTGTTGCCATTCCAATCCTCCTTTTTCTCCATATATGCGGATGCGGATATTATTCGCTTCGCCTGTTCCAATTTGTGTAGCGGTCAAGACACCAGCCACTCCGTTTTCATATCTGAGGAAAGCTGCACCGTCATCGTCTACTGGTCTTCCAGGAGCAAAAGAATGGAGGTCGGCACAAACTTGTTCCACCTTAAGCCCGGTGATGTATTCGCTTAAATGCCAAGCGTGAGTGCCGATATCTCCGATACATCCCGCTTTTCCGGTCAATTTAGGATTCGTGCGCCATCCCGCATTGTTTCCACCTTGCAACTCGATTCTTTCAGAAAGCCATCCTTGTGTGTATTCAACATAGACTCTGCGTAACTTTCCTAATTCACCGTTGGCAATACGCATTTTGGCTTCCTTTACAGCTGGATAAGCAGAATATACGTGGGTCAAAGCCAACGTCAATCCGGTTTCTTCTACTTTCTTTTCCAGTAATTTTGCCTCTTCCAAAGAGAATGTCATAGGTTTGTCCACAACCACGTTGAATCCTCTTTCCAAAGCCATCATGGCTGGTTCGAAATGCCATTTGTTAGGAGTGACGATTGTCACGAAATCCATTCTTTCACCTTCTGGCAACGCTGCTTCACGTTCAAACATTTCGGCATAAGAGTCATAGATTCTGTCATCAGGCAAAAAGTATGAGCGTCCGGAACTTCTGGATATTTCAGGGTTTACACTGAAACAACCACATACCAATTCAATTTGATTCTCCATGAAAGCGGCACGGCGATGAATAGCTCCAATGAAAGCATCGCTACCACCACCAACCATACCCATTCTTAATTTTCTATTTTCCATAATAACTCCTTATATTAAATTACTACTCAGTTGAAATTCGTTTTTATTGATTATGTCTAACATCATCTTTCGATAAGATAGACCCTGTCAAGTTTCTTTGTTTTCGTCAATCCTCCTTTCTTTGGCATATTGTGAAGGGCTGCATCCAAACCTTTTGGTGAATGCGACCCAGAAATAGGATTGATTCTTAAAACCACACGCTTCTGATATTTCATAAATGCGCATATCTCCTTTTATTAATAACTCGGCAGCTTTCTTCAGCCTGCTTTTGTTGATTAACTCATTGGGCGTTTGGCGCAAATGTTTTTAGTTTTTCTGTACAAACTTTGCCTTGTTATGCCCAACAGCTCTGCTACTTTGGAAACATCCAAGGTCTGATCTCCCAAGTGGTCAATGATGACTTGGTTCAGCTTTTCCAAGAATTCATTATCTTTAGGCGAACTGGCAAACTCGATCTCCACAGCCGGATGCGAAGAATAGAACTTGCTGATGTTGGTCCTGTTGGATAGCAAGTTGGATATCTGGGCAATCAACAAACTTGTGGAAAAAGGTTTTTCTATGTAAGCGTCGGCTCCTAACTTCAATCCTTCCATGTGGGACTGGACGGTTGTCTTGGCAGTCAGCAAAATGATAGGGATATGGCTGTATTTGTCCATACTCCTAATCTGCTTCAGTAATTCCAACCCGTCCATTTCGGGCATCATGATATCGCTAATGATAAGGTGCACATTCGTGTTGTCCAATATGCAGAGTGCCTCTTTGCCATTCTTTGCCGTAAAGATGTTGTAGTAGAGGTTGATTTCTTCGGCGATGAACTCCCGCAAGTCGGCATTGTCTTCCACAATCAAGATGGAAGCTCTCTCTTTATTATATGTATAACTCGCCTTCTCTGTATTCTCTGCTCTCTCTTCTTCCGTAGAGACCCGTTCGGGCAAATGCTTCGGCAAGATTAAGCAGAAGGTTGTGTATTGCTTGTCCTCTTTCAACAATTGAAGCGAACCTTGGTGCATCTCAGCCAAAGACCTTGCCAAAGGCAATCCCAATCCCGTTCCTAATTTAGGATTCTCTAAATCTGAAACCCGGTAGAATGGTTCGAATATTTTCTCTTTCATATCGTCCGGCACAGGTTTCCCGTCATTGGAAAAGATGAATTTCAGATTGTTCCCCTCTTCAACCACCTCGATATGGATTTCTTTATTCGCATATTTGATGGCGTTGGATAGCAAGTTAGTGAATATCTTAGTGATGGCTTCTCGGTCGATAAAGATAGGAATGCTTTCGTTTTCACTTGTGAAATGGATGTTTTTCCCTTTTTCCTCTGCCAATTCCTGAAAACAGCGAAGCTGGTCTTTGAGCAAACTGATGATGTCTGTGCGGACAAAGTTAAGTTTATATCCTTCCACTTCCGTTTTGCGGAAATCAAGGAGCTGGTTCACCAATGCCAATAAACGGGAGACATTTTTATCCATGAGCGACAAACTCTTTTTTTCGGAATCGTTCATGTCCGTGGATAAAAGTAGTTTCTCCAAAGGACTTTTAATCAGTGTCAAAGGAGTCCTGATTTCATGTGCGATATTGATGAAGAAATCAATCTTAGCTTGGTATAATTCTTTCTCTTTTTGGTCTTCAAACAGCCTCATGTTATATGACAAGGTTCTCTTGGTCTTTTCCCTCCATTTATAAAGGTAGAAGAACAGGATCAGGATGATTCCCAATGTGTACGTCAGGCGGGCATAGATGGATTCCCACCAAGGTGGCAAAATCTCTATTTCCAATTGCGTGATATCATTGCTCCATTGATGGGAAAGGTTTGCAGCTTTTATCTCAAATAGATATTTCCCCGGTTGCATATCCGTGAAATAGACAGTGTTCCGTTCGTAAGTCGGAGTCCATTCCATATCCGCATTGCCAATCCGATAAGCATATTGGATGGAGTTCGGAGCCGAGAAATTGAGGGCTGAAAAGTTTATGCTGAACGTTGATTCACGATGGTTCAGGGTCACTTTCTTGTGCGGGGAAGTAGACGACATATTCAAAATAATCCCTTTGTTTTGGTCATAGTCTATGTACAGTTCATTTAAATGGACATCCAACTTCTCTTCTTTGGGCAAAATCCGGGTTGGATTGAAGTAGATGAATCCTTTCACGGAACCAAAATAGAAGAGGCTGTCCGGGGCACTCAAAGCGGAGTTCTCGTTGAACTGCCTTGAAAGGAGCCCTTGTCCCTCTGTAAATGTAGTGATTTCTGCTTTCCTGTTCATGCAAACCAGCCCATTGGCTGTGCTAATCCACAGTTTTCCCTGTTTGTCTGGTAAAATCCTATAAGCCACGTTACTGGGCATTCCGTTTTTTACCGTATAATGGATGGATTCGCCTGTCTGGAAATCGTATCTGATAACGCCTTCGTGTGTAGCAAACCACATATTCCCTGAAATATCTTGGCAAATGTCATTCACGAAATTATGCCGTTGCGTATTGAGCTTGTCATAAGGCAAATACATTCCCGTGTTGGTGTAGGGGTTGAAATAATAACTGCGGTTGAACATGCCTGTCCAAATGCGCCCCTGTTCATCTTCATAAATGCACCTGACGGAATAGGAGGGGAATTGCTGCAAATGGACAAACTTGTCTTTTGCCAAGTTATACCGGTAGATGCCATCGCTGCTTCCCACATATATTTGTCCGTTTCTCATAACTTTGATACAATACACTGTGCTGTTTTTAGTCGTCGTGGAATCTTTCAGCAATGGATAGTGCTTGATTATCTTCCTCGTTTTGATGTCCATGCGGTCAATCCCGTGGATGACATGTCCAATCCATAGTTGTTCATCCTGGATTGCCAAACCTCTGATATTGGTGTGGGACAAACCTTTCCCATCTGGAATAGGACGATAGTTGGTGAAGGAACCGGTCTCCCTGTTGAAGCAATTAATGCCCGCATCTTCCGTGCCAATCCAGATGTTGCCATTGGTGTCACAGCAAATGTCCCGCACAGATTCTCCCACCATCGTGTTGTTGCTGTCTCCCGGATAATGGACTTTGAACGGCTGGAAAGGGGAGTAGAAGTTGATGCCGTGTTGTTGTGTGCCAACCCAAATGCCATTTCTTTCATCTTTATATAGTGCTGAAATGTAATGACCGGACAATGATTGGGAGTCTTGCAGGTTGGGTTGGATTCTTTTGCAGCTTTTTTTGTCAATTCTGTAAATCAACAAGCCCGAATCCGTTCCTATCCATAGTTCGTCTGGGCTTTTCTCCAAAAGGCAACTGATGAGGAAGGTGAGTTGGCTGACTTTTTGAATGTCCAAATCTTCATAAACTCCCGTTTGTGTGTCCAATACTTTAATATCATCGTGTTCGTATGCGATATAAAGTTTATTGGAATAGGCAGATGGATAGACATTGCGTATTTTTTGAGGGGAAATGCCAGGTGTTTTGTCAAATAGATTGAATACTTTTACGCTTTCCTGTTCCGTGTCAAATAGAGAAATGTCTCCCTGCATGTCTCCAATCCAAATTTGGTTGTTGTCTGTGATGCAGAAAGATGTGTATGCTTGTCCTCCGTGATGGGTGAATGTCTTAAATTCGCTGGTAGCCTTGTTATATTTTATCAAGTTCCCATCTAACAGAAGCCAAAGGTTGTTCTGTTTGTCAAATTTGAAATCGGTGATGCTTTTATTGGTCGTGAAAGGGATATGCTTGAATGATTCATTTTCGGGAATGTATTCATATAACCCGGATAAGGTCCCGACCCAAAGGTTACCGGTGGAATCACACGCCAAGCAGGAAATCCAGTTGCTTCCCAAACTGTGGCTGTCTGAATCTTGCCTGAACCCTTTGAAGTTATAGCCGTCAAAACGGTTCAATCCGTCTCTTGTGCCAATCCATATATATCCATCTTTGTCTTGTACGCAAGCGGTGACCATATTATTGCTTAACCCATTTTCGACTTGATAATGGTGGAAAAGCAAATTGGCATCCTCGGCTTGCAAAAAGCAAAAAGGAATGGAAATTAGCAATAATATGTAAAGGCATATCCGGCTTGCATTCATGGTATATTTTTAATATTGTGTTATGCAAATATATAAAGAATTGCTGTACGAACAACATATTAAAGGGTGAATCTTGCATTTCTTTTATTATTATATTGTTTTAATATTTTATTTTGTCTCATCATCATTCAAAATTGTATCATACGAGTGATTAGTTTTGATTTTATTACATAGTTGAAAATTATTGTTATTGAATCGAAATATAAATCGTATGGTAGTTGTTACTTTTGTGTGTCGTCAAAAATGAAAGGCGATATCAATTTTATTTAACTTAAAATCTTTTGTTATGAACAACATGGTTGAACATGCAAGTTTAAAAACAAAGGCGCAGTTGTGCCTGATGATGTTTTTGCAGTACATGCTTAGTGCTGTTTGGTGGGTTCCATTAGGAGCATATCTTCAGAATGGATTGAAATTCGAACCTTCCCAAATGTCTTTTATATTGAGTTCAATGGCAATTGGAGCGATGGCTTCTGCTTTTATCGGATCCATTGCGGACCGTTATTTCTCCGGGGAGAAGATTCTTTCTGTATTGAATCTTTTAACTGCAGTTTTCCTTGTATTTGCTGCACAGCAGACTGCGTTTGCTCCATTGATGGGTTGTGTGGTCGGAGCGATGCTTTGCCACATGCCAACACAGAGTTTGACAAGTACGATTGCTATGCACCATACTCCAGCGGAACAATTCCCGCGCATCCGTTTATTCGGTTCGATTGGTTGGGTCGCTTCCGGCGTGTTTAGTTTGGTTGCATTCCGTGTGCTTAACTTGTCGGAGTTCGACGACACCAATTTGCCGATGTATTGTGGTGCTGCCGTTTGTGTGGTTGCTGCCATTGTGGATTTGACATTGCCGAGTACACCGCCATCTTCTTCCAAAAAGAGCCCCTCTTTTATGGATATCACCGGTTTCAGCGTCTTTCCTTTGATTATGAAGGATCGCAATTACCGCACTTTTATGATATTGACATTCTTGTCTATCATTCCGTTTACGCTTTACCATGTTTACGGTTCCGTAATCTTGGCAGAGGTGAACGTACAATATATTACGGTGACATTGAACTTGGGTCAGTTGGCTGAAATGTTCTTCTTGGTCATTACTACTTCCATCCTGCTTCGTTCAGGAATCAAGAAGACATTGATATTTGGTTTGATTGCCTTGACAATCCGTTATGCCGCCTTTTACTTGGGTGCAGAGACAAACATGCAAGCATTCTATTATGTACCCGTTGGCGGAATTAATTTAAGTTGATAAATATGAGTAAGTTGTACATGTCGCTGATTTTTTAGTAACTTAGTGGTGATTAAAACATTAAGTTCAAACCATCGTATGTACAACCTTTATGCAAAATTCGTCAAAATACTTGAGATATGCAAGCAATTCTCTGAAAATCTCGTCAATGAATCTGTTAATGTTCCACGTCGTGGTCCTGTTCCCAAGTTTTCGGATTTGGAAGTGGTGGCGCTATCCCTGACGGCAGAGACCGAGAGCATTGATAGTGAGAAGTGGTTGTTCGACTATAAATTGCAAGAATACAAGGACAGCATTTATGGTGACAAAGGGTATATTGGAGCTGACGTACAGCTTGACTTGTTCGAAACCGCACACATAAGACTGGAGTGTCCGTATCGGCTCAACCAAAAGGACTGGAAACCGACATTCATTCCGTTTGCAAAGGCAAGAAAGAGGATTGAGACAATATTCTCACAACTTACAGACCAGTTCTTGGTCATCAGGAACTACGCGAAAATAACGAATGGTTTGTTTGCCAGAATCATTGGCAAAATTAGTGCACTTACCATTCTGCAATACGTAAACTTCATTAACGACAAGCCCATTGGCAGAATTAAGTATGCACTAAATTAATTCCGCCAACAGGTTATTATGTAGGAATTATCGTCCATGGTTTGATTTTCGGTCTTTTCTATGTCGGAGGTCAAGTTTATACGGACAACGTAGCTCCTGAAGGAATGAAAGCGACAGCCCAGGGGCTCCTGTTCTTCTTGGTTTGGGGAATAGGTTTCTTGATTGGTACATTGTTCAACGGCTGGCTGATTCATACGTTCCGTGCGGGCAGCCTTTGTGACTGGCCTATCGTCTTCGCTATATCAGCAATCGCATCCTTCGTGCTGTTGATTCTGTTTGCGATATTCTTTAAGTCTGTTAATTTGAAGAAAGCATAAATGTAGGGATACTAACAAAAGTTGTTACTTAGATTTTTAGGAGCCTTCTGAGTCGTGATGATTGGGAAGGCTCCTTTTGTTTGGCATTCTGTTTATAGTGTTTCCATCTCCTCTAAGATATTGCAAGCCTTTTCAACCGTCCGCACCTCTTTAATGCCGATGCTCCGTTTCCCTTTGTTCTCTTTCAGATAGCAGATGCGGGGATGCTTTTGGATGAAAGCTAATAGTTGCCCGAATGCCCGGCTTTGATAATAGGCACTCTCATCGGATGAAACCAAATAAAGATTCATTTGTCCCTGTTTCAGGATAATCTTTTCAATGCCTAATAATCGTGCCATCCTTCTCAGGCGCACAATCCGGATTAACTCCATGCCTTCTGGCGGAATTTCCCCGAATCGGTCTTTCAGCCGGGTCATGAAGTCTTGGATGTCCTTTTCCCTTTCCATGTTGTCCAATTCCCTATAAATGGAGACACGTTCCGAATCTTTCGGGATATAAGTAGGCGGGAACATCGCTTCCAAATCGCTTTCGATGAAGGTTTCCCGTACATAATTCTTGCTCTCTTGTGGCGAGTCGTTGAGGCTTGCATACAAATCCGCAAACTCGTCGCTCTTTAGTTCGTCTACAGCCTCTTCCAAAATCTTTTGGTAAGCCTCATACCCCAAGTCGGCAATAAAGCCGCTTTGCTCAGCTCCTAACATGTTCCCTGCGCCACGGATGTCCAAATCCTGCATGGCAATATGGATGCCGCTTCCCAACTCAGAAAAGCTTTCGATAGCTTGGAGTCTTCTGCGGGCTTCTTGGGTCAGAGAACTTAGGGGCGGAGAGAGCAGGTAGCAAAAGGCTTTACGATTGCTTCTTCCCACACGGCCTCGCAACTGGTGCAAATCCGACAATCCGAACTGCTGAGCATTGTTGATGATGATGGTGTTTGCGTTCGGCACATCGATTCCACTTTCGATGATGCTTGTCGCAATCAGCACATCGTATTCATAATTGACGAAATCCAAAATCTTCTTTTCTAACTCCCCAGGCTCCATTTGTCCGTGAGCGACACAGATGCGCGCATCCGGTACTTCCCGTTTGACCAAAGCCTCTATTTCGTAGATGTTCTGGATTCTGTTATTGATAAAGAACACCTGCCCGTTGCGGCTCATTTCGAAGTTGATGGCTTCCCGGATAATCTCAGGATTGAAACGCTCCACGTCTGTCTGGACCGGATAACGGTTGGGTGGTGGAGTCGTGATGCTGCTCAAATCCCTTGCGCCCATGAGTGAGAATTGGAGCGTTCGGGGAATTGGTGTCGCAGTCATGGTCAATGTGTCCACGTTGCTCTTGAGTTGGCGCAGCTTCTCTTTGACAGAGACACCGAATTTCTGTTCCTCGTCGATGATTAATAACCCAAGGTCTTTGAATGCCACGTCTTTGCTGACGATTCGGTGGGTTCCGATTAATATGTTGACTTCTCCTTCCTTCACCTCCTTCAATATCTGTTTGATTTGGGTGGAAGTGCGGGCACGGCTGATGTAGTCTATCTTGCACGGGAATTCCTTCAGCCTCTCTTTGAAAGTCTGGTAGTGTTGGAACGCCAATACTGTCGTGGGCACCAACACAGCCACCTGTTTGTCGTCTGTCACCGCTTTGAAGGCTGCACGGATAGCCACTTCCGTTTTACCGAATCCCACGTCTCCGCAGATGAGTCGATCCATCGACCGGGCACTTTCCATGTCCGACTTCACTTCGGCTGTCGCCTTCATCTGGTCGGGTGTATCTTCATAAATGAAGCTGGCTTCCAGTTCCTGTTGCAAGAAGCTGTCCGGACTGTATGCGAATCCCTTTTCTTGTTTCCGTTTGGCATAGAGGAGAATCAAATCCCTGGCGATATCCTTGACCTTCTTTTTGGTGCGGTCTTTCATCTTCTCCCACGCACCTGTCCCCAATTTGCTCAGCTTGGGCGGTTCCCCGTCTTTTCCTTTGTATTTGGAAAGTTTGTGCAAGGAATGGATGCTGACGAATATCGCATCATGGTTTTGATAGATTAGCTTGACCACCTCTTGCATCTTGCCATTCACTTCCATACGCACCAATCCTCCGAATTGTCCGATTCCATGGTCTATATGGACAATGTAATCGCCGGGCGTGAATTGGTTCAGCTCCTTCAAGGACAAGGTGATTTTTCCGCTCCTTGCTTTATCGCTCTTCAGGCTATATTTATGGAAGCGGTCAAAGAGCTGGTGGTCGGTGAAGCAGCATATTTTCAGTTGGCTGTCGGCAAATCCCGCATGTATCGTCCTGTTGACAGCAATGAAAGGAATATCGTCCTTCCTATCTTCGAAGATGGCGCGGATGCGGCCAGCTTGCTTCTCCACGTCGCTTAATATATAGATGGTGTATCCTTCGTCCAAGTATTTATGGAACGAGAGGCTCACCATGTCGAAGTTCTTATGGAAAATCGGTTGCGCTTCCGTTTGGAAATTGAGGGTAGCGTTGGCTTCTCCTGCCGTGTGCAACCCGAATTGTATCCTGCGGAGGTTGAGTGCGTCGTGCATGAACTCGTCCCAAGGCACCAATTTCGCATGCATAAGATCCGCATTGGCAAATGATTCTTCATCGGCAACTACCGGTTCCTCTTCCCAGATGGCTCCTATGCGCTCCCGGCACCAGTTCAAGTCATGGACAGCCAATAATGTGTCGTTAGGCAGCGAACCCAACAAACAGCCGCCGGATGCGTTTTTCTTGCTCACTTCGGAGACGATATGGATGGAATCCAGTTTATCTTTGGACAATTGCGTCTCCACGTCGAATGTGCGGATTGTCTCTATTTCATCTCCGAAGAAGTCGATGCGGTACGGATATTCGTATGAAAAGGAAAAGACGTCCAAGATACTTCCACGAAGCGCGTATTGTCCCGGTTCGTACACATAATCCACCGCTTCAAACCCGTTTTTGTCCAATGCGTTGGAGATGTTTATGATGTCTGCCGTGTCGCCGACCTTCAGCGGCAAGGTGTTTTCTTTCAAGATTTCCTCTCTTGCGACCTTTTCCGCTATTGCCTCTGGATAAGAAACAATGATGAACTTGGGATGCTCGTTTTGCAGTATGCTTAACACTTCCGTTCGGAGAATCTCATTGGCTGGGTCGATGTGGCCATATTTGATGTCCCTGCGGTAGGCGGAAGGGAAGAAATAGACCGAGTCGCTATTCGTCAATTGCTTCAGGTCGTTATAAAAGTAACCAGCCTCTTCCATGTCATTCAGCAGGCAGATGAAATTGCCGCCTCCTTTTGCATAAAGAGCTGCGATAGTCATGGCTGAAGCGGAGCCGCTCAGTCCTTTTAAGGAAATATTCCTGTCTTTGCCTTCGCTTACGATTTGTAGCAGTGCGGAAATCGTCGGGTGCGAAGAATAAAGTGATGATAATTCTTTAATGTCCACAATGAAATAACTCTAATTGAATCATTATATGTTACGGCAAAGGTAGTAAGTTTTTGTGAAAACAAGTTGGTAATCGGGCTGTTTCAGCCTTTGAGAATCAGTTTTATAATTAAAAAATGGTAAAAACGAAATGATTTCGTATGTTTTATAACATATAATCGGAGATTATTCCTATCTTTGCATTGTGGTTAGGTAATGAGATAAGAGTATATATAATTTTAGTTTAAGTATTAACCGCCTCAATCGTGAGGTATAAAACCAATGTAATATGGAAAATAATAGAAAAATGATGGAAGCTTTGGCAGCTTTGCGTTATCAGTTGGAACGTTATCATTCTATGAAAAACGGTTTTATGTGCCAAATGTTGAATATGAAGATTCGCCGTTTGGAGAATGCGTTGGAGTTGGACGCGAAATAAATAAAACTGTATTTTAAAGAGAATTTAAGTAGTTTAGTTATTCGGAGGTGTGTCATCATTGCCAACAGCTGTTTTGGCACAGCCCCATAGATTGGATGGAACATTTGGCACATTGCCAGATTGTTCCTTTTTTTATGTCTTTCCTCAAAAAGCAGAAACTTTTACCAACCTCATTAGCCATAAAGAATAATTCCTTAATTTTGCTTCCATTGAATAAAATGTTTACTGAACAGATGAAAAAGTATCTATTTTCTTTGGGCGTATTGCTTTTGGCTGCGTCCTCTACAATGACTGCCCAAGATCGGGAAATCAAACCTTGCGTTTGTGCGAATGGACAGAAGGCGGATTATTACATTTATCCGAAAGCAATTCCTCCTTACGAGCCATCGGAACTGATTGAGGAGGTTTTGTTTGACCGTTATCGTTACCATTCGGGTGAAGGAGACATGTGGCCGCTCACTTGGGGCAAAGATGATAACATCTATTTGGGTGCGGGTGATAATAAAGGTTGTACGGTGAATGTGTGGAGATTGCGTACTTTCCGCCGCTTCAACTTGGGAGATTTGACACAGGTGGGGCAGTGGTCTATGGATATGATTTGCCCTTCTCCTACGCCGGACGATTCGTTGCTTGTTGCCGACAAGCGTTTGGAAGGAGTGAAGCCTTCCGGGTTGTTGGATGTGGATGGCACGTTGTACATGAGTTTTGAAGCGCAGAACTACGGGGACAATCCGCTTTTCCGCCGCCAGCACAACCTTTTTGGATGGATTGCGGTGTCGAAAGATGGAGGTTTGACTTTTGACAACCATGCCACTCCGTTCCATTTCTTTGAAGGTCGTTTGTCTTCCTGCCATTTCTTGCAGTTTGGCAAAGGATATGAAGGGGCGCGTGATGGTTATGTCTATGCTTATTTTCCTTGTGATGAGGATGATAACCAGAGCTATTGGGAAAACAACGACGGTATGTTGTTGGGTCGTGTGCCAAAGGATAAAATCTTGCAGCGTGACGCTTGGGAGTTCTTCGCTTCAAGCAATCCAGCCGAACCTCGTTGGAGCCATGACGAAAAGGATGCCCAATTGGTGTTCCGGTATTATAAAATGACTGGATCCAACCATGTGGCGTATAACCCTGGTATCAAGCGTTATATCATGGGAAATTACAGCTTTGTGGATGAGAAGTTGCATCCGCGTCCAATCCACCAGATGAGATATCCGGAAGCATCCCGTTCGCAATTGACGCTTTATGAAGCTCCCGAACCTTGGGGACCTTGGCGGGTTTTCCATCGTGACGATAATTGGGGCACTTACGGGGATTACCAACCCAATTTCCCGGTCAAATGGATGTCGGAAGATGGTCATGTCATGATGATGATTTCAGCCGGTTCTTGGGATGACTATAATTTGGTTTCCCAAAAGGTGGCTCTCCGTTTGAAAGGGGAGTTATCATTCCCGTCTATGGCCAAGGAGTTCCGCTTAGAGGTGAAGTGATAGTTTCGTCCATTGAGAATAAAGCACTTCAGGCACAAGGAGATAGCCCAAGATGTGAGGGCTCTCCGTTTCTTCTCTATCAATAGCTCCCGTATCGTAAAGTGCAGCGACGGCTCTGTTAAGAAAGGGTTAGAGAAATGCAGCGGGACGAATGATATTTCCGGTTTTTATCCACAATATGGCATCGTAGTGGATAAAAATCGGTTTTTTTATCCACTACAGCGTATTTATTGGATAAAAAGGCGTACATTTGCCATAATTAACAAGCAACTAAACAGTGAGCAAATGAATACTATCATACAAAACCAACGCAAGGAACGCGACGAACTGTTGGCGCGCCCTTATCTCGTACGCAAGTCGAACACCGACACTTCTATACTTCTTGCTAATCCGATGATAAAACTTATCACCGGTCCTCGGCGTGTGGGCAAATCCACATACGCTCTGCTCATGTTGCAAGGCAGAAACTTTGCATATCTTAACTTTGACGACAACCTTTTGCTGTCGGGTTGGGATGAGGAACTTGTAATGCGCACACTCGATGAAGTGTACCCGGACTATGAATATTTGTTGCTTGACGAGGTGCAGAATCTGAAAGATTGGGATGTGTGGGTGTCAAAGCTGTACCGCCGTGGCAAGAATCTCGTTATCACCGGCAGCAATGCCAAGATGCTAAGCAGCGAAATGGCGACAGTGCTCACTGGTCGATATCTGCAAGTGGAAATGCTGCCGTTCAGCCTTTTTGAAACAATGGAATGGAAAGGCATTAGCACAAAAGGCAACAACGAGTCGCAAGATGCCGAGGCTACCGTAATAGCTGATGACTACTTGCGCAATGGAGGTTATCCTGAAACCATTGATATGCGCAGTATCACACGCAGCTATCTATCTACATTGTTCGACTCAATAATATGGAAAGATGTGGCAAAACGCCATAATATACGCAACATAACCGACCTAAACAATCTCGCCCTTTACCTATTGTCCAACTTCTGCAACCCGCTTTCTGCCAACGATATCGCCAAAGAGCTGTCAATGACGAGCGTAACGACAACACGCAAGTTCATGGACTATTTACATGAACCGTATTTGTTCTATTACTTGCCACGCTTCAACAACAAACTCAAGCTGATGAAAAAGGCTGCAACCAAAGTATATGTCATAGACAATGGGTTCGTAACATCTAAAGCTTTCAATATAAGCGAGAACTTGGGACGCTTGTTGGAGAATGAGATGTTCGTGGAACTGCTACGCCAAGGATTCCATGTAGAAACATCATTGTTCTACTACCGTTCACGCAACGACCGTGAAGTGGACTTCGTGACTCGTAATGGCGCACATGTACACCAGCTGATTCAAGTATGCTACGATATGAGTTCACCCAAAACAGAGAAACGAGAGGTTACAAGTCTTATAGAATGTGCAGAAGAACTGAAATGCGACAACCTCGTAATCATCACCAACAATGATGAGAGGGAAATAAATAAAGACGGATATAACATAAAGGTAGTGCCGTTTGTTAAGTTCGTGTCTGCTTATTAATCTTTTCACTATGATGATAAGACCTTTTCAGCTATATGAAATGTTGGATGCTAACTCAAAAACATGGACAAGGCATCAAAAATCAGGTAGTTTCCTGTTTCTCATGGAAATAATATCGTCTCTTAGGAGCGTGCCTAAAGAAAAAACATTAACTTTGTCGCTAATACAAAAAGCACCAACGTTATAAATTGAATTATGAAAACAAAACATTTAGCAATAGGCGGTTTGCTCGTAGCTATAATCGCTGCTTTTTTCTCGTATAAGTATTTTAGTGAGTCAAATACGACGGATGATAGGATTATCGCCCAAGAAGAAAATGATGAAATGCTACAATTCGTTAGAACATTTTTAAACGATTCGACTATTCAGATTGTTGATTCTGAAAAAGGCATCTTGCGAAAAGATTCTATCTGCTTCTTTTACGACACGAAATGGGACACCTATTTAGTCATTCCCGATTCTTTTGAGTTGAATATCGCCGAAGATAATTCAAGCATGAATCTAACCACTGAAAATGAAATCATAAAAACATGGCCGCACCACACAACGAGGAAATCTGGAATGGAAAAGAAAGCTTGAAAAACGGTTTGATTGAGGCTGGATTTACGATCGATGTAAATGAGAAGACTGATTCTGTTTTAGAAATTTCAGGAAGTGCCAAAAATGAAGATAACTCTTTCTATTCTTATCTGAAAGTCATAGCCCTTCCAGACAGTACGGATTTATTCATCACATATAGAGCTTTATCGGA
>VOFG01001131.1_pt1 | contig 34001 bp, 38 predicted proteins | sample 5384171 | NCBI WGS metagenome assembly VOFG01 (sample SAMN12384726, study PRJNA508395) | human gut metagenome | isolation source: healthy gut F | host: Homo sapiens
AGCGCATGGCAGGCAAACGGGATACCCGTGACCGAGTTCACGGTAGCGCAGATCATACTGGCAAACAAAGGATTTTACGGCGCGGCGCGGCTGTGCAGCAGGTCGCGCGCAGACCGACAGGCGGCGGAACGGTATTTCCGCTCCTTCCGGGGCAACTACGACACGCCGGTGGGACTGATCGGGTTGGGCGCCATCGGCGCGGGCGTTGCCCGGCGCCTGGTGCAGGACTATCGCCTGACCGTGTACGCCTACGATCCCTTCTGCACGCAGGAGCGCGCGGCGGAGCTGGGCGTCCGGCTGGCAGATCCGGAGAAAATATTCTCCACCTGCCTGACTGTTTCCAACCACACCGCCAATATCCCCGCGACGCGCGGAATGCTGAACTATGCCCTCTTTTCCCGTATGCTGCCCAACGCAACCTTCATCAATACGGGACGCGGAGCGCAGGTAGTGGAGGAGGATCTCGTCCGCGCCCTGCGTAAGGAGCCGGGACGCACCGCCGTGCTGGACGTGACCGATCCGGAGCCGTCCCCGGAGGGACACCCGTTTTACGGGATGGACAACGTGATCCTGACGCCGCACATCGCCGGGAGCGCCGGCGCGGAGTGCTTCCGCATGGGCGCGTGGATGCTGGACGAGGCACGCCGCTGGCTGTCCGGCGAGCCGCTGCGCTATGAGGTGACAGAGAAAATGCTGGCAACTATGGCGTAAAACGCCGCCGGACGGTACGCGTACCGCCGACTGCCTGCGCACCGCAGGCAAAAACGAGGTGCCCTGTGTTTTCTTTTGTTGCGTTTCCGACACTTTCACGGATGTTGTCGGAAACACATCGCTTTTTGAAAAACTGTTTGTTGACTTTCCGACACTATGTTGCTATAATTATATACATCCGATATGCCTTGCGGGCGTCCGTGCCTGTTTCACCGCGCGGAGAATGAGCAGAGCCTCCCCGTAGGCATCATAGATAGCGGAGGATTGTATATGGCATTTTTGTCTTTGCATAACGTAAAAAAAGAGTATCACACCGGCACTGTCACCGTGCACGCCCTGGAGGACGTTTCCTTTGACGCGAACGAGGGGGAGTTTGTCGTCATCCTCGGCGCATCGGGTGCCGGCAAGACCACACTTCTGAACCTGCTCGGCGGCATGGATACGGCGACAGCCGGCAGGATTGAGCTTGGCGGAGAAAATATCGCCGCTTTTCATAAGCGGGAGCTGACCGAGTTCCGGCGCCGCGAGGTGGGCTTCGTGTTTCAGTTCTACAACCTGATGCCCAACCTCACCGCCCTTGAGAATGTGGAGATTGCCGTTGAGATCTGCGAGAACCACCGATCCGAAAAGCGTGCTTGAATCGGTGGGGCTGGCGGACAGACTGAACAATTTTCCCGCAGAGCTTTCCGGCGGCGAACAGCAGCGCGTTTCGATTGCCCGCGCCGTTGCGAAAAACCCGAAGCTGATCCTTTGCGATGAGCCGACCGGCGCGCTGGACTACGTCACGGGCAAGAAAATTCTGAAACTTCTGTACTCCCTGTCCCGCGAGCAGGGAAAGCTGGTGATCGTGGTCACGCATAACGCCGCGCTGAAGGACATGGCGGATAAGGTAATCCGGATCCGGAGCGGCAGGATTGAGTGTGTGGAAACAAATGCGCATCCTGTTCCGGTGGAGGGGATCGAGTGGTGAAAACCTATTTCAAAAACCGTCCGAGAATGTTCCGGCATCACCTCATCCGCCTGTTTTCGCTCATCGGGATTATCCTGATCTCCGTCGGCTTCATATCCGGCATCGGTTCACCCACCGATATGATCCGGGACAGCATGGAGAATTACTACCGGAATCAGAATGTCAGCGACTTTATCGTCAAAAGCAAAACCGGCAGCTTTTCGGAGGAGCAGATTGCCGCTGTCAGGTCACGCTATGGCGAAAAGCACGTGAACACCGGGATGTCACTGGATATTCAGACAGGCGAAAAGCGCTCCCTGCGCCTGTACTTTCTGGATTTTGACGCGTGGAGCATCAATGTTCCGGAGCTGGTTGACGGAGAAAAGTGACCGGGGACGGCAAAAACCTCGTTTACGCGGAGGCAGCCGACAATGTAATCAAGGGGTACTCAATCGGCGAAGAGGTGGAGATCGACTCTGGGCGCGGCGTTGAAACTGCCGATGGAATACAAAATCACCGTGACCGTACAGGGGATTGTCCGGAGCCCGCTGACATTCGGCAAAGACGGCGAACCGAGCTATAACAATCCGGAGGGCACCGAAATACCCGACAACATGGGGGAGATCGGCAAGCTGGATCTTCTGGATAACATCCTGTACTGCCCGGATGTCCGTCCTGCCCGTGCCGGTCAGGGCGACCTGTATATCACAGCGCAGGACAGGACGCTTTTCGACAGCTTTTCGGACGATTACAAGGCGTACGTGGAGGAGGAAAAGACCGCCCTCGCCGGACTTCTCGGCGATGACATCGAGGTCATCACGCTGTACGACAATTACAGCTTCAAATCCATCCTGTCCAGCGCGGACAAAGTGCGCGGCATCGGCGATATTCTGATGTTCATTTTCATTGCCGTCACCCTGCTGGTTGTCCTCTCGTCGATGATGCGGCTGATGGAGGAGGAACGCGCAGATCGCCTGCCTGAAAACACTGGGCTACTCCTCCTTCAGCGCTGTCATGCGGTATGTTCTGTTTGCGCTGGTCGCGCTGGTTGCGGGCGGCGGAGGCGGATTCTTCGTCGGTGACGGTGTCTCCTGGCTGATGTGCTACGTGTTCGGGTACAGCTACGATATGCCGCCGATCTCGGTCGTGGTGAATCCGGGCTATTACTTCCTGTCCATCGGCGCAATCCTCGCCGTGACCGTGACCGCCGTCTTTGCCCTCGGGATGCGCATGACGGGCGACACCCCCGCCAACCTGCTGAGGCCCAAACCGCCGAAGAAGCGCAAGCGGGTTCTGCTGGAGAATATTCCGTTTATCTGGAATCGGCTGGCGCTCCGGTACAAATCGTCTCTGCGCAACGTCCTGCGCTACAAAATGCGGTTCTTCATGATGCTCGTGTCGGTCGCGGTCTCCGCCGGACTTGTTTTCGCCGGGCTTGCGCTTCTTGATATGTGCATCTTTGACGATTTCGGCTCCTCGGCTATCATCGGGATCGCAATCGTTGTCGTTGTGTTTTGCGGGACTTCGACCGCCGTCGTCATCAACACGCTGACAACCATCAATATCAGCGAGCGGAACCGGGAGATCGCAACCCTGATGGTGCTGGGGTATCACGACCGGGAAATCTGCGGCTATATCTACCGCGAGATCTATATCAGCACGTTCATCGGCATTCTGTTCGGCTACCCGGTCGGGATCGGGCTGGCGACGTTGGTCTTCAAAACCATCGGGTTCGGCACGGTCGGCGGGGTCAACTGGTTCATGTGGCTGCTTGTGCCGGTCATCGTGTTCGGTTTCACCCTGCTTGTCACGCTGTTGCTGAGACCGAAGATCGTAAAACCAGGATGAACGAAAGCCTGAAAGCAGTCGAATAAAGGGCATCTCTGCGGCATCCCTGCCTATTGCCGTGCGATGCATTTTCAGAGGCGCCGTAGGCAAAAGCGACCGCTCCCACCGGACGGGTGGAGGGCGATCGCTTTTGTGATATAGTGCGGTATGCGTCCGGCTGTCTGTGGGCTATTCCCAGTCCGAATTCTCAATTTCCGCCGCCATGAGCCCCATTTTGAGAACCAGCTCAGAAAACTTTTTTTCGCGCTGACGGGAAAATCCTCCTCTATCCATGCGCCGAGCAGTCCGATAACGCCGCTGACGATAAAGACATACTCATACTTGGCGAGCCGTTCGCTGTTGGCTCTGGACAGGATGCGGTACTTTTCCAGCACCGCGTCGATCAGCCTGCGGTTGAACGCCCGGTTGTCGGATTGCAGAATCAGGATGCGGAACATCCGGCTGTTCTCCTCTATGTATGAGAAAAAGCGTTCCAGTATATCGACAAACTGCTTGTCCGTGGTGATCTCGGACGGCATATCCGACAGGACCGGAATCGATCCATGACGTCGTTCTCAATGTCATGCCGCAGGGCTATGGTGTCCTCGTAGTACATATAGAAAGTGGAGCGGTTGACATCCGCGACCTTGCATACGTCCGTGACAGAGATTTTTTCGGAAGGGTTGCTTTCCAAGCTCAAGATAAGCGTCCTTTTATGAGCTTTTTGGTCATGCGGACGCGCCTGTTATCTGCCATTGTATGTGTTTCCCTCCATTCAAAAGCAGTGTCGGCGAAATACTGCCTGTTGATATTCCGACACTGTGTCTGTACACCTTATTATAGCATACGGTTTCGGTCTGTCAATATACGTAGCAAAGCGAGAGGGCGGGATGGCTCCCGCCTTGCCCGTGCGACCGGCAGGATGCCGGCAGACCGAAAAAAAATGCGCGGGTATATCTTGCAAACCGGTCGGAAACGTGCTATAATGAATCCGCAGGCGGAACCGTTGCCGGCGGATGCGCCGAAGCCCGGTGCCCCTGATACGCAACCCGAATTATGCGGAAAGGAATGTACCGATATGCCTACTTTCCGAGCTCCCCCTGAATCCTGCCATTTCGTGGCTGTTCCTCGGCTATTTTCTCGTCCTCTTTGCCGAACGGGTGCAGAGTCTTGCGCGCATCTGCCGCACATCCTTTGCGGCGCTGTACCGGACGGGCTTTGACGGCTTCGTTGATACGTTGACGGTTCTTTCGCTGGTCGCCACGGTGCTTCTTTTGGCGTTCGGCTGTAGGGGCTACTGGCAGTCCCTTGTCAATCCCGCCGTCATCCCGGATTATTCCATGCTGACGGTCACTGCCGGTGTCATGCTGGTATCGGGCATGATGCACACGGAATACACGGTCGCGCCGGTTTCAGTTCGTTTCGTACGGTATGCTGATTATTGCCATGGTTCTGCGCACCGTGCAGACCGCGGCTGGCGCCGATCATCCCGGTATGTTCTGGTACTCGCTCGCCTTCCTGACGGTCTTCTCGATGGCAATCCCGTCATGTATCGTGCGGAAATTGCCCATGCCACGCTCTTTCACGTGATAGAAGCGATTGTGGCGCTGGCGTTGGTCGCCTGCTTTACATGGATGCTGCGGGATCTGTTCCGGGGCAGGGGCACGATCTTTTGCGCTGGGTTCCCATGCTGATTGCCGCGGTCGGGGATGCCGTGATCCTGGCGATGCGCTGGAAGGAAAACGTCAACACCTTTGTCCTGCTCTTCGTGATCCTGTCGGCGGTGGTATTTGCGGTTGGCAAGGTGCTGTTTGCGGCACAACTGCTGTGACCGCTGTCCAAATCCTGACGGACGGTGCCGGGATTCTCGGCGCAAAGAAGTTTTTGCAGTTGCAACTGTCGGTTGACATATTGAATGGTCCGGATTGGTTGTTCGCAACTTCCCAAAATGCTATACTATGAGCATAACAACGCAAGCAATGGGAGGATGAATATGATTTTTGCCGATAAGCTGATTTTGCTACGAAAGAAGGCAGGTTGGTCGCAGGAGGAGTTAGCCGAGCAAATGGACGTAACGCGACAATCCGTTTCAAAATGGGAGGGTGCGCAGTCTGTTCCCGACTTAGACAAAATGATACGTCTTTCCGAGCTGTTCGGAGTAAGTACGGATTATTTGCTGAAGGACGAAATGGAAGATGTCGAGCACATAGGTTCGTCCAAGGACACGCCGTCATTAAAGCGGGTATCCATGGAGGAAGCAAACGCGTTTCTTTCTGTAAAAGGCAGAACAGCAAAAACGATTGCGTATGCCGTTTTTTTTTGTGCATCCTGTCTCCGATAGCCCTTTTGATATTGGCTGCAATCAACCAAAAGCACGGCAGGTGCTCGAGCGAAGGGGTTGCTTGCGGAATCGGCATGATCGTTCTGATTATTCTGGTTGCGATAGCCGCCGTACTGTTTGTATCAAGCGGCAGCCAAACCGCCCCCTTTGCCTATTTGGAAAAAGACCTTTGAAACCGAGTATGGCGTGAGCGGCATGGTTAAGGAACGCAAAGCGCAATACAAGGATTTGCACGCAAAAAACCAGATAGCGGGAACCTGCCTGTGTATTACTGCCCTGATTCCCTCTTTGTCGGAGTACTCGTTGATGCCGATAACGACCTGTTCCTGATGGGTATGCTTTCGCTTTCATTTCTCATTGCGGGCGTAGGGGTGATGTGCTTTGTCAGGACGGGGATTATATGGGCGAGCTATGAGAAGCTTCTGCAGGAGGGCGAATACTCTGAAGAGAATAAGGGGAAAAGCTCATTTTCATCTGCTGTATATACGACATACTGGATACTTGCAACAGCGGTTTATCTGGGATACAGTCTGTCATCCAATAATTGGGGACGGAGCTGGATAATTTGGGTTGTTGCCGGGGTACTGTTCCGCGCTGTCGTTGCAATTACGGATGCTTTTGAGAAAAAATCAAAATGATATCAGAAGGGATTGGAGTAAACTTATGTACATTTACAAAACAGAAATTTTAACGGTCGGCACAAAATGGTTTTCGGACAAGGCAGATGCAGCAGATATTGCGATGCTGGATAAGCTGCTGAATGAGAGAGCCGCCGATGGCTGGGAGCTTGTCACATACGATTACATGGCAACGTCCGCTCAGATCAAGGGTGCCTTCGTTGTTACTTTCAGAAAAGAAAAGGCGTAACCGGAGGTTATACGGCAAGAGAGAGACAACGGAACGAGAATAGCAAAAAAGCCTTGAGAACCCAGTGTTTTCAAGGCTTTTTGCTGTGAAATTTCGGATTGGAACAGGATTTGCCAATGTTTTTCTGCCGGAGTAGCAAATCCTTGTGTTCAGGTAACTTCTCGGATATACTTAAGGTATCTTCACTTCAGGATCAGAACCTTGACATTCGGCATTTCCGTATGTATGCGCGGAGCCGTTGTCATGACGTGACACAACGCATTCACCTTGATGGTATACGCCGTTGTTCCTGCTCTATCATCCCCATGAACATCCTCGGTACAGAATTCCATGCATGAAACCGTGCAATGAGAAAGCATATCCGATACAAATCTTTCCAAGTCAATCAAGCGACTATTTTCGACGCCAACAAAATCGTGTTGACCTATCCAAATGCCGTCATATATATCACAGCATTCATTACTGGTCGGATCGTCTGTATTTCGTAGATCAGGCTATTCCCTGCCAAACAGTCAGGCAGATCCATTTTTTTGCAGACAATACTGCGGTACATTTGAGCCTAAATTCAGTCCGAATCGATGTGTAATTGCTTTTGCCATCATGTCATATGCAATTTCCTGCAGTTCCCTTTTATTTTGTTTTTCGCAGAAAATAATCTTTCCGTAAATCAAGGTATTGGGCATATGGTTTCACCTCGTGTAATATCTGATTGAATCTTCCTTATACGCCGAGAAGGCGAAAATCGGCTCAAACGCAGCGTTACCGGATCCGGCGCGTCTCACCCCGACAGGGGCTCCGGTTCGTGCGGAGGCGATCACGCGATCCACGACGGTGGGGGCTTCCACGGTGAAGAGGAAGTGTCGGTTCAGAATGCCGTTACGGGTCAGCACGTCCGCCCGGTCGGTCATCGAGACAGGCAGACTGTTGAAAAACCCTGATTGCGGTGTCCGGCACAGCGCAGGACGGGGAATTCCGCCCCGGTACGGTCGCGCAGGACAGCCTCTCCGCGGCGGCAGGCGGCGCAGGAAGCACCGGCTCCGCCGTCCGGCAGGTGCGGATCGGAGGAGCCGGGGTACAGCTCCCGGATAACGCATTTTTCAAGCAGCATGAGGGGAATCCGTCCGTACACGACGGCAGAGGAGCCGGGAAAGCTCCGGCACAGGTCGCGCAGGCGCGGCAGAGTCAGCTCGGGCGACAGGATCACGCCGCAAAGCGGAAGTCCCGTGATTTCGCGGCACAGCAATGCCTGCATCCGTGCAGCGGCACGGTTGGTCACGTTCAGGCGCAGACAGCCGTACAGGCGGACGTCTGTCTGCCCGGTCAGCCCCGCATCCGACAGCGCGTTGCGCACAAGCTCCCAGTGCCCCGGATTGCCGACAAGCAGGTCGCGCGCCCCCGCACGCAGGGCGGCAGTCAACGCATTCCGCACATCTCCCGCCTCGCGGTCGGGAATCACGGGCGGCAGGGCAACGCCGGATGCCCGCCCGGCATCCGTCCACTCCGCAAGGGGCAGAAGGCGAACCGAAAAAAAGTCCGCCGCCGCAGCGGTAATCTGCTCCGGACGTTCAAAAGAGGCGGTGTATACCGGTTCCGCGGACGTCCCGCCGTCCGGCACGGGCTCTGCGGCGGATGCCGCCGCGATCACTCCGTCCAGTGCCTCCGGCGGCAGCCTGTCCGCTGACGGATCCGGCATCCGGGCGAGCCGCGCGTCGGTCAGCGCGTCCAGCGCAGCCCGGCGCAGGGCGTTGAGATGTGCAGGCGGTACTGTCAGCCCGCCGTCAGACACAACCGTGCATCCCCCCGCCGACAGGCGGTACGGCGTGCCCCCCATGCGGGACAACTGGCGCTCCGCCCCGGACGCAGTCAGAGCGGCGGTCGGCTCTGCGACGGCAGTCGGGATGTCCCCGTTACGGTAACAGTTGCCGTCGCTGTTGCTGTTGCCGTTTCTGTTGCCGCCTCTGCTTCTGCTGCCGGGATCGTCCCGCTCCCCTGTCGGAACAACGGCGCCGTCATGGTCAGCGCGGCAGGCTGTCCCGCGCACAGCGTCAGCGTAGCGCCGACCGGAAGCCAGCCGGGCGCACGCGCCGGATTCAGTCGGACGGCGGCGGTTTTTTCGGCGTCTGTCGAGCGCGCCTTGTCCGCCTCGGAGCGCACACCCGTCATGCTGTGGTCAATGCGTCCCGTAAAATACCCGTCGGTGAAGCCGCCGCGCGAAAACAGGGCGGCAAGAAATCCGAGCTCCTCCCGGTCGGCGGCACGCCGTTCGTCCAGAAGGCGGCGGAATATGCCTGTAACACCGCCCACGTAGGCAGGGCTTTTCATGCGTCCCTCAATCTTGAGTGACGCAACACCCGCCCGGATCAGCTCCGGAATGTGCGCGGCAAGCGACAGATCCTTCAGGGAGAGCGGATAGCACGCACGCCCCCGCAGATCCCGGTAGGGCAGGCGGCAGGGCTGGGCGCATTCGCCCCGATTGCCCGAGCGCCCCCCGACCAGCGAGGAGAACAGGCATTGCCCGGAGTGGCATACGCACAGGGCGCCGTGCACGAATACCTCTACCTCCAGCGGACCGTCCGCCACCGCCGCGGCAAGGTCGCAAAGGCGCGTCTCCCGCGCGATGACAAAGCGGGAAAAGCCATGGGGGGCAAGCGCCCGTCCCATGGCGGCATTGTGTCCCGAAAGCTGGGTGCTGGCATGCAGGGAAGCCCCGGCAGGGCGCGGCGGATGCAGGCGGCTGCGCCGAGGTCGGCTATAATCAGTCCGTCCACTCCTGCCGCCGCCGCGCCGTAAGCGGCGCGCACCGCGTCAGGCAACTCGCGGTCGTACACCAGCGTATTGAGCGTCAGGTACACCCGCCCGCCCCGCGCGTGGGCGTAGGTGACCGCCGCCTCCAGCTCGCGGCTGTCGAAATTGTGCGCACTCATCCGCGCGTTGAAGGCGGAACCGCCCAGATACACGGCATCTGCCCCGGCGCAGAATGCCGCCTCCAGTGCCTCCGGCGACCCTGCCGGAGCCAACAGCTCGGGCAGGCGTGTCGGCGCGGAATCAGACCTCATCAAAGGAAAGCAGGTCGAACATTCCGCCTGTCTTGCGGCGCTCGCGGGATGCGGCGGATCCTCCGGCGCGGCGGTGTCGGGGGTGGGCGCGGCTGTTCCGTTCCCGCTGTCGCCGTACTGCGCATCGGCAACCTGCCGCAGGAATTCCTTGGCGGAAACCGGCTTGGCAGCCACCGGCGCAGGCTCCTCCTGCGGCGCACCGTCCTTTTCCTTGTCGGTGAGCAGGGACCGGAGCAGCTCGTTCTCGCCCGCAGCTTGCCCATCTCGTCGTTCAGCTCCTGGTTCTTGGCGCGGAACACCTTCAGCACCTCATCGTACTTGGCGGTAAGCTGTTCCAGCTCGGCAAGGCGATCCTGATTCGCCAGCCGCTCGGCACAGAATTCCAGCGCGCACAGCAGTGCCGCCTCGTTCCGGGTGCAGCTGCGGCTGTTCAGGTATATTTCCCGCATCTTGCGGTCCACGATACCGGAAATTTTGTCCACCTCTTTCTGGGGGGCTTCCGACAGAACATCCAGCTGGATGTCGGCGATTGTCAGCGCGTACTTGTTCTTCATACCATCCGTCCTTTCATCCCACCGCGCGGAAAAATCCGACGCACGGCGCAGAATATACAAAATGTACTTGAAATCCGGGCATTCCGGGAGTATAATAGAAGCGGATTTTTCTATCCCGCCCCTATTATAATACAAAACGGCGGATTTGAAAAGAGCTTTTCGGTAAATTTTCAGCGACGGCGCGGTTTTTCTTTCGCAAGCCGGCGCTCTGCCCCGGAAGGAGGAGTCCCATGCGTCCCTATATCTGCATCAGCCATGCGTCTGCCGATGCCGACGCGGCACAGCGCTTTCTGCGCGAACTGACCCGGTACGGCTTCCGCTACGAGGCGCCGGACGAATCCGTCCCGCGCCGGGAGCGGGAGGCGTGTCTCCTGAACGCCGAGGCTGTCATCGTCCTGACCTCCCCGCCGCCGCCGAATCCGGCATCTGCGCGGCGGATATCCGCCTGCTGTTGGGACGGGGACGGCAGGTACTGTGCGTCAGTCTGGAAGAAAACGCCCTGGACAGCCGCTTCTGCTCCGACCGGGAGGAGAACGCCGAGCGCATCGTGTACCCGGCGGGCGAAGCGCCCGACCGCGGTCGGGTGGCAGACTATTTCCATCGCCTGTACCTCAACCGGCTGTGCCGGTGCACGGGAGCTTTTTCCGCCGTGCGCTGTGTGGACGATGCGGGCGGGCGGCTGATCCGGCTGGCGGTGCTGGCGTACCGGGTATGCTCCGGGGAGAAGTTCGCGCGGCGGGACGAGTATGCCGCCGCCGTGCAGGCGGTCGGCGATCTGGCGGACATCTACCGCACCGGGAAAATGGTGCCCATGCTGGAGAGCGAGGCGGTGGCGTGGCTGGAGCGCGGTGCCGCGCTGGGACAGCCGGAATCCATGCTCCGGCTGGCTGAATGGAAGATCACGGGCGGTGCCGTGCGCCGCGACCACGCCGGGGCGCTGGCGCTGTTCCGCCGCGCCGCCGACGGCGGGGACGTCCGGGGACTGTATCAGGTGGGGCGGTGCGCGCTGGAGGGTATCGGCATGATGCGCGATCCGCAGGCGGCGGCGGACGCCTTCGCCCGCGCGGCGGCTGCCGGGTACCTCCCTGCCCGCTACCGGCTGGGACTGCTCCGCCGGGACGGCGCAGGCGTTCCGGCAGACTGGTACGGTGCGGCGTTCGACCTGTACGCCGCCTGCGCCGAGCTGACCGGCTATCGCCCGCCCGACACCGACATCAACGCCCCGCAGGCGCAGGGGACAGCCGTGCGTCCGGTCGAGCCGCGCCCGATCCGCGCGCATAGCAAGGCGCGCCGGGTGGTATCCATGCGCAAGATGCGGGAGGACAGGCTGGGCAGACTGCTGTTCGGCTCCGGCGATGCCCGCCCGGCGGTTGCGTCCGCCACACCCGCACAGCATGCGGCGGAAGACGGGGAACGGCGGCGCCGGATCCGGGACTGCATGGCGCGGAACCGCCGCCGGCGGGTTGGCATCGCCGACAGCCAGCGGCTGGATGCCGCACTGTCCGCCGGCGTGATGCCGCATTCCGGAGACGGCTGGAGCGACTGGGATCCGTCTGCGGCGGCGTATGCGCTGGGGCGGATGCTGGAGAGCGGCTGCAGGGCGGCGAACTGCCAGCCGATGCCGCTGCACGCACTGCATTGGTATCGGCTGGCGGCGGCACGCGGGCACGGCGGCGCCGCCCTGCGGTTGGCGGAATGCTATCGGCTGGGCTTGGGCATACCGCGCGACGGGAACGAGGCGGTGCGCCTGTACCGCGTTGCCGTGCGGCTGGGAGACCCGGAGGCACAGTTCCGGCTGGGCGTCTGCTGTGAGCAGGGTCTGCACGCGGCAGGATGCCGCCGAGGCGGCACGCTGGTACGCCGAGGCGGCAAAGAGCGGTTACGCGCCGGCGCAGAATAATCTGGGCGGCTGTTACGAGCGCGGCGCGGGTGTCCGGCAGGACATGAGCAGTGCGGTGGAATGCTACCGCCGGGCGGCGCAGGCAGGCATCCCGGAGGCGGCGTGCCGTCTCGGGCTGTGCTTTGAGCGCGGCACGGGCGTCCGGAATGACGCCGCGCGGGCGCTGTCCCTGTACGAACAGGCGGCGCGGGCAGGGCATCCGTATGCCATGTACCGGCTGGGACTGTGCTATGATTGGGGGCGCTCGGTGCAACCGCAGTTTGCGCGCGCGGCACAGCTGTATGCGCAGGCGGCGCAGGCAGGCGTGCCGGAGGCGGCGTATGCGCTGGGACTTTGCTGTCGGGACGGCAGGGGCGTCAGCCGCGACGGCGGACTGGCGTTCTCGTGGTTTGCCGCGGCGGCGGCAGGCTGTGCGCAGGGCGCACTGGAGGCGGGACTGTGCCTGCTGGAGGGGCAGGGCGCCATCCGCAAGCCGGAGGAGGCGATGCGATACTTTGCCGAGGCGGCGGCATCCGCGCCCGACGCGGGCGGAACCGCGCCGTGGCAGGACAGTCTGCCGGCAGCGCCGGTCGGCGCAGAGGAGCTGTACGGCGGCACACCGGATCCCGCTCCCGCCGCCGCGCCTGCCCGCGCCGATCACGGAGGTGATCTGCCCCCGGCGGCGCTCAGCGCGACCGAAACGGCGGCAGAGGCACTGTACCGGCTGGCTTACTGCCGGCTGGCAGGTATAGACGCGCGCAACGCAAGCGGATCGGACGGCACCGCATCGGCGGAGGAGCTGCTGACGCGCGCCGCCCGCCTGGGCAGCGGCAAGGCTTGCCTTGCGCTGGGCGATCTGTGCGCGGCGGGCAGGTCGGCAGACAGGGAGCAGGACGCGGCGGACGCCTCGGTGGTCTGGTACCGCCGCGCCCTGCATTGCCCGTACACACCGACAGCCGGCACGGACAAAGCCTGCGCCGAGGCGCGGCTGAGGCTGGCGCAGGACTGCTTCCGGCGCGCGGAGCTCTGCGCCGACGCGCCGGAAGCGGACGCATGGAACCGGCGCGGTTGGTCCCTACCTCCGACCGGCGCCGCCGAGGGCGGCAGTGCCGAGGCACTCATCCGGATGGCGGAATGCGCCTATCGGGGTATTGGCACGGTCTGCAAGCCGTCCATGGCGAAGGCTCTGCTGGAGGGCGTGCGGCGGCGCTTCGGCAACCGGTACGACAGCACGGTCTGCCTGTGGCTGGGCGATTTTTCCCTTTTGGATATCGGAACCGCAGTCCCCGTTTCCGCAACGCCGGATACGGCTGCAGTCCGGGACGCCGACCGCCGTCGCCGTGCGGCGGCGCTGTACCGGCAGGCTGTCGCCGCTCCGGCACCGCCCATGCGGGAGGGTATCCTGTATGCGGCAGGCGCCGCGTCCGGCGACAGCCGGCAGGAGCGCGCCCGCGGGGAAGCCATGTACCGGCTGGCACTGCTGGAGGTGTCCGCCCCCGAGGTGACGGACGGCGGGGCGGAGGACCGTCCCTTTGCCTGGCTGTGCCGGGCGGTGCTCGCGGGACATCCCGCCGCGCGGCGGGACTTTGCCCGGATGCTGGCGCGGGCGACCGCGCAGGAGGAGGACAGCCGCCGGGAACTGGAGGAGGCGTGGCAGGCACTGCGCGAGAAGTCCGGCGACACCGGAAAGCGCGGCGCGCGGCTGGCGCACGCCCTCTGGGAGCGCACCGGGGAATTTGCCCGGCAGGACCCAACCGTATGGATGCGGGCGTACTATGCCGCCCTGTCACCCGTGCCGGAGCCGTTCCGGTACACGGACGAGTCCTGCGACCTGTCCCGCGCGGCGAACGAGGAGGATACGGCGTACACCCGCGCCGCTGTCACGCCCCGCATGGATGCCGAGGCGATGTACTATCTGGGTGAGTGCCTGTTCCGCGGACTGCACATACCCGCCGACCGCGCCGCGGCTGTCCTCTGCTACCGGCAGGCGGCTGCCTACACGCCGGGACGCGGCGAACCGGTCTGCCGGGGCGCGCTGTGGGCACAGTACAGCCTGGGCTGGTGCCTGGTGCGGGGTGTCGGATGTCCCGGCGACCCGCGCGAGGGCGTGGCGTGGCTGAGCCGCGCATCCAGGTACCACGGGCAGGCGGCATATATGCTGGCGGAATGCTACGAGCGCGGCATCGGGGTGGATGTGCCGGATACCCGCAGTGCCGTCACCTACTACCGCCGGGCACTCAAGCTGGGCTACCGCCAGGCGGCGGTCGGCGTGGCGGCAATGGAAAAAGCCCTGCGGAGCCGGGAATAATACAGGAGAACGAATACATAATGGAGAATCAGAATCAGGAAAAGGCTGCCCGGGCAATCGGGCGCGTGGCGGTGATCGGCTGCGGCAGGTGGGGTTCCCTCATCACGTGGTATCTGTCGGCGTGCCGGGGGCTGGACGTGACGCTGTACGGTCGCCCGGACTCCACGCATATGCAACGCTTCCTGCGCGAACGGCGGAACGACCTGCTGACGCTGCCGGACAGCGTGCAGCTGTCCACCGATCTTGCATCGGCACTGGAGGGGCGGGAGGTCATCGTCATATCCATCGGAGCGCAGGGACTGCGCGGGCTGATGGAGGAACTGCGCCCGCTGGCACTGCGCGACCGCATTGTCGTGCTGTGCATGAAGGGCGTGGAGGCGGACACCGGACTGCGCCTGTCCGAGATCGCGGGCGCGGCGCTTGATCCGTCCTGCCGCATAGCGGTCTGGGTCGGTCCCGGTCATGTACAGGAATTCTATGCAGGCATCCCCAACTGCATGGTCATCGACAGCGCGGACGGGGAGGTCAAGCGGCGGTTGGTGAACGCTTTTTCCGGCGACCTGATCCGTTTCTACTATGGAGAGGATCTGCTGGGCAGTGAAATCGGCGCGGCGTCCAAAAATGTCATCGGCATTGCCGCCGGGATGCTGGACGGCATGAAGCTGACGACGCTCAAGGGGGCGCTGATGTCGCGCGGGACACGCGAAATTGCCCGCCTGATCCGCGCGATGGGCGGGAATGAGCTGTCTGCTTACGGGCTGTGCCACCTCGGCGACTACGAGGCGACCGTGTTCTCGCCCTTCAGCCACAACCGGGCATTCGGCGAGGCATGGGTCACGCACAGACCGTACACCGAGCTGGCAGAGGGCTACGCCACCGTGCGCGCCATGTGCCTGCTGGGCGACCGGTACGGCGTGGATCTGCCCATCTGCCGGGCGGTGTACCGCATCCTTTACGAGAACGCAGACCCGATCGCGGAACTGCAGACGCTGTTCTCCCGCCACGTAAAAACGGAATTCTATTTCTGAGGTTCCGGCAGGCTGCGTGCCGTGCGAAAGGCGGGAGGGCATCCGTTGCGGCACGGGACCGTGCGGCTGACGCCCGCGCGGGGCGCCTGACAGAAAAGGCAGGGTTGACACGGTAGCGTGTCAACCCTGCTGACGGGTTCAGCGTCGCCTGCCGGTTGTCGGACCGGAGGTGGCATTGCCGTTGTTCGGCTTTGCCGTGGCAGGTGCCCGGTGGCGGGCGCCGTCGTGGCGGCGCCGGGATCGGGAGTCGTTGGGAAGTGTGGCGGGCTCCGTGGGCGTGTGCGTCGCCGGTGCGTGCGTCGTGGAGGGCGCCACCGTGACGGTCGCGGGCTTGCCGGCAGAGCTGTCGGTTTCGGTGCCGTTGCCGCCGCCGCAGGAGGCGAGCAGCAGCGTTGCCGTCAGTGCCGCCGCGCCGGTTGTCAGCAGTCCTGCCGCCAGGAGACTGCCTCTTTTTCTGTTTCGTCTCATAGTATGACCATACCTTTCTTTTTGTGGCATAAAAAGCCGAGGGAGCCGTCCGGGCGCCATGCGCCGCACGGGAAGACAGACGGCTCTATGGGTAGTATGCGCCGCGCACGATGTAAAAAGCATAGCAATGCATGGAAAATTCCGTCATTGGGCACGCGACGCCCGCCGCAGGCGATGTCGGCGGAGCGCTGACAGCCGCGGAGTCTGGGACGGGGATCTGGGACGGGGAGAGGAAACTTTATTCCGCCAATCAGAAATATTTCCGGGAAACCTCTTGACAAACTCCGGGAAATCGTGTATAATCTATCCGTTGTCGATTGGCGGCTGGGTGATGTTGCCGATCGGTAAGATGCGAGGGTGGCGGAACTGGCAGACGCGCACGTTTGAGGGGCGTGTGGTTCACACCATACGGGTTCGATTCCCGTTCCTCGCACCACCGTTTCACGGAGCGAGGGTTTCGTGAACGGGTATGCGGGCATGGCGGAATTGGCAGACGCGCTAGATTCAGGTTCTAGTCGGGGGCAACTCGGTGGAGGTTCAAGTCCTCTTGCCCGCACCACCTTTTCGGACGGAACGGTGCGGTTTTCCCTCTCGGTATCCTCTTAATTTAATATGCGGGCATGGCGGAATTGGCAGACGCGCTAGATTCAGGTTCTAGTCGGGGCAACTCGGTGGAGGTTCAAGTCCTCTTGCCCGCACCACCAAAAAGCCTTGAAAACAATGAGTTTTCAAGGATTTTTGCTTTTTATTTTCCGTCGTCACACGGCGGTCGGGTGGCGGCGTGTTTATGATGTCAATTCGACAAACCGGAATTTGTTTTATAGAGGTCTTTGCAAATACACCATGTCTACAAGGTGTACACCACACTCATATATCGGGTGATCATAATGATCAGTAAAGAAATTTGGCACGATATGCGAGCGTACAAAGCCACATTTTTCATAAAAGGGTATCGTCAACGGGCTGTCGCCGGTTCCCACTTGCAGTATCGAAAATTGTCCGCGGTATTTTTCAACAAGAAATTCAATCAGTGCTTGGGCATAACCTTTTCGCTGAAATGGGGGAACTGTAGCGATATTCTTAATTTCAAGTATTCCATTCCCTTCGTCCGTTACGACACACTCGCATTTCACTCCGTCATCATCAAGAACATACATTTTACCTTTATAGAGATAACGGTCAACCATATCTTCCTGCTCATCCGCCAATAGGAGCAAATCAAGATATTGTTTTTTGTTTTCCATAACTTCTGCAATTCTCATCAATCACACCTGCAAATCCCGATTTATCGATATCTTATCCTTGTTCTTTTATATACATTTCAAACTGCCCCCGCATAGCTTGCAGGCGTTTGGTCACGGTGCTGTGCGTCTTATAACCGAGTGCCTCCGCAATTTCCTCAGTTGTGCGGGCGTATTTTTTTGTCATCGATGGCGGGGATGTTTCCGATAAAATCATGCGTTTCATAATATGCCTGAAGCGCATCCCGCGTTTTCTTTGTCGTATGGCATGGCGAGTCCTTCCACTACATATTTTTATAATCGTTCCCCCACTTTGCCATAGCATCCGCGCTTTTTCAAGCCCTTAGCCAAGGGTTACTTTTTTATTACCGAGGCACAAAAAAGTGCATACTTTACATACCGGGAAAACTGTTGTATGCTGTTTTTGCAAGCAGGGGAACGAATCCGCCTCGAAGCAAAAAATCAAGGAAAAAAGATAAAACAGGAGATCATGTGCTCGGCGGTTCAGTCCGGTATCCCCGCATGTGCCAGGAACTTTTTATCCGACTGTATCGCATGCGTTACAAACTTTCCGTCGCAAAACAGCGCGTAAGTTGTAACGGGGGTCGGCGCGCTCTGTGCTCTTCTTTGCTCTCTATGTGAATGGTCTTTAGCGAAATGCCGTGTTCCTTTGCCGCTTCCCTTACTTTCGGCACCCAATAATAAGTAAACGGACACTGGTCGGTATAATATAGGACAAATCCGTCCTCGTTTACCGTCGGATGCTTGGCGCATTCTCTGAATTTTGGCGGCTCAGCGTTCGGCACAATGGGCAAATACATAAGGTTAATCCCGCAATCGGACACATCTGCGACGGAAAAGCCCTTTGTACTCCATATATTTCGGATCGGAAAGAAATTCCCTCTTGCGTCCTTCGGCAGATAGGATGCAGACGCCTTTACCTTGAGCTACGGCGTCATTTATGCACTCGTTCAAGGTCGTTGGAATATCCGTGCCCTTTCATAGAACCCGCAATCCACAGGCAGTTGATATAGATGTAACTGTCTGCTTCAATGGTACCCATGCGCTTTCAGCCGGAATATACTCGATAAAGCACTTGCCGCGTTCCTCGCTTCGATAAAAACAAGTCCCTCGTCTAAACGCTGTTTGAGCCATTCCTTTTTGGCGAGGCTCTGCTTGCCCGACATGGCACAGCAGATGTGCTCCCTGTCGATGTTTTCCTTCGTAATACGGATGTAATTCATATTTTTTTTCCTCGCATGTTGTAAACGATACTTAGCTCACCGCGACATTTCTTCCCGCGCCGCCAATATCGCGCATCTATACACGCGATCCAAATGGCAATTTGGGGGTTTCTCTTTCTGTTGTTACACGGTGGTCGGGGATGCACCACCTGAGAGTTCACTTCCAAAAGGTGATATGGCGGTGGGTTTGTTATTTCTTTCATTGACGAACTTAATTTCGCTTTTGATCATCCTCGCCGTGAATTCGTGCGTTCATTTTTTGATGCGCCTCTTCCAAAGCAAATACTGTGAAATCCAGACCGCCGCAAAAAACATCACGAAGATTCCCACATAGGAAAGAACACCGGCAATTGAGTGCTTCATCCAATTAGCAAAATAAGCAATCGGCAGCATAACCACGCTGATAACCAAAAGTATACGCCGCTTTGCTTTTGCAAGGCTCCATGAATCAATTTCCCAAATCACGGACGCCATCGCAAATCCCCCACCAAGGATGGCGCACAGGATCGTCTGCAAAATAACTGCATTCAGTTGGTTCCCCGTCGTTTGGATCAGTTCCGGCGTGACAGGGTAAAAGAGCCGTCTCCGATGCAGATGGAGATCAGCAGCGTAATGACAAACCCGATGGCGATTCCGACGGGCAGTCCGAACAATCGCGCAAAATCACTTTCTTTTTCATTTTTACCACCTCATAATCCCAATAATTGTTTGATTTTAGCAACATACCGCCTGGAAACATAAGTAACCGTTCTATTTGAGAGAGAAACGCATATAGTTCCCGTAAAGCTCAGATCGAAGCCCCTGACTTTTTTCAGGTTAATAATCTCGCTGTTTGATATGCGCACGAAGGAAGCGTTCGCAAGACGTTGCTCCGCTTCGTACAGCCGCAGGCGGAGCAGAAATGCGTCGTTTTTCGTTTCGGCATAGACCTTGCCGCCAGAAGCATAGATTCTATCAATCTCGTTTGGCTCCAGCACGGTCACCTGTTCATCCCGAAACCCCGCAAGCACCTCCGATGGCTCCACCGAAAGCTTCTTTATAATTTCGTTAATCTTGTCAGTGACCCTGTCTGTCACGATGACGATTTTCGGTTCGGTGCAGCTCTCCTCAATTTTGATCTCAATCTTCAATCCTATTCCCTCCTTTCCGCGGTTACATTATAAAGGAGCGGGAAAATAAATTCCACTATTTCCCGATAGGTGGTTGTTATTGCCTCACAGATGGCAAACAAAAGCAAACAGCTTATGAATTTTTGCGTTTCATAGTGGCAATTATTCTTTCCGGAATCCATTATACCATTTTTTCGGCTGTTTTTCAAGTCGTTATGCTTGCAATGCTCACGGTTTCATGTTATTGAACCGATAGCAAAAAGGACAGGCATTTTGCCTGTTCTTTGGGCGCGGCGCCGCCGAACTTGTTTCTTAATTGTGAATTTCGCGCGTCTCCTCTTGACAGGCGTCACAGACTGTGCTATAATGATTCGGTCGCGGGTGTGGCACAGCTTGGTAGTGCGCTTGGTTCGGGAGCAAATCACCAATTACGAGCGTAAAATTTCAAAAACGCCGAATCCCTTTGAAAACACTGCATAAATCGGCTGTAAACAATTGAATAAAATTCCCGATGTAAGTGGTCTGACCACATGTTTGACCACTTACAGAAAAATGAAAAAACCACCATCGAGGTGTGGCTCAGTTTGGTAGAGCGCTACGTTCGGGACGTAGAGGCCGCAAGTTCGAATCTTGTCACCTCGACCATTTTGGCTCTGAAGCATTTCTCAGAGCCATTTTCTTTTGCCTTCTGCACCGCATTTTTTGAGGGCTGACCGTTTTGTTTTGGTCAGCCCTCTTGACGTTTATGCGGTTTTTGTATTTGCCTTTTTCGGCTGCGATCTCCGATTTCTTTTCAGCTATCATCTCTGCGAGTAGTTTTTCGCATTCTTCTCTCGTCTTTGCGTAGACATTAAATTTCTTTCGCTTGCCATCGGCGAGTCTTGGATAAAGCTACCTTCCCAAAGGTTGTCGTTGATCGATAGACGCATCCGTGCCGGGCTTGCGATATTTGGGTTGCCACGGTTCGAAATTCTCGTTCACGTCGTTCGTTTGCACTTGCCGTGGTTCTTCCTTGGCTTCGGGCATTGGAGTGTCTGTACCGCCGATTTTGCGGTCGATCTTGACCGAGGCTTGTGCTCTCATCGTATCCGTGATATGCGAATAGATGTTGAGCGTGGTTTCCGCACTGATGTGTCCTATCATATCGGATAGGGTTTTCACGTCCATACCGTTTTCAAGGGCCATGGTTGCGAAGGTGTGACGCAGGTCGTGGAAGCGAATGTTCTTGCATCCCGAGCGTTCCAGTATGAGTTTGAATCTGCGGTGTATCGCCGTAGGATTTCTCGGCTCTCCCTCTTTTACGGGCGATGGGAATATCCACTCGCAGGTCTTGCTTTTCTTCATTTCGGCGAGTATGGCTACCATATAAGGGGTAGCACGACGGTTCTTATTGAATTCTTGGTCTTGGGTGGTTGTATTACGATCTTGCCACCCGCAGGCACGACCTTCTTGCTATCCGCAGGCTACCGTCGGTGAGATTGAGGTCCTCCATTTGAGTCCGAGTATCTCCCGCGACGCATACCGTGGATAGCTCGAGAAAGGAACAATTCATAGTATCCTTCCTCTTTGGCACGGGCAAGGAAGCGACCGATCTCGCTTTTGTGTCAACACCTGCATCTCTCGGCCCTTTCTTGGGTGGTAGCTTACAGCCAAGGGGGATTCCTTGTGATCAGGTTTTCCGTCACCGCCTTTTCAAGTGCCGAACGGCATCTTGCGTGACAGGCGCGCACCAGTCGGTTGGATACCCCTGTTCCGCAGGTTTCCAGAGTATTGAAGCCTGCCGTTCTTCTTGAGATTGGCGTAAAACTGTTGCAGGTCATTCTGCGAGAGCTTGCAGAGCGGTATCGTGCCGATGGACGGGATGATGTGCTGATAGATGCAGTTTTCATATCCAGCCCTTGTGGTTTCCCCTTAGCGCAGGCTTGCTGAAGTTCGATACCAGAAATCCATCCAATCGCCAAACGGCATGTCCGGCTTGAGTCGCTCGGCAACCTTGCCGAGTTCTTCTTTCAGTGCTTTTAGCTTTTCTTCGCACTCATATTTTGTTTTTGCGGTTACATTTTTTGTTCTGGGAATGCCTTTTTCCGTTGTAGCCTACAACGATCCTGCCTTCCCAGCGACCGTCCGTTCTTTGTCGGAGAGTTCCTTCTCCCTGTTTTCTCTTATTCTTTGCCATCTGTTTCCTCCGTGATTAAGAATTGTTGCATCATATTGTTGACCACCGTCATGGCGTTGCGTTGCATATCGCCTGTCACGTGGGTGTAGGTATCGAGCGTGAAACTCGCATCGGTATGCCCGAGAATGCCCGCCAAGGTCTTTGGATCTACACCGCCGTCCGTTGCGTGAGTGGCGAAGGTATGCCGAAGGTCGTGGAATCGCATCAAGGGAAGCTCGATATTTTTGAGAATGGTTTTGAGCTTTCTATAAGCAGAGCTGGGATGCAAGGGGTCGGATGGGTTCGTATAATGTGGGAATACCCACTCACTGATCGCATCCGCTTGCTTTTTCTTGGAGGAGCGTTGCCACGCTTGGAGGCATGGTGATGGTTCTCACACCCGCGCCTGTCTTGGTTTCGCCGATGTTCACGCCACCGCCTGCTTTTTGTGCCGACCGAGCGTTTAACACTTAACGTTCCTTCTGTGAAGTTGATATCGCTCCACTTGATTCCGCATATCTCGCCACGGCGAAGTCCTGTCATGACCTCCACGTAGAAGAAGTCGTTCCAATACGGTTCTTCCTTGATGGCTTCCATAAATCTTTCAAGCTGTCCGTCATCAAGCACCTGCTTTTCGGTAGTTGTCTTTTTCGGGATAGTAGTACCGTCCGTGGGATTTCGCACGATAAGCCGTTCCTTGACAGCTACGTCCAATACGATGCAGTAGCATGTACCTTTCGCACCATCGTATTGGACAACTCGTAGCCATAAAGCGGATGGGGCATGGCTCTACCTTCCTTTTTTGACCTTGTTGTAAAATCTCTGCACGTCAGCCGTGGTAAGAGACGATAGCTGTTTGTTGCCGATAAAGCGTTTGATCGATGCTCTGCCATACAGCGGTATCCCTCTATGGTGCTCTCACGGAGGGAGAACATCATATATTCATCCAGCCACTTGTCCATCCACTCGCCGAGAGTCATTCGACAGTCCTCGGTGAGATCAACGTCACGGTACAGCTCTATGAGATGATGCAGTTCCTTCAGCGCGCTTTTCTGCGTTTTTGCGAATGCCGACTTGTACATGGGTGAGCCATCGTTTTTGTGTCCGACAATGATTCGGGCTTCCCATCTACCGTCACTACGCTTTCGTATCGTGCCGTCACCCTGCGGTCTGCGTTTATTTGCCATTTAATTACCTGCCTTTCTTTCGATATTGATACACTCAAAGGTGTATATACTATTTTTAGTTGTCAGCGTTATGCGGTTTTTGCACTATACCAAATCACCTGTGCCGGTTTTCAGATAGTTTTTCGCTATATCGTATATCACGATATAGTGCTTCCCGGGGATTTGTGTTGGCTCTGATAAATATGCATGACACCGCAGAAGCCTTCAAATTCCTTTCGCCAATTCCTCTCTTGGCATATTTCCGACGGATTGCGCAGTTCTACCGACACCACTCGTCCATACTGCTTTTTTATTAACTCTGCCATATCATTCTCCCTTCGCTTGCGTACCCCAAACATATCACGTTCGAGACAATATCCAGCGTTTTTTTCGAATAGTTATCAAATTGTTATCAAAGTTCCTTTCGGGATAGGTTAATACATAATAATTCCTTGCCTCTTGGCTTGGTCTTCACGGCGCTGTTTCTTGTCAATGCCGTGGTAATCGATCGTATGCTCTTGACTGTACATATCCTCACTTCTCTCGTCAAGGATGTTGCCTGCGTAATAGAACAGGTCGCATACGCCGATGACAATACGGGCGTTGAGCCCCTGCTCAATTGAACGTAGCACCTCACGGGCAGGCTCGTAGTCCTGATTAGCAGCAGAGGAAAGGAAGGCTATTCCTGCCTCATGATCCTCGTAATCGTAATAAAGTAAGAGCCCGACTCTCGTTTGTGTCCATGCATCCTTCCGCGCAGAACGCTCGAACCAATGTCTTGCTTCCTCTCGTTTGCCCTCGTCGAATAGCATTTTCCCGTAGGTGTATTCCGCTTGGAAGCTACCATGAGAGGCGGCTCGTTTGAAATATTCCTTGGCGACATCGGCGATTTATTCATCAGATATTTGGCGTATTCATACTCGGCGTAGCCGAAGCCTGCGTCCACAGCCTTGCGCAGATAGCGGAGCTTATCGCTCGGCTTTTCGGTGAACTTTCCGTCACGGTAGCCCTTGTAAACGAGGTAAGAGGCGAGCTCAAGCCCTCGGTCAGCCGCCATGCGAAGCCACCACTCTGCGTTCTCCATATCGTCTGTCTTCTCGAGATAATATCTGCCGAGGCGGTAGAATAGCATAGGATCGTCACGGAATTCCGCGTGGTAAGAGAGATAATCAAAATCATTTTTTCTCTCCTTCAACTCGGCGTAATCGTAATCAATTTCTCGGTCGGGCTGTGCCGACGGAGATGAAATCTCCGCGGCACTTTTGACAACAGCATTGCGAACCGATTTGAATTCTTCGTTGTCCTCGATGGGAATCTTGTCGGGAACCTCATCGGTATAGGTACGAACGATCTCACATTTGTAGCTGTGCCAAGCGTCATACATTGCCGAGATCTGCTCGTCAGCCCCGAGCATTTTTACGATATCCTTGACCAGAGCCTTGGTATTTTTATCGAGATATCCGTAGACCTTTTGCCCTTATGCCTCTGAAGTTTTTCGGAAAGCAACTCCATTTTTGCGAGAATTTCGAGTGAGAAGGCGTGCTTGCCGCTACGAATTTCAGCTACAAGTGCTTCGATACGATTGCGACAGCTCGCCTTGATATCATCTCTTGCCTCGGTCTGCTTTTTATAAATCTGCAGATGCTCTTGGCGAAAGATATCCGAGGCGAGAGTCTTCTTGATGTTGTGGATGCCCTCGCGAGAAAGATACGGCTCTTGCGGTCGGGACGACCACACCATCATGTGGACGTGAGGGTTGGTTTCCTTGTTGTGATAGGCGGCGACCCAGCGAAGATTTGAGGGAGCGATGCCCATCTCTTTTGCAATAATATTCCGTCGGGAGCGCAGGAGATTCACCCATTGCTCGGCAGAATTGTAGCCAACTCTCTCGGCATCCTCGCGTTTCAGTGAGACAATAAATCCCCACACGTTTCCGGGATGGTTGTCTATTTCCTCGCTGATCTTCGAGAGAGAAACGTCAACGCCCTCGTCGGAAAAGAGTCCGTGAGAGCCATGACGCTCACCGATATAGCCTGCCATTCCGCTACGAAGAATTTCTACGCCCTCGCGCGTTCCGATATACTGTGCGTAGCCACCGCGCGATTGCCCCTTCTCCGTCTTGTGTCCGGGTTTATAGAACGGCGCTTTTACAATAATTTTGCCATTCACACCTCGTAATCGAAGCGGAAGGAGCCGTTGGTTTCCTTCAAATGACGGATGGCATCGGCACGAAGACGGTCCAGATCTTCGTCGGAATAATTCAAATACTCGGCGAGAAGCAGAGTGAGCTCGGCGATCTGAGTCGCCATTTTGAACTCAACGTTTCGGATTCTCCTTCGCTGTCTTTGATCTTCGAGTCCATAACCGACTCGAGAGAAGGCAGAAGGAAGCGTTCCATATGCTCCTTTTCCCGCCACACGCAATAGAAATCCACGGCTTCACGGATGAATAAATTGCGGGACTTTTTGCCGTACCGCTCAGTGAGACGGTCGCAACGTTCCCATTGAGATGGGGTAAGGCTTACGCCTTTTGCGGATAAATTTTGATTATTATTACTCATGTGTTTATTACCTCATGGTTTCATAAATTTTTAAAGGTGCCGCAATCAGACATCCAAAATTGCGTTGCTACACCTTGGTTTTTTGGGGTGTCAGACTGTTAGCCCCTATTTTGGCACACGGCAGACATGAAGGCTGTTTCCTTGCGATTCGTCATCAATCTGCAAAAGCCTTGTTACACCGTGCTTTTTCCTCGCTCGGCGTTGCCGGGCGATGTGGTCTGCCATGGCGATTAGACATGGCTTTATCCTGCTAAAAAAATAGGGGCTGGAAAGCCCCCCATAGGTGGTCGGTACACGGTTCACTTATTGTTGCGCTCACCGTGGAGCTCGGTCGTATCTCGTCTGCTCATCGAGCCACTCGAGGAGCCTGTCACGGGGATGATGGTTCTGCCCCTGAACGATCTTGAGCTTGGGGAAGTTTTCCTCTCGCACCAGCTCGTAGGCACTGGCACGGGAGATGCCGAGAAGGCCTGCCACTTCCATTACGGTGAGGAACATGGGAAGCTCATCTCGGTTCTTATACATCGACTGCTTCATTCGCCTTACCTCCTTTCTTCTCATATTTTTCATAGCATTGTTGAAGTGCATCCGCGACTCAGCCTCTCGGAGTTGTCGCTCGAAGTAGGCTTCCTCTATGGGCTGTATCGGTTGCAGAGTATAGAGGAGGCTGCCGTTATGAGCCCTGCCGTCACGGGTGCGAACCATGGTTGGTTCTGTGCAAATGAAGCCCTTGTGTTCAAGCCTGTCCACGTATTTCTTGACGGTGTTGTTGCTCATGCCAACGGCGCTACCGATGGTGCTGTAGCTCGGATGACACTGATAGGTCTTTCTGTCCTCGCAGTACATCAGGAATGCGAGAACGGCGATCTCTCCCGAATCAAGCCCCAGCCGAAAGGCGGCTTTGGGCATCGGAAAGAAATCGCCGGGGGATATCTCGTTTGTTTTGATAATGGTGCAATAAAAATCTCCTTTCCGTTGAGATAAAAAAAGAGTGCCGAGAGAATTTCTCGACACTCATGGGTGTTGTTTTGTTATTTGATCAGCAGATGTCCGTGAGGAAAACCGTAGATGTTTTCCGTGCGGTATCCTTCGGGAACGATTTCGGGATCCACTCGACGAGGTCATACGGCTCGAAGCCCTCGACCGTTTTGATCTTGGAAAGGAGCCTGCGGTTGTCCTCGTAGAGCAGGCTTGCGAAGAGCAGATACCGCGCCGACTTGATATCGTATTTCGATTTGTCGGGGTGGTCGATCTCGTCGAGAAGCATGCAGAGGATATGGTCGTTCGCCACGTTCTTGGAGACGATTTTGAGGCAGGCTTGATAGACCTCGTTTGCCTCATCGCAGAGGATGAGCTTCTCGTCATCCGAGGCTTCCTTCATGGCTGTTTGCATCGCCGTGATCTTGGTGTGAGCCTCCTTGACCGCCTTTATAATATTCTGCTTCTTGTGGGTATCGTTTGCGCCTGCATCGCTTGCATCAAGCTCAAAGAGATCTGACAGAGAGAGCGTCCTTGTGTAGGCTGCTCTGCCGGGGAAGGCATCCACCGCGTCGTGAACGAAAGCCATGGGCGCTTCAAGGTGAGCGCTGTTCTCACCAACGTCGGGCGTTTCATCTCCCACGATATACTTGTAGAAGGCAGGCAGATTGCCGCCGTGATCCCTCTTATAGTTCTGGCGGTAATGGCGCAGGCGTGAGAGCACCTTGGTGGAGTCGGCAGAGTACAAACGCTTTGCCTTGTCGATCTCCATGCCCGACAGTACGGCGAGGATACAGATGTCGTGATAGATATCCATCGGGTGATGGTCGCCCTGCTCGGTGAAGAGCCCATCCCGAGTAAACAGTTGAGGAACTGGGAGAGGTTAACAATTTCTCCAATCTTCTTTTTGGCGATGGTCTGGTCAAGTGCCGCGAGGCTTCTCGGCGTGTTCTCATAGTCGGTCTTGCCGATAGGCTCTGCCTTGCAAACGGGGACTTTCAGAATATTATAGCAACCGGTCACGCCTGCAATGATCCACTCGTCGTTGGTAACGAGCATAGAGTCGGAATCGTAATCGCAACCGTTAAGCCTTTGCTGAATATTGCTTTCAATCGCATTCACGCAAATGATGTTGGGCGTGAGATTAAAATAACGCAGAAGATCGTAGCTGTGGGTGTTCCGCGCGAGGTAGAGATTGCCCATGGTGATGTGAGGGCTTCGTGCGCAGAGCACCATCTCGCCGTGAGCGAAGCCCGTGGTGCAGACCTGTCCATCCTCAAGGGAGAAGGATTCGGTCGGCTCGTAGCTTTCGTCGGTGAGTGCCAAAGAGGAACTCATAGGCGTTGCCGAACAGAACCTGATAGTTACCGCAGACGGCAACTCGTCCTTTTCTCAGCCTTCTCTTTGAAATACTTCGTGGTATCGCTACGGAAGGATTTGTAGAACTCGGTCTGCTCAAAACAGCGGCGTGCGGCAGGTCATATCCAGCACTGTATCCCGACGGTACTTGGCAAGGTCGGGCAGTTCTTCTTCCGCAATGGTGGCATTGTAGGTGGTCATGTTGATCTGATAACGCAGAACGGGAGATCTGTCCAGCATATCCTGCAGATAGCGGAAGGACGGCTCGAGGAGCTTGCCGATACCCTCACGGGTAAGCCCGAGGTGTTGAGTAGCTGATAGTTGGTATACGCCATATCTCCGTGCATCAAGGGCGCATCGTGATCAGCCTTGACCACACCGAACTTCGGAGTTGTTCTTGCCCTCGTAGAGTGCGTCAAGGAAGCGCTTGCACTTTTCCTCGAAGGACATATCCTGTGGGCATGAATTTGAGATACTTGACGCTGCTCTCGGTGATGACCAGCTTGATGTCCTTGATATCTCTCGCCGTGGTGTAGCCTGCGAGCTGGCTGACGTATTCGATATCGTTATCAAAGAACCAATCCTGCAGGTTGGTGTTGAAAGCGCAGGTCTTGAAGAAACGGTTACGCAGAAGCATCATGCCGTGCGCGCTGTATCCGTTCTTGTTGAATACCTCGGCATCCAGCAGAGCCTCGCCGTCCCAGATGACGTTTTCAATCTCGGTTTCTTCTTCCTCTGCTCGAGGTCGTGAGCGTCTGTTTCCTTAACGCAGACGGCATCTGCCTTGAAGCGGCTGACTCGGTCACGGATAATGAGGATAGACTTCTTGGGAGCTTGATGACGTTCTCGATGCTACTGAGTGTCAGTGCGATATACGCCTGCCAAGAGGCTTGGTCGGAGGCGGTATCGGCAGAGAGGTCGCAGGAGTTCCATGCCATCATATCGGCATAGAGAGGCTCTGCGATAAAGAGACATTTTCCGTTACGGCTCGCGCCCGCGCTTCTTTTTGTAGCGAACGTAGTGAACGCCGTCGATATCGAAGCCGTGTGTGTAGAGATGCTCACGGATCTCCTGACAGGTCACGTCTGTGGGGGATGGTCTTGTCGCTTCGCTTGTACGAGCGCGTTTCGGGATCGTATTTGAAATACTTGCCGAGTAAGGCATCCGGCAACGGTTCTTCCACGGGGGCATATCTGCTGTCCTCTCGGTAGGAGACGTCTATGGCGATAAGTGTCGGCTTGCCGCCTACGGTGCAGAAGCACACGTGGTCTTCCATATCCTCGTCGGTAACCTCATATCCGTTGAGAACGTAGCGGTTGCCGTAGGACTCGTACACCTTGATTGCACGGTTGAAGGAAAGGTTCGCAACGGCGCGGCAAAATCGCTTCTTACCATCGAGATAGGGATATCCGATCTCGTCCTCATGCCGACCGTACACCTCTGCGAGCTTTAGGGTATCAAGGCTTTCGTCGAGAATGCCCCTGAACACATTGGGATCGGGCTTTCCGTCCTTAGTAGCGGTAAACCCTTCATTTTTACACAGCACGCTGCCCTCAAGGGACATGATGCGCATGCTTTCATATTTTTTTCGTCGCCATTGTAACACCTCCTTCTTCTGTAATGCTTTTATTTTACCATATTTTGCGACTTTTTTCAAGGAACTCTTTGTGAATTCCGGTGTAGAAATCAAGTTGTCAAATGTGACACTTGAAATCAACGGTCCAATTTTGACCGTTGAAAGCTGCCTTTGCTGATTTCGGACAAAGGGGGAAGGCAAAAATCAGTGGGTCACAATGACCCATTGATTTTCGATGACCTCGCCGAGCCTTTTCTTTGACTACAGAGGCTCAGTATTTGAGGCTTCATCTCCGTGATAGATAAGCCCCTCAAAACGCAAAAAAGCAAGGCCTCAAAATGAGGTCTTGCTTTTTAGTCACGGTTAATGTAACCATTTGCATCCGAACTGTGTCTCTCTACCATTTATCCGAAATCACAATTTTGCACGATACGGCACAAAGGCTGTGTTTTCAAGGCTTTTCGGGCATTTCCGAGCCATTTACAGGGAAGGCTAAAACGGAAACTGTAAATTTGAGCCTCAAAAATGCAATTCTATGTTTAAAGTTAACCGGATTATTTCATTTCGACATTCTATTCGTTGGCTGCTTTTCGAGTTGCCGTGGTCAGCCTTCTATATTTCACAAAAAACAAATTATGCAGTTCACAGCTCAACCCAACATATCAAAAAATGCTCGATAATAATCAATATAACTTCGATGCTTTTTAATATACCTTTGAAACAAAAAGAAAACAAAGCCAAAATAGGAAGCGTAGATATGACAATGGAGGTCATTAACACTGCATAATCTCCAAACCATATTGATCCAAGTGAATTCAAATAAATAGCATTTGTAAACTTTGCCTCCGATTGTAAAATAACGACGGGTAGCATTATTGAATTCCACGCATTAAAAAACGCTATAATGAAAGCCGCTAATATAATCTCTCTTAGTGCTGGGATGAAAACACGAAAGAATATGGAAAGCTCGGTTGCCCCATCCATCCTCGCAGATTTAATCATATCTTTGGGAAGCAAGAGAGCATTTTGTTTAAACAAGTATACAAGAAAAAGGAACGGAAAGAGATACACATATAACAGCAAAGTATGTATTTAGTATCCCCATATTCTTAAAAAGAACAAAGGACGGAATTAACAGTGTTGCTTCGGAATATACATTGCACATATGGTTAAATAAAACCATATTTTACTGTGATGGGCATTTTGATAAACATAGTAATATGCCCCAAGCAATGCAACTAATAGTCCAATTAAAGAAGCAACCGTGGATACAAAAAGGAATTTATTATTGTTTGAATCAATGGCGTTCCATCAATTGCGAATTTTATATTATTGCATAAATTGCGCCAAGATATCAATTCGAGTTTTTTCACGTTTTCTTATACTATTCCTTTTCGATGATCTTAATTATAATTTCGACGTGAATATACATTATTTGGAACTATATCCGTAGATAAAAATGAATTGTAGGAATATAGCCAAACATTTGAGCGTAATCAAGCATTGTGAGGAGATCGTCGTGTTTTTTTGCTTTTGAAATTGCCCTTTTGCTATCTTGTCTTTTTGTTCTGCTTGAATTTTGCCGCATATCTGTTTTTGTAGATGTATCGTATTGAATGGCTTTCTTATTCTGAATGGTTTCGGAATTCGAACGAACGGTACTTTGGGTAGTTCTGGCACCTTTTTTTGTTATGTTCACTAACTAATTGCCCACATGCTGCCTTTATTTTCCCACCCCTTGATTCACGAAGTTTAACCTCCAGGCCTTCGCGTTCCAACAAATTTTTGAATGCAACTAATTGCTGCTTGTTGGGGCTTTTCATATCAAAGCACTTGGTATTATTGTATTGCAACAAGTTAATCAAAACATTCTTTCCGCGGAACCAACGACTTAATTGACGCACATCTGAAATGCTGTCATTCACTCCTGGCAATAACAGATATGCTATCGTAATTTTCCTATTATGACGTTCAGAGTAAGACAACACTGCTTCTACCACCTCTTCTATTTTGTTTCCGCTCATATGTGGTATAACTTTGTTTCTTGTTGTTTGATTAGTTGCGTGAAGTGAAAGCGTTAATTGAATTTTTAGGTGTTCTTCTCTCAACTTTTTTAATTGTGTCAAAAGTACCTACAGTTGAAACTGTAATTCCGTCTGTGGGGAAGTTGTATCCGTTTCGATCACGCAAAATATGAATGGATTTTATAAGAGAATTGTAGTTAAACAATGGTTCTCCCATTCCCATATAAACGATTCTATTGACTTTTTCTTTCAGCAGAACAACTTGCTGAACAATTTCTGAGGGTGTTAAATTTCTAATAAATCCATTGCTACCAGATTCGCAAAATATACAACCAACAGGACAGCCAACCATTGTACTCACGCAAACTGTTGTTCCTGTTTTTCTTTTAATGCAAACCGTTTCAATGCAGTAACCATCTGTTAGCTCAAAAGCGTATTTACTTGTATCACCGCCCTGTTGGATCTCTTTTATCTTAACTGTCTGATACTTTGAAATTGGCTTTTTCTTATACAACTCATTAAATAATTTTTGCGCTTCTTGTTCACCTAAAACTTCAGTTATTTCCTTAAGAGTAAAACCGTAAGGATCACTTCGTATTTCATCTTCCGTGTATGTTACTACATCTTTGCTGTTCTTTTTTCATAATAAACCTCCTTGGATATGTGTGTTTGAAAATATGTTATGTTTCAACGGTGTAATATTCGAATATACCGAAATTTAATCGGTTTTCATTTCAATTGAAGTGCCATCTGAAAACCTAATCTTTTGTTCGTATTCAATATTTAATACCAATAAGATTTTGGACAGTTCGTCATCAGATATCGTGTTGCGCAATATTTTCTTATGGTAACCTCTAAAAATTCATAAAAATTGTTGAAAAAATCGTCAGATTATGGTATAATAAAGATACTATAATAAAGGCGGTTGAAATGAAATGCAGATCAATCTTTTTGCGGAAGAAACACAATTACAGAGATTATCCGAACTCGGAGATTCATTGGAAAAACTGAATGTTATAGACTTTGAATCATTCAGACCTTTGCTTGAAAAGGTAAATTGTAAAGAACGTAAAAGCAAAGCCGGCAGACCGTCGTATGATGTTGTAATGATGTTCAAAATACTCGTATTGCAACGATTGTTTAATTTATCTGATGATCAAACTGAATACCAGATAACTGATCGAATGAGCTTTCAGCGTTTTATTGGCTTATCATTGGGAGAGCGTGTACCTGATGCAAAAACAATCTGGCTTTTTAAGGATACCATTACGCAAAAAGAAATAATTGAGCCTTTATTTAATCAGTTCACAGCGCAATTGGAATCGCAAGGTATTATAACGCATACAGGAACAATTGTTGATGCGACTTTTGTGGATGCACCGCGTCAGCGCAACACTCGTGAGGAAAACAATCAAATTAAAAATGGCGAGATACCCAAAGAATGGGAGAAAAATACCCATAAACTTGCGCAAAAAGATACAGACGCCCGTTGGACAAAGAAAATGATGAAACTCATTACGGATATAAAAATCATGTAAAAGTGGATGCCGACAGTAAGATTATTACGGATTACGCAACCACATCAGCAAATATACATGACAGCAATGAATTTTCAGAATTTCTCGGAGAAGCTGACAAGGTAATATACGCTGACAGCGCCTATGTGGGAAAAGAAATTCCGAAACATGTAGAAAACCGCATATGTGAAAAAGGATATCGCGGCAAACCGTTGACTGATGAACAAAAAAGAAAGCAATCGAAGAAAATCAAAATTCGATGCAGAATTGAGCATGTGTTTGGATTTATTACCGTATCTATGCATGGTCTTACTGTGCGTTCCATTGGCATAAAGCGAGCAGAGTTTAATATAGGTCTTACAAACCTTGTTTATAACTTTTGCAGATATACTATTTTAAACGAAAAGAGGTGTACATGGGATAACTATGCCCAAATGAGAATAATTCTGAATATTTAGGGCTTATCCTCCCTGAATATTTAGCGAGAATCAATGGCAATCGGCTATTTCTTGCCTTGATTTTGAAAAAAATAATCGAAATAGCAAAATATTATGATTGGGAATCAATTTTTAGAGGTTCCCTTATTAAAATTCTGTGGTGTTTGTCCGATTCGTCTCGCAAGTTCTGAAAGGCTTATATTATTTTTTTTGACATATGATTTTAATCAGTTCTGATCTTGTCATAGTATTCCTTCCCAAAATATATTTGTGTATTATATTATAGTCTCTGTATGAGATAAGTGTTGGTATGCATAAATGACTTTTTTATGAATGCACTATGGAAAAGAAAAGGAGCAAGGAGTATTTCAACCTTGCTCCGATACAGATATTTAGTTCGACAAATTGGAATTTGTCGTTATCTATACTCATTTGGAACTTCGATATGAAATGTCTCACGCAATAACTTCACATCATGTACATCATTTTCATCAAACTCGTATCGGAGATGGAACATTACTTGACTATATGGTTCAATACAGGAAACCTCTATCTCCTCAATTTTTCCTTTACCTGAAAAAAATTTCTAACGGAAAGCAATCCCCCTCATAAAGAATTTCACCTTTGCCTGTATATTCAAAACAATG
>VOFG01001330.1_pt1:0-32500 | contig 34001 bp, 39 predicted proteins | sample 5384171 | NCBI WGS metagenome assembly VOFG01 (sample SAMN12384726, study PRJNA508395) | human gut metagenome | isolation source: healthy gut F | host: Homo sapiens
GTACCAAGAATAATCCGATTTTAATCGGTGAGCCGGGTACCGGTAAGACCGCCATTGTTGAAGGCTTGGCACACCGTATCATCCGAGGTGATGTACCCGACAACTTGAAGAACAAACAAATCTTCTCATTGGATATGGGCGCACTGGTTGCCGGAGCCAAATACAAAGGTGAATTTGAAGAACGTCTGAAATCTGTTGTCAATGAAGTAATCAAAGCCGAAGGCAGCATCATCCTGTTTATCGATGAAATCCATACCTTGGTCGGAGCCGGTAAAGGTGAAGGTGCCATGGATGCCGCCAATATATTAAAACCCGCCTTGGCCCGTGGTGAGCTCCGCAGCATCGGAGCCACTACTTTGGACGAATATCAGAAGTACTTCGAAAAGGACAAGGCATTGGAACGCCGGTTCCAAACCGTTATGGTAGCCGAACCGGACACGCTGAGCACCATCTCCATTCTCCGTGGATTGAAAGAACGTTACGAAAACCATCACAAGGTACGTATCAAAGATGAAGCCATCATTGCCGCTGTAGAATTGAGTAACCGTTACATTACCGAACGTTTCCTTCCGGACAAGGCTATTGACCTGATGGATGAAGCTGCTGCCAAATTGCGTATGGAACGTGATTCCGTGCCTGAAGAACTGGATGAAATCTCACGTCACCTGAAACAACTGGAAATTGAACGTGAGGCCATCAAACGTGAAAAAGACGAGCCGAAATTACAACAACTGAATAAAGAGATTGCCGAACTGAAAGAACAGGAAACCTCTTACAAAGCCAAATGGCAGAGTGAAAAGGAACTGGTCAACAAGATTCAGCAAAACAAGCAGGAAATAGAACAATTGAAATTCGAAGCCGAGAAAGCGGAACGTGAGGGAGATTACGGTAAAGTAGCCGAAATCCGTTATGGAAAATTAAAGGCTTTAGAGAACGAGATCAAGGATATTCAAGAAGACCTGAAACACAAGCAGGGTAGCTAAAAAACGGCAATAAGCTCATAAAACAGTTTAATCAGCCATCTCTACTTCCTTTTTTCATTTTTTGTATAAGAAAAAGAAAACTGAAATACGGCAAGATTCAGAACAGTCTGTGTAGACTGGTATATTTTTTATTAACTCCATTTTTAATCATAAGAATTTCTCCAATCTATTCTTATTCGGCGGAAAAGGAGACAACGGGCATCATTATTTTTCTTATTCTTTGAAAACCAATTATTTGGCACGCAATACAAAAAAGACTACTTTTTGTAACCCTAACGATTTGAACACATGGATGAAACGACATATAAAATTTTGATGGGAACTTCAGCTTTCATAGTAGCGATGCTGGGAAGCATGCTAGCAACTACAACGATACCGCCGGAATGCGGATTAGAAAAGTTACGGAAGGCCCGTAATATCCTTTGTGCCCTCTTATTTCGTACTCGCCCTTCTCAGCCTGGTATGCTGCTTTACGGGTTATGACCATCGTATTGAACCTGCCAGTACACTTTTCGTTGCATCGTTTCAGGCTCTTCTTTTTACCATGTCCATGTTGGTTTTCATACGTCCGGGTGAAGTCAGATGGAGCATAGTTTTCCGACAGGCCGGAGGCATTGCAGCGGCAGGCATTATCCTGTTTGTCGCCTTGTTTTGTTTTATAGACTATTATTTGTGGTTCTTTTATACGGGCATCGCCGCTTATATTATCCAGTTAACTATCTATACCCGAAAAATTCACGCAAGCTTACCACAAGACGGGTACAAAGGACCAGATTTTATAGTGCACTGGCTATTGGGATCATGGAGAATCGTCTGGCTATCGGGATAAAGACCGGATTTTCCACCTGAAACAAAGATTTATGCACATCCGATGGAAACAGACATGGGCGAAACAGACAAGTCTGTAAAAGAGAACAAGGAAAAGTCAAAAACTGTTTTCAAGAAAAAGAGCGGCTATTAAAAGAAAGATTACAAAAATATGTAGATGAGAAAGCATACTGTGAGAAGGATATCCCTTCCGGTATCGTGGTAGATTCTTCGAGTGTCCCAATCATTCTTCCGGCAATATATGAAAGACCATTACGGAATGGATTTCCGTCCGTGGCGCAAGGAGCTTCGTTTGCGCTGAGGCGCCCCGTCTGTTTGCCGAAAATCCCGGATATACGATAGAAGAAGTATGTGAAATGGTAGGATACAACAATAGCGGTAATTTCAACAGAGATTTCAAAAAAATGATGAAAATGACTCCTAAAAAGTTACTGTAAACAAATCTACTTTAAAGAACACTGATGCGGAAATCGAAACATCCTCCTGACATCTTTGCCTTCAAATCATCTTTCATGATGTGCCTGTTTTTTCTGAATGTCCTCAACTGCCACACTGTTTTTCGTACTTGGATAAAATTGTCTTTCGCTAATTAAACATTGTCTTTCGTTAGTTTTCCTGCTTTTCAGCATATAAAGAATTGTCTTTCATTGACTTGAACGAAAGACAATTGATTTTATTTGCAATCATTTACTTACATGTTATATTTTTGTGCAACACAAAAGGTTCTTCAGCAACCCGTTTTTTCCTCTTTCTGCACGAAAACAGCCGCAAGGCATCCTATATAAAAACACTAATATACCATACTGATTTGAATGCATGGAAAACTATGCTTGTATACACACTACTGGCTATGGTTGCCGCACCGATGTTTGCGCCGGCAACAAACAAAAGCTCCGCAAATGGTATTCCGTTTTGTGGAGGAAAATAATATGTTCAAGGTGAAAACGGCAGAAAACGCAAAACAGGACGAACTGACCCTAACCCCGGGTGGGGAAACCGATGACCACCGCACCTGCATTTACCCGTGACGGAAACTGCGTGACAGCAGATGCCCGCAACAACACTCCGGCAGGTACAGCAACCATCACCGATTGGCAGGTACAGGAAGTGGTGAATACAACCATCAAGTAACAAATTTAAAATGACAAATAGTATGATGAAAACAAATTATCTGTTTATCGGCATGGCAGCCCTGATGATAGCCGCATGTAGCAATAATGAAAATGAACCGCAAGTGGATGACGGACGTATAGCCGTTTCCTTTGCCGGAGAAATCACGCTTCCCCGCGCCACGACCGACACATGGGAGGCAAACGACGGTATCGGTATCTATATGCTGGAACACGGAATGAAGACAGTGACGGACGGCGCCACCAACCGCAAGTATGTGACCACCGCCGGAGATGGAAAGTTTACACCTGCCGGAACAGAACAGACCATTTACTTTCCTTTGAATGCAGATAAAAAGGTAGACTTTATCGCCTACTATCCGCAAACCGACCTGACGGTCCATATATATAAGGTGGACGTGAGCGACCAAAAGGTCCCTGCCGACATCGACCTGTCTTTGCGGAGCGACAACGCCACGGGAAAGGACAAAAGTACCAATACAGTCGATTTGAAGTTCTTCCACCGCCTGAGCCGTGTGGAAGTAGAGTTGACTGCCGGTGAAGGCGTGAGTGATGCGGAACTGGCAGGCATGGGCATCACGCTGAGCAAACAGCCCGTGAAGGCAGACTTCGACGTGTTGCAGAACACGCTGACTGCTGGGCAGGACCTCGCCACCCTTACGTTGAACACGGCCGCCGATGGCAAGACCGCCTCCGCGATCATCCTGCCGCAGGAGGGTGCAAGCGGAAGGAGTTTGGAACTAACCCTAACGGGCGGCACTGTATTGACATGGCCGGTGGAAGCCGACCGTACCTTCGAGCAAGGTAAGAAAACTATTTTCAACATTACGCTGAAACGCACACCTGTAGGTACGGAGGTGGAGGTTAATGCAACCATCCAACCGTGGGGCACGCAAGGTACAGTGTCGGGTGATTTGGAAATCTGATTTTGACAAACAACAAAAACTCATGATATGAAAGCAACAAGATATTTATTCACTGCCCTCAGTCTGGCAGTTTTGGCACTGTCGGCCTGTACCAACGACGACCTGCCGGGCGGCAACACCCTGCCCGAAGGCGCAGTACACATCACTGCCGGCATAGAGGGAGTGCAGACACGCGCGCCGCAGCTCGATGCCAATGGCGCAGGCTCATTCGAGTCTACCGACATGTGGGGCATGTACACTTTTACCGGAGATGCCGCATCCCCGGCATACAGTAACCAAAACATCGCTTACCGAGCCGACAACAGCAATCCGCTCAAGTGGAAAGACCTAAGCGAGACGGAAGCAGTGACTTTCTCCGCCCACTACCCACGCATCACGGGCACCATGCCAGACATTGACGACCCAGCGGCATACATGTATATGCCCCAAGCGTGGAACCACACGGACGACCTGCTCCACGCCACTGCCACAGCAAGCAAGGGCGAAACGGTGGCACTGACATTCAAGCATCTGATGCACCGGCTCGTCGTCAACCTGGCGGCGGGCGATGGCATGGAGGGGGCGGACTTGTCTTCCGCCCTGATAAACTCCGCGGCAAAGGATGGTTACACGCCTACGATGTTTGCCAACGTGGAGGTGAACCTGCTGACCGGCGCAGTGACCTATGGCAAAGCAACGGGCAGTGTAATGCTCAGCAACGGAAGCAACGGCAATGCCGACTGGATAGTAGCACCGCAAGACCTCACCGCAGGTGCGGAATGGCTCAAAATAACCATAGGCGAGGATGTGTGGTACTATCATGTACCTGCCGACCTGAACCCTGCCGAGCCCGGCAACCAAACCCGCCTCGAAAGCGGCAAGCAGCTCACCCTCAACCTCAAGTTAAAGAAAAACTCCGGCACGGGAGACACCGAGGTGGAACTCACCGGCAGCAACATCTCCGGCTGGGACACGCAGCCGGAGATTACGGATGAAGTGGTGATAGGCGGCGGAGCCTCCGGCGACATCGACATGACCAACATGACCGCCGACGAAGTAAAGGCCGCCATTACGGCGACCCTCGCCACAGGCCACACCGAAATCAAGCTGACAGGCGAACTTTCCAAGATAGGAATGGGCAGTGGTCAGGTGGGCGCATTTGCCTATAATACACAAATCACGAAATGCGACCTCAGCGGAGTGACGGACTGGGGAACACCGGCAACACTGCCCGGCAACGTCTTTACGAGTTGCACCGCCTTACAGGAGGTGAAGCTGCCCGATAACGTGCAGGTAATCGGAGAATATGCTTTTTTCAATTGCACTGCGCTGACTACGGTGAATCTTTCGCAAGTTGCGCAGATTGATCAATACGCATTTCAGCTATGTACTTCATTGGCGGAACTCACGCTGGATAAAGTGGCAGCGATAGACAAGTGTGCTTTCTTCGGATGCACGAGCCTCAAAACGCTCAAACTGCCGAAGTGTACCCGGTTCGGTGATTATATCGTAACGGGCTGTAGCAGCCCTCACCCAGATAGAAGCCACCGCAGCCGGAAATTTCGTTGACATAGAAAATGGTACCAGTATAGAGCACTCCGCCGTTTTTTCAGAACAGAGCCGGCACTCATACCGGAGCGAACACATTCGACCCCGCCAAGTGCGACCTCGTGCTGAACGCCGACAAGCAAGAGGGTGGCACTGCCGTCCCCACAGTCTACAACAGCAACGAATGGACTGAGGAGAAAGGCAGCGGCTACCTCATGCAATGGAAGAGCATCACCTTCCCATAAGAAGGAGCGCCCGGGCGGCAGAGCGAAGTGAAAGAAAGCAATGTTGAAAACTATAATTACAAAATAGATGAATATGAACAAATGGTATATCAGACGTGATTTTTCCGTTGCGGCAGAAAGATTGGGCAGGAGAGGACAGTTCTTGTCTTCTGATGCTCCGCCACCGGACGCCCTGTTTTGGGAAATGTGGCAGGAGTGCGAGCCTATCGCACGGCAAGTGCTGGAAACGGCATACTTCAAAGGCATTCTGAACAACGACCTCGACCCGAATGCTTATGGAGCATTGATGGTGCAGGACGCTTACTATTGCTTCAAGGCCCAGGATGCTTATGCGGCGCGGCGACGCACCCTTTGGACGATGCTTGCGGTGACTTCCTGCAAGGCAAGTACACCAGTTATGAGGAATACAATGCCTATTATCACGAAACGTGGCACGTGCGTGAAGCCTCAGGCGTAATTCCCGGAGATGAAATCAAGGAATACGCCGCCTATGAAGCATTTGTGGCGGGAAACCTTGATTCGCCCTACCTGTTCAGCGTAATCTTTGCCTTGCGAATATTTGTGGAACTGGATAGCCAACGAACTGGACAAACAGCCCCGAAAGACGGACTTTATTATTTCTGGATAGAAGGAAACGGCGGTATACCTGATGGAGCTTATCAGATGGCGAACATGCTCGAAAGTTATCGCAGGCAGATAGACGAGGCGAAAGCCAAGGAGATTTTCCGCATTGCTCTACAGCACGAGTTGAAAGTATTTACAGCAGCGACACTCTTAAAATCCGAATTATTATGGCAAAGAAAAAATTCAATCTTACAGAGATAAAGAAAGGCTATAACATAGCCTGGACAGTATGCTCCCAATGCCTTTTTACTGGGACAATTACATTGACGGACGATGCAGGGACAGTATATTTCCAATATCCTAAAACGAACAGCAGCACATCCTATCAGGTATTGGGACAAGGACATCGTGATTTTACCGGCGATGTATTGTACCTGCATGTGGATATTCCTGCAAGCGCAAAGATCAATCAAAGCATCACCGCCAACAATGTGACCGACTCACATGCCGGAAAGGTAGGACAGGTTTATAGCTTTTGCATTGAAGACTCGACTGACGAGGATTACAACGATTTTTACATAAATATCGTTGGCTGGGCAAAAAAGGGATAGTCCCTGTATCCCTGTAAGAATATAACTCCCGAAGCTGAACTTCGAGGCGGTCAAAGTTCAACATTGGCACGGTCAAAGTTCAACTTCGGGAACTTCAACCACAGTCAATAAAAACAACGTAATTTAACAAACGCAACGATATGAAAATAATAAAAAAGAATATATGCCTTATCGCCATCCTGTCGGGTGTGGTCGGATTATCGGCCTGCTCGCAGGATGATGCACCTACTCCCGATGGCGGCACGGACAACGGCAACACCATCCGCTTCACCACTGCTATCGCCGGTTTCACAGGCAGTGATGCCACCGATTCCCCCGGCACACGCGCCACCATCAACGACGACGGTAAGGGCAGCTTCAACAACGGTGACAAAACGGAGATATTCATCGCCCATGAGGACCGCCCCGAATCCGCTATGATATATCCCGCTATCTTCCGCAACGGCACATGGGAAGCCGACAACCTGACGTGGGAAGGATTCGGCAACAGCGCCGAGCTCAATTTCTTTGCCTTTTTCCCGGCACGCACCTACATGGAAACAATCCAAGAACTCACCCTGCCCACCGACCAGAGCACCGAGGAGCAATACGCCGCCACCGACCTGCTTCATGCCTCCTCCCTCCACCGTGTGGAAAGCGACGGTGCCGTTCCCCTCGACTTCCGCCACGTAATGTACCGCCTCACGGTCAGCCTCAGCCTTTCCGCCACGCCCGGCACGTTGACGCAGGAGGATGTGAATAACGCCACGATCGTGATAAAGAATATGCGTTCCACGGGTACTATAGGCTATGACGGCAAGGTGACTACCCACAGGACACTCTCCGACTTCACCCCTCTGAAATCCACTGACGGTGACGGCAACCGCTTCCGCGCCATCCTCTTCCCTCAGCCCGTCGTCAGCGACACCCCGTGGATAGAAATCACCGTGAGCGGTCAAATAATCACCTATGCCATCCCTGACGGACTGACCGAGCTGCGTGGCGGAGAGGAGCAGGTGGTGAACCTTGCGCTGACCAACAGCAGAACGAATTGAAACACTCCGGTGATCTGAAAAGGAAATATCGATCAAAACGATACCTATATGAAAGTAAAATGTTACAAAGGGTTGAAAGGCTGTGACACCGAGACTATCGAAGTTGAAAAATCTGCCATATTGAAAAACATAAGAAACTTATTCATCCGAAAAGAGTTCATTGAACTGGATAATCGTAAAAAAAGATAACCTACTGTTTTATTATCAAACATATACTGAAACTTCATACCTGTATGATATGTATCACTTGTAAGATATATAATCTTTCACCTGTAACATTACTAATCTTACAACCCACACATTAGTAACGTGTCGCCCCACACGTTACTAACCTTCCGACATGCAGGTTACTAACCTTTCAAACGTCCTGTTCTTTTCTGAAAGAACAAGGTCTTATAAAAAAAAGAACAAGACGTTTTCATTGAAAGAACAAGAGCTTTTTAAAATTTGACCTGTTGTTTTTTTCCATAACGGTATCTACATGCCGAAACGCCTTATTTTTCCTTCAGATCTTTCAGCCCCTCCGCAAACACCCTGCCCGTCGGCATTCCGGCTGAAGGATATACCTCACGAAATGTTTCAGCCGGAAAATATCCTTCAGAACAACCACTCCTCCGAAAATAAAACCGGCTGAAACATTTCCACTTGGCTGAAGGATTCCATAACCTCAATTCTTCAGCCGAAACGCCGACGGGCAGGGTGTTTGCGGAGGGGCTGAAGCTTATGAAGGATTTTTCAGGATATTCTCTACAGGGCATTATAAACGACCGTATCCCACTGAAAAAGGTAATATATGTTCATAGACAAAGTAAGTCCACTTCATCGGCGAAGTAACACCACTTACTTCGCCGATGAAGTACACATACTTTTTTTACCAATAATGCCGGTAAACAAAAAGCCCGTCAAGCAGTTTACAATCTACTTGACAGGCCTTTCCCCTTCGCTTTATTTCAATTATTCAGCAGCAGCTTCTTCCACTTTGTCAGCAGAATCTGCCGGAGCTTCTACAAATTCAGTAATACCATTGTTTACCAAAATATTGTACCATGAAATCAGTTTCTTGATATCTCCATTATGAACACGGTCACGATCATAATTTGGCAAAACTTCTGCAAAATAAGCATGCAACTCATCGGCTGATGCTTTTTTATAATTGATAGAAGCAACCGCTCCATTCTCTTTCTTCTTTACCGCTTCCAGCACTTCGCTCAAAGGCACTTCTTCTGCATCTGTGTACATAGCAATATCCGCCAATGAGATAACTTTGTCATGAGCATAAGCAGGAACTCTTTTCTTAGCCGCGTCAACTGTTTCTACAATCAACATGTTCTTTCCTTGAGAAATCAATTTATATAATCCCGGTTTGCCCGCGATTGATAAAATGGTCTTTAACATACTATTCTATTTTATATTTATGGTTTGAGGAAGCAAAAGTACAATTCACCAATGAAACTCCCAAATTTATAGTATGAATTTTTCGGTTTTTAATTGTTCTACTATTCTGTTCAACTGGGGTATGAGCAATTGCACCCCGTCATTCACCACCGTGAAATCGGCCCGCCGACGCTTTTCTTCATCATCCATCTGGGCAGCAATACGTGCCCGGACTTGTTCCTCGCTGGCTCCGTCACGATACATGGCACGCTGTATACGCAGTTCTACAGGTGCATAGACCATTATTACCGCATCTACCGTATCCTGAAAACCGGCCTCATACAAAATAGCTGATTCCATACCCACTATCTCACACTTTTCCTGACGTTCCACCCATACGGTAAAATCTTTCCGTACCCGGGGATGGATAATGGAATTGATTTGGAGCACATGCGCCGGATCGGAAAACAGATAGGAAGCCAGCAACGGCTTGTTTAACAGACCATCCTTATAAACCTCCTCACCTAACAAAGCAATCAGTTCCCCACGAATTCCGGCATCGGAAACAGTAAGGCGCTTCGCTTCATTATCCGCATTATACACTGGGATATGCATATCCTCCAGCAAATGGGAAATGTATGATTTTCCACTGCCGATGCCACCGGTAACCGCTATCTTAATCATTGAATTTAATTCGTTGTTCTATCAAATAATCCACCTCCTTGGGATTCAAACGGACGTGGTTCACATATCGGGGATGGATTTGAGATTGACCGGACACTTCTCCCCCTTATTGTTCAACAAAGACTCATAAGTCACCCCGATAAAGAAATCCTCGGAAGTGATGGACTTGAAATGACTCAGACCTACCTGAAAAGTCACCTGAACCTTGGAGGGAAAAGTGCGAAGTACTTTATCGGGCGGAAAATTGATGCCACGTATAGGCACCTCCACACTTTTTTCAGCGTAAATATCTACCAATAAAGTCACATCATCAAAAGAGGGAATGAATTTCGCTCCACGTACATCGGCCAGATTCACCCTGCGACGAACGGTGTCTGCCACATCTTCAAAGTTCAATGCCTGTGTATAAGCAGCCGTGATGGTATCCAAAATCTCTTGAGGAGCATAAACCATCACTGAATCCGGCGAGTAAATGATATCCGAGATATAATACTGACGGTCCAAAGCCACCTTGCCTTGCAATTTCACGGGCACCTTCTTTGCCTTCCCTTTTGTATAAATAAACTCCACAGTATCCGGCCGTATGGTCAGCAATTTGGTTGTCTGATTCAACTGGACCGAAATCTTTTTCATTAAAGCTGAAACCGGAATCCGGACACGACTTCCTTTATCCTCATAGTCCTTAAAGTCCACAACAATGGGATAGAATGTCTGTCCCAGCATATAGTTAGCCAATACAGTTCCCCTGTCTTTCACGCCAATACGCAGTTCGTCAGGAAGTTCGGAGGTCAGCACCACATCACTAGGTACATTCTTCAACCGTAACGGAACGGAGAATTCCGTTTCATAATCATCATTTAACACCTGAAGCAACCAAAAGCAGAAAGATACAAATACAAAAAACAAGAAAATCAGGAACTCCCTGCTATTACGGCTAAGCAGGAAGCTTCTGATTCTCTCTAAAGTCTTTAAATAGTAAATACGTATGTTCCTTTTGTCGAACATGTTGTTATGTCATTTACTTTGCCTGTTGTTGGTTGGATGCAGCATTAGCGAAGATAGAATTTCTATCAATTTTAATCTTAACGCCTGACGCTATTTCCAAAACAACCGTATTATCTTCTATTTCTTTTATCTTTCCGTATATACCACCTGCAGTGATCACTTCCTGACCCACTTCCAGGTTCTTGCGGAAATTAGCAATTTCTTTCTGTTTTTTATTCTGAGGACGAATCATGAAGAAGTACATAATAGCGAAAATGGCTACCATCATAATAAGGAAAGAGTAATCTCCTCCACCCCCTGCCTGCAGAAATACAAATAATAAGTTCATACTTTCTATGTTTTTTAGTTTATAATACCGTTATTCTTCAATAACAAACAAAGATATTAATTTTTTGTTAGCTTATTCTCTTTTTTTAATGAATTAACGATTCCATCCAAAGTACCGTTAATAAAGCCACCGCTTTTCGGAGTGCTGTACAGTTTGGCTATTTCCACGTACTCATTCAGTGAAACGCTGACCGGGATATTGGGAAAACTCAGGATTTCAGCCAAAGCGATCTGCATAATGACCACATCCATGAAAGCCACACGGTCTAAATCCCAGTTCTTTGTATTTTCGCTAATCAGATGACGATAATAATCGGCATTCAAGATAGTACGACGGAACAAACGGCGCGCGAAGTCTTGATCCTCCTCATCTTTAAATTCCGGCAACAATTCCTGTTTTGCACCATTCTTCTCATCGAAACGCTTGATGGTCTTCAACACAAAGGTATCCACGATTTCCTTATCATCATTCCAATACAAACTTTGGTCCTCCAAAACCTGATCCAGTTCGATATTATTGAAAATAATATTTTTATATAGCTTGCGCCACAATTCACGGTCTTCCTCATACGAAGAAGTCTCACTGGCCATATATTCCTTATATATATCGCTTTCTAAGATTTTATCACATAAAGTCTTTACGAAATCAGCTTCATTCTCCCAAGTTTTCTTCTGATTGTTCGAAAACTCCAGCAACTGTTTGTTTACCTCCAGCTGTGCAATAAAGCGGTTTTCCACAAATTTGGTGTTGGGAAACAATTCTTCCTTAGTAGGGACCAGTTTTTTTTCGCAGCATTCAGTCGTTTGTTAGCCTGTTTAGTTACCTCTACCATTAAAAGCAGCAGATAGTTGTATAAGTCATACGCTTTAGAAAGGCTGAAAAATAACTCTTTTTCCGCTGTATCCAAGTTTTTGCCTCCGTTCTGATAATAAGCATAGACTATCTGAACTATCTTAAGACGAATAAGAACTCTATTTATCATAATTCACATAAAATTATTAAGGAGTTGCAAAAGTAGGTATTTTCATTGATTTTACATAACATAATTACATTTTTTAATGTAAAATTTACATAGAGCTATCTAAATCGCTTTTTTCATCGAAGTTTATCCGCAAATTCTTTGCCCATTTAAAAAAAATGTCCAATTTTGAAGCCGATTTATAAAGATACTTAAGTTATGGAAGATTATAAAAAGAAAAGTGTAGTGGATGGTGACAAAGAAATTGTTTTTTCAAAAGCAATTAAAGCCGGCAAACGTATTTATTATTTAGATGTGAAGAAAAACCGAAAAGATGAAATGTTTTTGGCTATTACCGAAAGCAAGAAGATTGTTTCGGGAGAAGGTGATGACTCGCAAGTAAGCTTCGAAAAACATAAGATTTTTCTATATAAAGAAGATTTTGAGAAGTTCATGAACGGTTTACAACAGGCTATACAGTTTATTGCCGAAGAGCAAGGTCCTATTGAACCTCATCACACTGAAAATGAAGAACAGGAAACGACCGAAGACGCTCACAAGCCGCTTAGTCCGAATGAAATTAAAATAGATATCGATTTCTGATTCCAACCGATAAAGAAAGCACAATGATAAAAAAATTGTGCTTTCTTTTTGCCAAGTCGGAAATAAGCAGTAATTTTGCACCGCTTTTTCAAGCTCATCGTGTGATATACCACATCGTGTGATGGCGAATTAAGCAATAAGATCAACTTAATTTAGAGTAACACAAAAAATTAAAAAACAATGAAATCAATTGAAATTAAAGGTACTGTCAGAACAGACGTAGGAAAGAAAGCAACTCACGAATTGCGTAAGAACAATGGTGTTCCTTGTGTATTGTATGGAGTACAGAAAGACGAAAACGGCTTGCCCGTAGCTACTCACTTCTCCGTGCCCACCGAAGGACTCCGTAACTTGGTATACACACCGCACATCTATGTTGTAGACTTGAACATTGACGGTAAAATAGTAAACGCTATTTTGAAAGATATCCAGTTCCATCCTGTAACGGATGCAATCCTTCACGTTGACTTCTATCAGATTGATGAAGCTAAACCCATCGTTATGGAAGTTCCTGTTCAGCTGGAAGGTTTGGCAGAAGGTGTACGTGCCGGTGGTAAATTGGCATTACAATTGCGTAAACTGAAAGTGAAAGCTTTATACAATGTAATTCCTGAACGTCTGGTTGTTGATGTAACTTCTTTGGGTCTGGGCAAGACTGTCAAAGTGGGCGAATTAAGCTATGAAGGTTTGGAATTGATTAACGCTAAAGAAGCCGTTGTTTGTGCAGTTAAATTGACTCGTGCCGCTCGTGGTGCTGCTGCAACTGCCGGCAAATAATCAGTAACCTTTTAATCCTTATCAATGAAATATTTGATTACAGGACTGGGTAATATAGGTGAAGAATACCGAAATACCCGTCACAACATAGGATTCACAGTATTGGACGCCCTTGCAAAGGCGTCCAATCTTGTTTTTACCGACGGACGTTATGGGGCTACTGCCACCCTCTCGCTCAAAGGACGCCAGCTTATCCTGCTGAAACCGTCTACTTACATGAACCTGAGTGGAAATGCAGTGCGCTACTGGATGCAGAAAGAAAACATTCCGTTGGAAAATGTGTTGATAGTGGTGGACGACCTCGCCCTTCCTTTCGGTACACTACGCCTGAAAGGAAAAGGCAGCGATGCCGGACACAATGGTTTGAAACATATAGCTGCTACGCTGGGTACACAGGATTATGCCCGTCTGCGCTTTGGTATCGGCAACGATTTTCCCCGTGGCGGACAAATAGATTTTGTATTAGGTCACTTCACTGATGAAGATTTGAAGACCATGGACGAACGTGTAGCAACGGCTTGCGACATAATTAAGAGTTTTTGTCTGGCAGGCATCAGTATAACAATGAACCAATACAATAAAAAGTAATGGCTGAAGCAAGAATTGATAAATGGCTGTGGGCCTCACGTATATTCAAGACCCGTACTATCGCTGCCGAAGCATGCAAGAAAGGACGGGTTTCCATCAACGGTACTCAGGTGAAGCCGTCGAGAATGATAAAGCCGGGAGAAGTGATACAGGTAAAGAAACCGCCTGTCACGTACTCATTTAAAGTTTTACAGGCAATAGAGAAACGTATAGGTGCCAAATTGGTTCCTGAAATTCTGGAGAATGTAACGACTCCGGAGCAATATGAATTACTGGAAATGAGCAGAATCAGCGGTTTTGTTGATCGCGCCCGCGGAACAGGGCGTCCCACCAAGAAGGACCGTCGCAGCATGGAAGAATTCATTACTCCTGAATATTTCGGTGATGATGACTTCGACTTTGAATTTGATTTCGAAGAACAAGAATAGATAGTGATTAATGGTTAGTGATTGTAGGTGTACGCATCTGCTATTAATCACTAACCATTAACTACTATCTATCTGTTAATCATTTTGCTACTACAGATTTTTCTTTATAGCTTCAATCATTTCTTGGTATTCCGCATCAGTCAGATAAACTTTTCCCGGATTCATCTGAAATACACCTCCATAATCAGGTCCGTCCACATACTTGGGAGCCAGATGAAAATGCAGGTGAGAAAGTTTGTCACTATATGCTCCGTAATTTATTTTTTCAGGGTGGAAAGCCTTGTCCATAGCACGGGTCACACGGGCAACATCTGCCATAAATGCATTACGTTCTTCATCACTCAGTTCAAACAAGTCGTTTACATGATCTTTATAAGCAACAAGGCAACGTCCGCGATAGGTTTGTTCCTTAAACAGGAATACGCGTGAAACACTCAGTGGCGCTATTTCAATCATTAAATTGTGCAATGTCTCATTGTTCTGACAATACAGACAATCTTTAGGATCACTTTTCATGGTTTTCTTATGTATTAAAATTAATTATTCTTCCTCTTTTTCTTTCTTACCCAACAAACGGTACACATCATCCCGTTCGCCTACCACCCATACCACATCTCCTTCCGTAAAAGGTACATTGATATCAGGGGTCATCAGCGTACTATCTTCTTTTTTTTCGACGCCTACCACCAGACATTTGTACTCATCCCGGATACCACTTTCTTTGATATTTTTACCCAAGAAAAATGAGTTACGATCTATAATGAACTGTTTCAGATTCATTTCACGCCTTTCCAAATCTTCCTCTTCAGCGGCGGCTGATACTCTTTCTGCCTGACGGGCAAACTCGCCCAACTGCTCATCCGTACCGATTACCTGTATGGTGTCACCGGGAAACAGACGTACATTCGCCCCCGGAATATTAATACGATGCATTCCACGAATGATAGATGCCACATGTACTCCGTATTTATGCCCCAAATTCAGCTCTCTTAACGTATATCCCGCCCATAAGGAATCCGCAGGTATCTCAAAATCCGAAAGATGTAAGTCGCGGGACAACAAATGTCCTTCATACTCAGGACGCTTCTGACCTGTGAACTCAGCATGCACATCTCTGAAACGCAAATTCTGAATAAAAAGTACGCTCCATGAATATAGATTGCTTCTTCAGCCATCGCGAGAACATCATCATACCTACCAAAACAACGGCTATACCGATCAGCAAAGTCGTGGAAGTCTGAAAAAGTTTCTCTATAACAAACATCACAAACATGACAGCTATCACTATACGGAGTATAATGGTAGAAATTAAGGGAGCCCGGTTGAAACGGCTATCCTGCCATAACGCCTGGAACTCTACAGAGTGGTTTTTTTTCATGATAATGGCACGCAAGAAAGGTGCGATGCAGACGATAGTAAAAACAGTTCCTGCCAGATTGGCCCAAAAGACAGGCAGACTAGCCCGGAACAATGGAATAATAAAATGGAATGAAAGTGTAATCATAGCTATACACAATACAGAATAAACAGCTACGATCCTAGCTATGGCAACCAACAATTTCTTCCAATTGTTTTCATGATTCACCGTTTGTGATCCCGATGAATAACGCTCAAGCATTTTTTTCCATTTGCCGGGCAGACGTTTCTCTACTATATGATAAGCAGGTATCGCCAAACGTATCATATACGGGGTCAGAAATGTGGTAATGACCGAAACAGCCACCACAATAGGATATAAGAAATCACTGGTTACTTTCCGACTTACACCCAACGAAGCGATAATACATGCAAATTCACCAATCTGGGTCAGACTGAAGCCACATTGCATGGCAACTTTCAACGGCTGTCCCGACAAAATCACGCCACCTGTACCAAAAATAACCTGCCCAAGCAGAATGGCCAATGTAATAATCACAATGGGCCATATATATTCTACAATCATGGCAGGGTCTACCATCATTCCCACAGATACAAAGAAAATGGCTCCAAACAAATCCTTTACAGGGGCCACAAGCTTCTCTATATTTTCGGCCTCTACCGTTTCTGCCAAAATAGACCCCATTATAAAAGCTCCAAACGCAGCCGAAAATCCAACCTTGGCCGCCACAACTACCATACCGAAGCACAATGCCAGCGAAACAATCAGCAATGTTTCATTTGCCATCCACTTGCGGGAACGCTTCAAAAATGTAGGAATGATATAAATACCTACCACAAACCACAATATAAGGAAGAATAATAATTTGGCAATGCTATATACCATTTCACTGCCCTCGAAATTCTGACTCACTGCCATTGTACTCAACATAACCATCAAAACAATAGCCAATATATCTTCCAATATCAAAATACTAAGAACCAAGCCGGCAAACCGTTGCTGCCTCAATCCCAAATCATCAAAAGCCTTATAGATAATAGTCGTGGAGGACATGGCCAACATACCTCCCAAATACAGACAGTCCATGCGTTGCCACCCGAAAGACCACCCTACAAAAATCCCAACCAATATCATACAAAATATAATGGTACACGCCGCAATGACCGCCGTCCCCCCTACCTTCACCAGTTTCTTGAAACTAAATTCCAACCCTAGAGCGAACAACAAGAATATCACACCAATCTCCGACCATGTATGGATATTGGCCACATCAATGACCGACGGAGTAAGAGGAACATGGGGACTTGCCAAAAAGCCGGCTACGATATAGCCGAGAACAAGAGGTTGCTTTAACCGTTTAAAGACGAGCGTCATGACACCGGCGCAGATCAGAATCAAAGCCAAATCACTTATCAATGGAGCCAATTCAGACATAGCTAATAAATTTTTGATTGCAAAATTAAGAATTATCTATTTATCATATTCTTCATCCTATTATTAATTTTGCATTAAAAGCTGTTTTTATGAAAAGGAACTAACCGTAAATGTATATCAGCCATATAAAGAAAACGCGAATATTCAGATTTCTTGAATATCCGCGTTTTCTTTGTTATCAGCGTTCTCTTTTCCGGCTTTCGATTTATTTTCTGAACGGGGCCTTTACTACTACAGCTTTCAGCTTGCGCCCGCGCACATCAATAAATATTTCAGTACCTAATGCTGTGTAAGCGGTCTGAACATATCCCATACCGATACCAATCTTACGCATTGGAGACATGGTTCCACTAGTTACTTCACCTATTTTCTCTCCATCAGCATTTACCAGTTCATAACCATGACGGGGAATACCACGGTCTACCATTTCAAAAGCAATCAGCTTGCGTTTCAATCCTTCGGCTTTCTGCTTTTCAAGTAAAGCACGTGAAGTGAAATTCTTTCCTTCAACAAATTTGGTAATCCAGCCCAATCCTGCTTCCAACGGAGAAGTGGTATCACTCAAATCATTACCATACAGGCAAAAGCCCATTTCCAAACGTAATGTATCACGAGCCCCTAGCCCGATAGGTTTAATCCCTTCAGGAGCACCTGCTTCAAAAATTGCTTTCCAGATAGCCTGACCGGCTTCGGGATAAAAATAAAGCTCGAAACCACCTGCACCGGTATAACCGGTATTCGAAATAATCACATCTTTCTGACCGGCGAACTCACCTGTGGTAAAAGCATAATAAGGAATTTCAGACAAGTTGACCGGAGTCAGTTTTGCAAAACTTCCATAGCCTTCGGTCCCTGAATAGCAAGCTGTGCCATACGGTCGGATGCATTTTCCAATTCCGCACCCACTGTGTTATGGCTGACACACCAGTTCCAGTCTTTCTCAATATTGGCCGCATTTACCACCAACAAGTATTTTTCGGATTCATAGTGATACACCAACAGGTCATCAACAATACCTCCCTCCTCATTAGGGAAACAAGTATATTGCGCTTTACCGACGGGCAAAGTCGCCACATTGTTTGAAGTCACTTGCTGCAAAAACTCCAACGCATTAGAACCTTTTACCCAAAATTCACCCATATGGGATACATCAAAAACACCTACGGCATTACATACAGTAAGATGTTCATCAATAATTCCCGAATATTCAATAGGCATATTATAACCTGCAAATTCGTGCATTTTCGCCCCCAAGGCAATGTGTGTTTCGGTAAACGGAGTTGTTTTCATGTTATTACTTTACTATTTTAAGGTTAATAAATTACTTATCTTGCCACCAATTCAGCGATTTTCACCACCACTTTCATGGCTTTCTCAATAGACTGGATTGGCACGAACTCATATCTGCCATGAAAATTCAAGCCACCGGCAAAAATATTGGGACAAGGCAATCCCTTGAATGAAAGTTGTGCACCATCCGTTCCACCGCGGATAGCCTTCACCTTAGGTGTCACGCCCGCCTCTTCCATAGCCTTGAAAGCGATATCAATGATATGCATCACCGGCTCAATTTTCTCACGCATATTGTAATACTGGTCTTTCAATTCCAATGTAACGGTGCCTTCTCCATATTTCTTATTGATGATTTCCGCCCACTTTTTCATATTTTCCTTGCATGCCTCAAACTTGGCACGGTCATGATCACGGATTATATAAGAGATGGTAGTCTGCTCTACTTCACCCGTCATGCCAATCAAATGATAGAATCCCTGATAACCATCAGTACATTCGGGCACTTCGTCCGTAGGCAGTAAAGACACAAACTCATTAGCTACACGCAAGGAGTTGATCATTTTATCCTTTGCATATCCCGGATGTACGTTACGTCCTTTAATAATCACTTTCGCAGAAGCGGCATTAAAGTTTTCAAACTCCAACTCCCCTACTTCACCACCATCCATCGTATATGCCCACTCGCATCCGAATCTCTCCACATCAAATTTATGTGCACCCAAGCCTATTTCTTCATCAGGATTAAATCCCACACGAATTTTTCCATGCTTGATTTCAGGATGTTCTTTCAAATATACCATAGCCGAGATGATTTCAGCAATGCCCGCCTTGTCATCAGCTCCCAACAATGTTTTGCCGTTGGTTACAATAAGGTCCTCCCCTTTATGATCCAACAGTTCGGGAAATTGCTTGGGAGAAAGTATAATGTTGTCTTCTTCGCATAATACAATATCCGTTCCGTCATAACCATAGACAATGCGTGGGGTGACTCCCGCACCCGTCATATCGGGACTGGTATCCATGTGTGCAATAAATCCGATGGTAGGAACCGGTTTATCCGTATTGGCCGGCCATGTGGCAAACAGATAACCATTCTCATCCAAAGAAATTTCCTGAAAGCCCAATTGTTCCAATTCAGATCTTAAATATTGTGCAAACACCATCTGTTTCGGTGTACTGGGGGTAGCCCCGCTATTCTCATCAGACTGAGTGTCGAAGCTTACATATTTTAAAAATCGTTCTATTACCGTCATTTTTCTTTTTGTTTTAATATTCATACTTGCCTGTAAAAATAGAAAAAAGAGCCGTGAATTGCCAAACAAATCACGGCTCTTTTTCATTAATATTTTATTATTTTGTTATTAGAAGCAACTGGAACCATCAAAACAATGGGTACATACCTTACATTTTGGTAATCCTATCGCTTCTACCAAAGTTTCCAAAGTATTGAATTTCAAGGAGCTCAGACCGAAGCGGTCGGCAATCATTTGCACCATCTTCTTATACTCCGGCGAATCTGTCGTTGCATATTTTTCCAGATTCTTATTTTCATCGCCTTCAATCTCCTTAATCATCCGGCGGGTTATCAATTCCAAATCACTTTTTGAAGAAGTGAAACCAATGAAAGGGCATCCATAAATCAATGGCGGACAAGCAATGCGCATATGAACCTCTTTGGCACCATAATCAAATAAAATTTTCACATTATCACGAAGCTGGGTCCCACGCACTATAGAATCGTCACAGAACAACACGCGCTTACCTTCCAGCATTGCACGATTAGGTATCAGCTTCATTTTTGCTACCAGTGAACGCATTTCCTGATTGGCAGGAGTAAAACTACGAGGCCAGGTGGGTGTGTACTTGGCAATAGCACGATGATAAGGAATTCCTTTGCCTTCAGCATACCCCAATGCCATGCCTACTCCCGAATCAGGAATACCGCAGGCACAATCAACTTCCGAATCGTCCTTCTGCCCCATTTTATAACCACTCATAAAACGTACTTCCTCTACATTTTTCCCTTCATAGCATGAAACAGGAAATCCATAATATACCCACAAAAAAGAACAAATCTGCATTCCTTCGTTCGGCTTGCGCATTTGTTCCATTCCGTCGGCACGCAAGCGAATAATTTCGCCCGGTCCTACATATTTCTCTATTTCATAATCCAGATTCGGCAAACTGCTTGATTCACTTGTCGCAGCATACGCACCCTCTTTTTTACCTATCACAATCGGAGTACGCCCCCATTTGTCACGTGCTGCTATAATACCATCTTCCGTCAATATCAGCATGGAGCATGATCCTTTGATTTTATTAAAGACATTCTCTATACCATCTACAAAATTTTTCCCTTGCACAATAAGCAATGCGATCAGCTCCGTCTGATTCGTCTTGCCAAGACTCATTTCAGAAAAGTGCATATTAGCTGCCAGCAAGTCGCGTTCCAATTCCGTAATGTTATTGATTTTAGCTACTGTGACGATGGCGAACTTGCCCAGATGCGAGTTTATCACAATAGGCTGCGGGTCCGTATCACTGATAATGCCGATACCCGAACTACCTTTGAACTTTGGAAGTTCAGATTCAAACTTCGTGCGGAAATAAGAACTCTCCAAATTGTGGATAGAACGCATAAATCCCTCTCCTTGGGCATACGTAGCCAAACCACCTCTTTTTGTTCCTAAATGTGAATTATAGTCCGTCCCGTAAAATAAGTCGGTGACGCATTCAGCCTTTGAGACTGTTCCAAAAAAACCACCCATTCCTTTTTGCGTATTTTTCGTTTAGGGTGCAAAATTACGAAAAAAGTTTGGCTCTGAATGAATAATCATTGCTATTTTTGCATTAAAATGTAGCATTTATGAAATCACTATTACTCATCTTCTTGGGAGGAGGTACAGGAAGTGTACTTCGCTACCTGCTTACCATAAGCATTTATCGCCAGGGAACAACGAATTTTCCGTGGGGTACTTTCGCAGTCAATATTTTGGGTTGCATACTGATCGGGGTATTCTATACCCTCACCTCACGCATTCATATCAACAATGATATAAGACTGATGCTCACTATCGGACTTTGCGGTGGCTTCACTACTTTTTCCACTTTCAGCAACGAAAGTTTGCAATTACTGAAATCAGGACTCTACCCCTCTTTTTCACCTACATCATCGGTAGTGTGGTATTGGGTATCCTCGGAGTAATGCTAGGGATATGGATGAGCGAATAAAGCAAAAAAATATCCCTCCGGCTCTATACCACATAGAACAGGAGGGATTGAAATTGCACCTCAGTTATTAAACCTTATTTTAATCTCAAGACACTTCGTCCGGCTGTAATGGCTGCACTGTTTGCAGGAGTTGACTTACGGGTACAATAATCAAATTCCGCAGTTTTCTCTCCGTTAAATGATTTCCATTTTAATTTCAACTTCACTGTTTTTCCTTCAGTGTCAGGCAAGGAATCCAAATTAAATGCCACCAGTCCGTCGGCAGGTTCACCATATACATCACCAAAAGCATTATGACGGAATTCTACCTCATAAGGATTTTCAGCATCTTTACTCATCAACAAATTGACAAAATGAGCTTGACTGCGATTCCCCACATGGTTCTGAAACGCAAAGTCAAATAACCGTCCTCGGCAATTGTTACCCAATCGTTAATCATATCTACAGGGTCAGTACCATATACTTCATCATTCTTATCTCCTAAATCACCGGCAATCGGTTTTGTCAAGATACTGTCTATCCAGTTGATATGTACAGCCTTGTCATACTCTCCGCTTGACTCATTCACCGGATCGAAATTTACAAGGGCCCTTACTTCCTTCTCACCATAGGGAGAATTTTTCATATTGACAGGTAACAGTGTCGTACTGTCATCCAACTGCATAAAAAATGAATTGTCGGCCACCGGTTTCACAGTAACCAGTGCATTGGGCAACGCATATCTATAATAATCATTATCATCATCATCCAAACAGGATTGAAAGATCATCACAGAAGCAAGTACCGCTACAGACGCAAGCAATTTATTAAAACCAAAAAACTTTTTCATTGTGCTTTTCTTTACTTAGTTAATTATTCTAGTTTATAAGTCCTTTCTATTGAAAGAAATGCAGGCCATACCATAATGCTGCACGAAGTTTTGTTAAGAAAACATAATCATCTGACAGTTATGTTACAAACCTTCTTCCATTTATATTTCTTATATTCACACAAGCGAGCTATAGGCGAACAAAGGGATAATTTTACCGAAATTTAGCTCATCTCAAATTACTAATCCTATGATTTTTTATCTTAATTTTGTTACTGTTTTTTGAAAAAAGAAAAGATTTAGAATAAAGAGTTTTATGAAAGCTACTATCACAAGTCTCATTTTTTTACTACTGTCATTAACCGTCTCATCGCAGACTTATAAATACATTGGCATAGAAGAAGGACTAAGCAATCAGAAAATATACAAAATTCAGAAAGATGCTCGTGGATATATGTGGTTCCTTACCCATGTGGGGATAGAAATATAACGGAAAAGAAATAAAACATTATAAATTAAGAGAAGGTAACAGGGAACTAGACCCGTTATTGAATATAAACTGGACTTTTTTAGATAAAACAGGTACACTACTGGTCACAGGAAAACAAGGCAGAATTTTTCGTTATGATTCAGGCCACGATCGTTTTGTACAGATATACAATATGTACAATTACTGGAATAAGGACTACCATGCTTTCGTGAGATATAGTTACATAGACCAGGAGGATAACGTATGGCTGTGCGGCAAATCGGCTATCCACCTTTTTAACATAGAATCCGGACAAAAGCAACAAATCTCTAACCGACTGGGAAATATCACCTGCATAGAACAGATAAACAGTGAACATTTCTTTTATAGGTACAGACAAAAGAATCTATCTGGCAAAACTGGAAAACGGGAATTTAAAAGAGCTCTCCTGCGGCAAACTGGGAATGATGGATATGCACGTACATGAATTATATCTACACCGTACAGCCAACAAACTATTTATAGGCACTTTTGAAAAGGGAGTCTATATATATGACTTGAACAGCCAGAAAATTGTACGTCCCGAAGTAGAACTGACAGATGTGAATATTACACGGATCAGTCCTTTGAACACAAAGGAGTTATTAGTAGCCACTGAAGGAGCAGGAGTACACAAGTTAAACATAGACACCTATGAAACAGATCCTTATATCATTGCAAACTATGGTAGTTACAACGAAATGGATGGAAACATTATCAATGATGTATATGTAGACAACGAGCAGCGTATCTGGCTGTCCAACTATCCTACGGGAATTACCGTCCGCAATAACCAATATACCAACTACAACTGGATAAAGCACTCTATTGGCAACCGGCAGTCACTAGTAAACAACCAAGTAAACTCCATTATAGAAGACAGTGACGGGGATCTGTGGTTTGGAACAAGCAACGGCATCAGCTTATACGATTCAAAACAAAAGCAATGGCGTTCTTTCCTAAGCTCTTTCAATCACGGACTAAAAAATCAGAACCGCATTTTTATTACTTTATGCGAAGTCTCTCCGGGTATTATATGGGCGGGAGGATATGCATCGGGCATTTTCCAGATTACCAAGAAAAACGGGAACATAGAATACCTCACCCCTGCCCAATCCTTCCATCTGAATGTACGTGCCGACAAATACATACGCGACATTAAAAAGGACAGATACGGGTGTATATGGTCCGGAGGATATTATAATCTGAAATGCTTTAATCTGAAGACACGCCAAGGACGTCTTTATCCCGGACTAGGTTCTGTTACTGCCATTGAAGAAAGGGACAGTACATCTATGTGGATAGGTACCTCCACCAATCTTTTTCTACTGGACCGGAATTCGGGCAAATACCATGAAATACCTCTGCCCGGTGGAGCAACCTACATTTATACGTTACACCAAGAAGACAATGGTTTACTCTACATTGGCACCAGTGGTTCCGGACTATTTACTTATGATCCGGTAAAAGAATCAATCAGCGCCCATTACCATACAGGAAACAGCCCGTTAGTATCAAACAGCATTTATGTTATTCTACCCACAAAAGACGGAATATCTTGATGAGTACCGAAAATGGTATCAGTATTTTCTCGCCTACCAACCGCCAGTTCCGCAACTGGACTCGCGGACAAGGGTTGATGTCCACCTGTTTCAATGCCGGCTCCGGCGTACTACGTGCCAATGGGAACACCGTATTCGGAAGTACAGACGGTGCACTGGAATTCCCCCCAAACATAGAGATGCCCAAAACAGGAGATTCACATATGATATTCAGCGATTTCCGTATTTTCTACCAAACTGTATATCCCAATGATCCAAACTCTCCTCTGACTAAAGATATCGACCAAATAGAGAAATTGAATCTGAAATATATGCAAAATACATTTTCCATCCGAGTATCCTCTATCAATTACGATTATCCGTCGGACATACTATATACCTGGCAGTTGGAAGGATTCTACGATGGCTGGACTACTCCCAGTGACGAAGGAACTATCCGATTTACTAATGTTGCTCCGGCACCTATACACTGCGTGTACGTTCCGTTTCAAAGAGGATAATAAACACGTGTTGCAGGAGCGGATATTGAAAATAACTGTAGCACATCCCGTGTGGCTCAGTTTTTGGGCTATTTGTATTTATGTCCTGACTATCATTTTAGCAACATACGTCATTTTCCGCCTTCATTCCATGCGCAGAGAAAAAAAGGCCTCGGATGAAAGAACTCGGTTCTTTATCAATACAGCGCATGATATCCGTACTCCGCTGACACTGATAAAGGCACCTTTGGAAGAAATTCAACAAAAAGAAAATTTAAGTGAAGAAAGTCAGGCCAATATGCTTACAGCCATGAAGAACGTGGACACTTTGATACGCCTCACCACCAATCTGATAAACTTCAGCAAAGCCAATGTGTACTCCTCCTCCCTTCGTATATCGGAACACGAACTTAATACCTATATGGAAGGAATATACCATGCCTTTTATAGTTATGCAGAAGCCAAACAGATCAAACTCGACTACAAAAGCAACTTTGAATATCAAAATGTATGGTTCGACAAAGAAAAGATGGACTCGATCACAAAAATCTGATTTCAAATGCCATCAAATATACTCCCGCCCACGGTGAGGTACACATTATCACCCGCCATGACAAGGACAACTGGAGTCTGGAGATTACGGACACGGGCATCGGGATTCCTGCCAAAGAACAAAAAAAGTTATTTAAGTTACACTTCAGGGGCAGCAATGCCATCAATGCAAAAATTACAGGCAGTGGAATCGGACTGATGTTAGTGTGGAAACTGGTACGTATTCATAAAGGAAAGATCAGCATAGAAAGCGTAGAGAATAAAGGCACCCGCGTAAAGGTTATCTTCCCCAAAAACAATTCCGAAGTCAACAGGTTCCGACAGAAACGGTACAACAAGAAAACGTGGTACCAGTATCCCCTAGTGCAGTCTCTCCCCACACTTATAAAGATCAGTATCGGCAGCATGTTCAAAATGCACAGCGCATCCTGGTTGTGGAAGACCATGACGATCTACGCGAATATCTGTCTCATACTTTATCCGAAGCTTATCAAGTGGAAACATGTACCAATGGAAAAGAAGCCTTAAAAATCATCCCCGAATTTAAGCCTGATTTAGTATTATCGGACATTATGATGCCCGAAATGCGGGGGGACGAATTGTGTTCTGCTATCAAGAATAATATACTGACGTCTCATATCCCTGTAATTCTGCTAACAGCATTAAATGACGAAAAGAATATCGTTGAAGGGTTGGAAACAGGTGCGGACAAATACCTGATAAAACCTTTTAACATAGGAATACTAAAAGCATCCATAGCCAATATACTGACTAACCGTGCACTACTTCGTAGCAAATATGCAGAAATAGAACTACACAATGACAGCATTTCCATAAATTATAGCAACACATTGGATCAACAGTTCCTGGAAGCAGTAAAAAGAAACAATAACTGAAAATCTAGACAATTCAGGTTTCAACGTGGAGTCACTCTGTGCTTCACAAAATATGAGCCGTTCCAGTTTCTATAAACTAAAAGCATTGACAGACCAAGCTCCGGCAGACTATATCCGCCTGATCCGGCTGAAACGGGCAGCGCAATTACTATCCGAAGGACAGTATAATATATCCGAAATATCAGATATGACCGGGTTTAATGATGTAAAATATTTCCGCGAGGTATTCAAAAAATACTATAAAATAAGTCCTAGCGGATATAGCAAGGGAGAAATGAAGGAAGAACCGACTAAACCATAAGATTCCTAAAGAAACTTATTTTGAACAAAATTTATCATTAACGCATTAACAGATAAAAGAGAAAATGAGTACTTTCGGGGCATTCATCCGTAGAATAAACTGACTTATGATAGGAAAAATTAAAATGATGGCAATCATCACGTTTTACGTAGCTGTATTACTTGTTATTGCAGTGTATTTGCAAGACGGAAGCGGGACATTCTCCCATTTTTTCGAAAATGCAAATCTATACATACGTAATTTGCGTAATGTACATGCTCCGGCTTCATCAAACTTATGACAATTATCTGCAACTTTTTCCACTCATACTTCTATTCGGACTGAAATTGGGAGGAATAAGAGGTAATTTCGGATGGAAACGGCTGTTCACTTTCATAGTCTTGTCAGTCGTACTGACGCAGCTGGTAGTAAATGGATTAAAACTCACCACAGGGGTGCTTCGCCCGGATGCCACAAATTATTTCTCTTTTCCTTCCGGACATACGGCAGCAGCGTTTATGGCAGCTACCCTATTGTATAAGGAATATGGATTCAAAGGATATTGGGTAGGATTAGTAGCATACGCAGCAGCTATAGTTACAGGGTTTACCCGCATTCTGAATAACCGTCACTGGCTGTTTGATGTCATCATTGGTGCGGCCTTGGGAATATTGCTTACTGATTTGGCTTTCCGCCTGGTACAACTCATATTCAAAGACCGGGGACTTATACAACATAAATAAATACTATAAACTTAATAACACAACAAACTTGGCACTTATGAAAAACAAATGATCTTATTGGGAATGTTAATGGCATTTTGTATGGCAGAGGCCAAAGTAACACTGCCTGCATTATTCACAGACAATATGGTATTACAACAAAAATCGAATGTCATTTTTCATGGCCATTCATCTACAAAAAAGAAGTGATAATAAAAACGGGATGGAATAAGCATCCCTATACGACATCACCTGACAAAGAAGGAAATTGGAAAATAGAAGTTCCTACCCCATCTGCCGGAGGTCCTTATGAAATTATCATTTCGGACGGGGAGGAGCACATACTGCAAAATATTCTGATTGGCGAAATATGGTTGTATACAGGAGAATGTGAAACAGAAACTCCCATAGATATACCCTCCCAACCTTATATCCGTCTGTTTCAGACAAAAAAAGAAATCTCTTTAGTTCCCAAGAAAGATTTGCATGCTACACAAGAAGGTTGGAAAGAATGTACCTCTGAAACCATAACCGGACTCCCTGCAATCGGATATTTTTTTGCCAGTCAGTTACAAAAAAAACTGAAAGTACCCATAGGTATAATAAGTTGCACCTGGAAAGATACTCCTGCAGAAGCATGGGCCAGTTATGATGCGTTAGAAAACCTGCCAAGTTACAACAAAGAAACTGAAATGCTTGAATCCTTGGGGTTCAATCCTGAAAAAATAGAAGCAGAATATGCCCGTCAAAGAGAAGAGTGGTATCAAGCTCTTTACGAACACGATATGGGATGGTGCGATGACCACCAAGTATGGGCGGAACCTGATTATTCGGATGAAAACTGGAAAACAATGGAACTTCCGGGATACTGGGAAGATAAGGGAATGAAAGACTTCGATGGAGTAGTGTGGTTCAGAAAAACGATAGATATTCCACGTAACTGGACTAGAAAAAATGTCACAATAAATTTAGGGAACATTGCCGATGAAAGCATCGTATATTATAACGGGACTGAAATAGGACGAAACACGAAAGCCGATGCGTCCCACTGTTACACAATTCCTATAAGCTGGTAAAACGCGGAAAAGCTGTACTGACCATACGTGTGACCAATTACAAAAGCAAAGGAGGAATATATGGCCGTCCAGAAGACATGAAGCTGAGTGTAAAAAGGCAAAGATCCTATCTCATTGGCAGGAGAATGGAAATACCTATCCGGTCTCTCATTAAGTGGAATCCCCCTGTACCCATTTCACCAGAAAGTAACCCTAAGTATCCCACAGGATTATTCAATGCAATGATACATCCGCTTACCTCTTTCCCTCTTCAAGGTGTTATATGGTATCAAGGAAAGAGTAATTTGGAAAGCGACGATGAATATGCAGACTTATTCATGTCATTGAGTGATAACCACCGATATTGGGGAAAGAAAAAGCAATACCTTCCAAAGTACTCTGGAAACAGGTCTTCGCCTATCACAGTTAGCTTTAAAGCAAACTTACGGAAAAAGAAAAATGCCTCAATATCCGGTTTATAAAGGCTACAGCATCGAAGGAAATACCCTTCGCATCCATTTTGAAAACTTAGGAAAAGGATTCTTGCATCCCGACCAGTACGCGGATTTATAATCGCAGGTACAGATCGGATTTTTTATCCGGCAACAGTAACTGTAAAAAAGAAAGAAATAATTGTACAATCACCCGATGTACCTCATCCTGTAGCCGTAAGATACAATTGGGCCAACCATACTGATGGTACCTTATTCGAGAGCATCAGGCCTGCCTGTAGCTCCATTCCGAACAGATAATTGGTAATTATTGCAAGCTATATGAATAGCCACTTAGATAATTCCTGTATATTTGCACTATTTTAAAATAAACAAAGAAAAACAATGGGAATGGTAATAGGTATAGACGTAGGCGGAAGCACATGGAATCAGCTTAAACGACATTGATAAAGTCATGTTGACAGGAGTGGGAAGTGCTTACGTAAACCAACCCTTATATGGACTCTCTACTGATCATACGGATGAGTTTCTAGCAAACGGTCTTGGAGCTCACTATGACTCCCAATTGCAAGACCTTATTGTAGTAAGCATGGGTACCGGCACCTCTTTTGTAAAAGTGGAAGGAGGTAAAAACATATCTCACATAGGTGGTATAGGTATTGGCGGAGGAACCATTCAAGGACTATCTCGCCTGTTGTTAAAAAAACACAGAATATTCATCAAGTGGTAAAGATGGCAGAAAAAAGGTGTAATAGAAAATATTGATCTGCAAATCAAGGATATTTGCAATACCCTCTACCTGGACTGCCTCTGGATGCCACCGGGCATATGAAGATGATAGGGCATGACCATTTCATATGCCATTCTTATTGTCATTTTTCCGTGCTTTCTCACATACTTCTATCCGACAGGACATGACGTTCCGGAAGAAGTCTGATGACCTCTTCTGATTCTGTGAGTAAAATCATATCATGCTGCTTTTAGCTGTTTTGTTTCTGATTTTTCTATCATCAGTATGGCATTTGCCGTATGTATTCCAAAGAAAATCCACAGTATTTCCGTCTTCCTGTTTCTGGCCTTTATCCTTGAGAGCGAGTAATGTTGCTTTTGAGTGCCGAAGCTTCCTTCAAGCCGTGTTGCCCTTTCTTTTGAGAGTTCGCTTCTAAGCACCTTCCTCAAAGGCTCATCTTTGGCCGCCCTTCCCTTGCGCACAAAGGATGTGGATATCCCATATTTTGTACAGAACTTTCTGTTGGCATTATTGGCATATATGGAATCGGCAGCCACACATCTTACCCTTACATTCATAAGCTTCTGCTGCATACGGATACAGTCCTTCAAGCGTATACCCTCATTGAATGCCTTGAACGAGAGGTGTTCGATGAACGATATGCCGTCTATCTGTATATTATTGACCTTTGCACCGAACTCGACGGACTTGGTTTCCTTGCCTCTGACGATGGGACGTACATAATGACGGTCAATGCTGACGATGCGGTCACTGACTTTCCGCCCTTCAAACATTTCCTTTTCTTGTACAAACACCTTTCTGATGATGGAAAGACGCTTATGGTAATCCTGGGTATATCGGAGTAAAGCACCGTACTCGCTATGGATCCCATCCCTTTGACTGAGGAGCTTTTCAAGAAGCTTGATCATACGGCGCTTAAGCATTCTTGTCCTTGAAGCTCTCCTCTTTCTTTTCTTGCAGTAGGACAGATAGGATTCCGCCACATTCCTGTATTTGTTGCGCGGACGCCTTATGCCCAGCTCCCTGCAATGCCGGCATATATGCCTGTAGAGCCATTCGAGGCTTTCCCAAAGGAGTTTCATGTCCGTAGGAAAACGCATGTGGCTTTCATAGCATGTGGCATCGGTCATGCAGACGTGAAGGTTATCAAGATAAGGTTTCCAGTGTGAAGCCAGGAGCTCCTGGAAAGAATCAATGTCAAGGCGGGATGCTATCTCATTACGGATGGCACTGACTATCTTGAAGTTGGTTATGGGAAGGGACGGGGAATCATAATTCCACAGAAAATCTGGTAGTGTATGTTCCCGTTCAGATGTTCCACCAGTTGCCTGTCGGAGAATCCGGTGTATGCCTTCAGGACCATAAGGGCGATCTTTGCGGAAGGACTGAATCTGTTCCTGCGTCCCAGGCGCCGGTCCGACAGGCCGGCGGCTTTTTGCCATACATTCAAACGGAAAGACAGAATGAAGCTTGCCAAGCTCACTCTCATTAAAACTCTTGCGGTATTTTTCCAGAATATCAAATTCTGTAAAACAGACAGTAGGGTGAATTTCTGAAATATTCACTATCTTTGCCATATCTTATTAGTTTGGATATTTCCCCGTTTTGGCCGTCAAACCTTATTTTCGGGGGAATACCTAAAGATACAAAAAAGCCAACTAATTCGCAATACTTTGTGTATGAATTAGTTGGTGAGTTCGAAATAAAATCAAAAAATAGCAAGTTGTCCGTCATTGACAAACTTTACGTCAATGGCGGGCTTCTTTTCAAAAAAGCAGTATGCCGCGATAGCCGACAAGGAGTTGGCTATAAAGTTACTGAATGAACGATGTCTTGAGTGTTCAATCTGTGCGATGTTCTTCAGTTCGTCATTGACCGTTTCAATCAAGGCTCTTTTTCTTAGCAAAATCTTGTCGGCAATACTCATCAGTGAGTTCCTCATATTATTTTTAACTTTAGTAACAAGTTGTATGCCATTAAGGAAAAGGTTTTCAAACAGAGCCTGACCTATATATCCCTTTGTCTGCACATAGTTTTCCTTTGATGTTTTCCAGAAACCTACCCTGTTTCAACGGTTCCCGGTCATCCACGTTTCCAGGCGTGAACATGAAATTGAGGATTTCACCCTTGTCATTGATTATCAGATGCAGCTTGAATCCGAAGAACCATCCCATAGAACATCTTCCACGCTCGGCAAGCCCTTCAAATGTCTTATGAATCAAGATTCTTTGGTTACGACATACACATAAGGGAGTGGAATCAACGAAACTGATGCCGGTACAAGTTCCCAGCAGTACTCTTTTGATGAATATGGTCATGGGAAGCAATACTTCCTTCTCCAGTTCCACAAAACGGTTATAAGAAACCTGACGAGGAAAAAGGTGTTTCAGATGTTTACAGACATACTCCTTGTAGTAATGCTTGAAACAACGGAAACCACCGGAGTGAAACAGGATTAGAATAACCATAATCTCTGCATCACTCATACGGTTGGGTTTGTTACGAT
>VOFG01000006.1_pt1 | contig 34000 bp, 51 predicted proteins | sample 5384171 | NCBI WGS metagenome assembly VOFG01 (sample SAMN12384726, study PRJNA508395) | human gut metagenome | isolation source: healthy gut F | host: Homo sapiens
GGATACCAGTTGAGCAAGTTTAAAGACCCCAACAATCTGATGCTGGGGCTTGGATATAGATTCCATGATAAACGATGAAAAGAGTATGATAAGGTATAGGGAGGGCTTAGCTGTTTATGCCTCTTCCACTTTCACTAGTTTCGAACCCTGAAATACCAATGCGATGCATTTCAATTCTGTCGTTCCCTTGTCATGCCTGATCCATTCGCTTGTCGCATACTGTTTCAGTTGCGTTTTTGCATCAGACAGTAGCTTTTTGATTTCAGCATCCGAAGCGTCCCGTTTGGCGTATTTCACTTCAATGCAGTAGCTGTATGCCATGTCGGGAAGCTGCATCAGGCGGGGGTGGAGGAAGATGTCGGCATATCCTTTGTTGCTTTCGTATTCGGGGCGTGCGATATAGTAACTATTTAGTCCCAGATAAGCGAGAATGAAAGCTTTCACGTGTGCTTCCCCCTCTATAAATTCACGGATGCTGCTTTGCTTGTTCAGGCGTTCAACGATATATTCGAAGTAAGGATTCCAATCACCTTCGTATGCCATTTCATACATCAGTATGTTTAGCTTTTCCACTTCCAAATTGAGACCGGAGCTATCTTTGTAGATGTCTATCATGTATCCATAGAGTTGCTCGCGCACCGTTTGGTTGGGGATGGAGAGTATATTCATCGGGCCTCTAGTGCCGTTGATGGTAAGCATACCATAATAATAGAGGAGACTCTTGAAGTATTCGGTTTTTATAATATTCTCGGCCGGGAAACTGTCGGCAATGATTCCGCTAGTGGCGCCCCTTTCTCTACTATTTCCTGTACGACACTTGCATTTTTCTCCAAAAAGTCTTGTCTACGCGGATAAGGTGGCGCAGTTTGTTATAGTCGGTACGGATGTTGGCATCGAGCATTGTGTTGGGTATGCGCATGTTTAGCAGATAGCGGTTCATGAAGTAGAGCACCATGTCCGAATTGTACATGGACGGTTCGTCCAGTGCTTCGGTGGAAAAGCAATAATTATCATACCACGGTTTCATGATTTCTATCAGTTCGTCTGTAGAGTGCGGTAGGTCCCGGCGTTCTTTGTAATAATCTATCAAATCGCGCACTTCGTATTCGTTGAAACCTATCATATTATTAAATATGGAGTTGCTGCTATAATTATCCGCAATGTTGAATCCGCTTGTCAGGTCGTCCATTGTCACAGGACTGACTCCCGTGAGGAAGATTCGCTCGATGACAGAGTTTGAATAATCCTTCACTACCTTGAGGAATCCGCGGAAGAATCCGTTGCCGTGGGTGATGCTGTGATAACGTTCATTGCCGTAATCTACCAGAATGTTATTGGCGAAGTTGTCATATTCGTCAAGGATAAGATATATTTTCAATCCTTTGCTTTTGGCGGACAAGCATAAGAATCCCAATATCTCGGCTGCGGTATCATATTTTTCCAGTTCTTCTGCGATATTTTTCCCTAATAGGTCACTATAATCTTTGGCAAAAGCACTCATCACCAGTTTACAATAGGTATTGAAAGTCTGTTTCAAAGTCTCCATATCGCTGGCTACACTGCTGAAGTTGAGCGTCAACACCAGATATTTGTTACGGTTGGGCGTGGGATGTTTGCCTATATATAATTCTCCGAAGCTTTCCTCGAACTTGTCTTTCTTGTTGATGTCGTAGTAAAGACCCAGCATGTTCAGGAAAAGACTCTTCCCGAAACGCGGGGACGGACAAAGAAAAAAGAAACGGCTTATATTTTCTACTTTCTCTATATATTGGGTTTATCTACATAATAATAACCATCACGGATGATAGACTCGAAGTCCGTCATCCCGTATGGTATTTTCTTGATTGCTGCCTCCATAATTGCCCTTTTTAATTATAGAGAACAAAGTTAGCTTATTTTCTTCTATCCGACAATCAAATAGAGACTTATTCCAGCGTTGGTTGTAATTTGCCGAAGGGGAAAACTATTTCCCCCCTTCTTAGTTTCTATTGACTGTTCATCTCTTTCATCGCAGGATTGAGTATATATGTCTTGCAAATATAAAAAGTGATAAAAGAGGTGGACAACTAATGTAAATAACGTTGTTTTGAGTTTATCGGTTTCTTATATTAGCGATTATACCAAGATTTATGTCTCTATAAAAATAACCACCGGGCTCAAATACTATGCTTCCGTTATCATTAACCATGTAATAGCCATTAAAACTCTCATTCATACCAAAGTTACAATGGAGGTAAACGGGTTTTCTTCATTAATGGCATATCCATCAACTAAAAAGCGACTTTGTCTAGGTCACCTACGAAAACAGGATAAAGAGAAAGTAGGGATTTTTTACAACTTCTAAATTCCAGCTTTGATCATTATCGCAAGTCAGTCCGCATTGAGAAGTATTTATTTGTCTTGAAATATTTCTTATTGGGGTTTTCACTGCAATAACAGAATTTACAATCTCGGTGGAAGGTCCAGTAGCAGTCCATTTATCATAATTATAACATTCTCCCCATACAGGATATGCACCAATTGTATTGTAGACATATTTTAGTAAAGTTGCGATCATTTTTTCATTGGATTGTGTCGCTTCTTTTTCCATGGTTAATATTTCCCAATTTATATTTATTCCGTCAATGTTTAAATAAGGTCTTAAATATGCCATAGCTTGGGCAATAGCAATAGAAGCTTGTCCTGTAGGATAGTTGCCATATAGAGCTCCTCCAGGTCTGTTAGGAGATATGCGTTCATAACGTTCTACGAAAGCTTGAGGCAATAGTTGGTTATATGGAGTAAATTGATGCCAGTTTGTTCTGCAAAATGGTACAATCATTACGCTTACTTCCCCAGGTATAGACTCTACTGGACGAGAACGTGTTGATGATGTATCTTTGTAGTTTTGAATTTTTTCCATTAAAATATTTTTGGCCATTTGCATCATTATGTTGGGCCCTAAAGAGACTTGATAAACCGAATCATTGAATGAAGGTATATATGCGAGTACTTTTGGAATCTTTTATCTCCGGAAACAATAATTCTCCCATTCTTCGGACCGTTATTTATCTCTATTTCATAAATTAAGGGGAGTTTTTCACTTGATAAAGCTCTTGTTTTTTCAGAAGCGTGTAGCCTATATGTACTTTTTATACCAAATGCAGTATTATTATCTCTAGTTCGTGGTTCGGATGTTACAGATTCGTGAAACGTTTTGGCAATTGTAAGTGCCTCACTTTCTGATAAATCATAAAGACTACTATTAGCTTTTATATTAATCTCTTTGTCTAGTTCATTTGTACATGCTGAAATTGATACAGCAAAAATGATACATATAAATATTTTTTTCTCATAATGTTTTTGTTTACTTAATTATTCAATTGCTGATAGAAAACATTGGATTTTTGCACCTCTTACAGATGCATTCGGATATTTTGATTTATACTTTTCAGTAAAGTCTAATACAATGATAATTGCATGGTCGTTTACTACGGCGAATCCGTGTTTAGATATGTTGTTGTTAAAGTTTAAGGTAAGGCTGTCTTTATCCCATTCGTAGGTTCCGACCTTTTTATTATTGTCATAGTCGGATGAAGAATAATCAATTTCCACAGCTTTAGTATCTTTATCAAAAGAGTATAGTATTCCTGTTCGGTTCTTGGCAATTTCTTTTAATTCGCTCTCTATTATTTCTCGAATGTGCAGGTCACCACCATTTATCCAAGTGCTGGAGGAATCTCCTTTTTTCTATGAACTTTCCGGAAAGGTAATCGGAAATAACTTCAATCTCTGCAAAATTATCAGGATTTCTTAAGTCACGCAGATATATGGAAGTGTTTCCTACATTGTTTCCTGTGATTAGGATTGCCTTACTATCATTTTGAGGTTCAACTGTTGCTATTCGAGGATTTTCAGACTGTAATCCAAGCCCCATTTGGAATTTTTCTAAATCAGACAATATATATACAATTCTTTTTCTCCTGCTAAAATATGTATGGAGTTGCTACTTAATTCAATGGATTCACAATTTAGTTTGTCTTCGTTTGAGCAGCTAATTGTAAATATACAGAATATCAGAAATAACAGTTTCACTTGTCTATCTACTTTTGTATCGATCAAAATGTAAGCCCTCCTAATTGAATTATTTCATTATCCTTCCAGACATAATTAACTTTTACTTCTGTGATACCGGCATCAGGATATCGTTGCTGATATTCTGATGTTTTGTCACTCTGTAGAATATATCCGTGTGACATTCCTGTAGCAAATTTGAAGCCGAATTTCTCTGTTTTATCGACATACATTAGGGTTAAAGAGGGAATGTTCCATTCGTATGTACCTTCTTTGAATATCCCCGAATCAGTTTTCATTGTGAACTTTTTGGTTTCTTGATTGAATGTATAAGTGGCACCGATGAATGGCTTTTCTTTTTCTCGTAACTCAATTTCTATCTCTGGAGGGATTCTTAGATCTATTGCTTTTTATTATTATTCCCGGAGAACCAGGATGACCTTCGAGCGGAATTCCCCAATTGATAATTTCCGAGCTGTTGAAGTATATTACATATACGTAGATCTCACATACTATCTTATTATTGTCAGTATCAATAAGTCGTATCATGGTGCTCCCACTTTTGTATGTAGCGATGCATACGCCCATTACGTCAAGAGTTGCAGTTGCAATTTCTTGATTTTCTGATTCTAATTTATAGTTGTGCTCTGTTAAGTCTGTTTCTATGATGACATGCCTTGTGTCTCCTTCCCATATAGAAACTGATTCCTTTTCAACTTCGTATGGTTGTTCTTCAGAGCAACCATACGAAGATGCCAGTAATAATACGAATAGTAAAAATCTATCAATTCTCATACTTTTAAATGTTTGTTGCAAATATATGCTAATATGGGTGATAATCCTTTGTTTTACTGGCTAATAAAGTCTTTATTGCTTATTCCACGTGGACTTCTACGATCGTAAAGACATTGTTTGAACGGATATAAAGGTCAAATGTTCCATAAGGTCCGTTGACAATGTCAGGTGCTTTAGTTAGGGTTATTCTTAATTTGTTATTGGCATATGTTACATTTAATCCTTTTATACCTGCGCTATGTTCTTTCAAGAAAAACTCAATATCTTGGGGTAATGCTAATTCAACCGTTTCACCTATGCGGTAAAGGCTTCCAATATTATACCTATATGCAGGCAGTCCATTATTGTTAGGGAAAACAGATATATATTTTACAATTGCACCGATATTCATGTCACTATTTACTATTTTAGATACAACATAGGCTTGATAATAACTTGTTTCTACTTGAATAGCGTAATTGCCTGACGGAAAATTTATCAGTGTATTTTTATCAAAATCTGATAAATATGCCGGGTGTAACCGCCACTTCGTGTGTGAGGTTGGTTAACGAGGGTAGAATATTTGCTCCAACTCCTGCGCCATTTCCTACGTCAGAAATGAAATTTTTAGATGTGATAAAATTATTGGCTTCATTGATGTAAACATTTGATTCACCTAAATAGGTTTTTCCATTGTGCTCATTAAGCATATTGAGTGTGATGGTGTCTGCCGGATCATCTGGTGTGTCATCATCACTACAATTAACGAAACACATAGTACAAAGGGATAATAAGAAAATCCCAACTATTTTCTTTGTATTCATTTTTTTAATTTTTAATTTATCAGAACTTAGTTTGACTTGTTGCTTAGAAATATTTTATCGATATAATAGTCAATACTCTTGGAAGTATTGCGGAATAATAGTTGAAGCTTGTATTTCCCTTTAGGATATTTTTTCTTGAGAAGGTAAAAGAACCTTATTTTGACGCTTTCATGAGAAGGTATTAAATATCCAAGATCATTTTTTACATAATTATCTGGATAAACTAAAGGAATCCATGAATTATTACTTTCTCTATAGTGTAAGAAAGTATTGCTAATATAGATAATTGTATCGTTTGTATTATTAATAATTTCTGTTTTCAAGAATCCGTCTTTTGAGCAGGAGTCTTTTAATAAAAAGCGTACTTTTATATTCTCATTTTCTCTTGTAATAAATTCTTCCCCCTGCATTTGTTTTTCTTCTACAATCGTTTCTCCTGGCTCGATGGAATTAATGAAATGTGATATATCCATTTTATATGAATTAAGAGAGTCGATACTATTTTCATATTCAAGGTTTACAGTGCTTTTTAGAATTGCCTGTTTTATTATGACAACTGATTAGCATGAATAAAACAATTCCATTGGTTAGCAAAATCGATATTAATTTGAGCATAAGTTAAGTATGAAATGGATTGGATAAGTTACTTATCCAATCCATTGGTAATTATTAGTTGAAATGAGCATTTAGTTTTGATGCTATATTATCAACCTTAACAAATATAGATGTGAAAGCTGTGCTTCCTTTATGTATACCTATTACTTTTTACTATCTGTAAGATATACTGGTCCCCCGCTATCTCCGAACGCACTTAAATATGTAGCTTCACCCATATCTGTATAGTATATTTGAGCTATAGTCTCTCCTAACTTGGTTACATTATCTCCTGCCCAAATATTATATTCTTCTCCAGTAAGATTTCCATTATTGGGAACGATGGAGAAATTAGTTATACTAATGAATGCTGCATCAACGGAACCACCTTGGATTGAAAAGTCACAACTACCGATTAGTGTGTTATTATAATATGCCGGGTCACCCGTGTTATAAGCATGTCCTGCAGTAACAAAACCGTCAGTGTTAAATCTAGTAGCTCTATATCCCATTGACGCAGTGCCTTTAGGTGTGCCTATAGAACTTCCTGGCGATAATGAGTGGTTTTGAAATTCTCTTGTGCATTGTTTAAATACAATTCCTGAAAAGTTCACTACTTCTGATTTAAACTCTTTTATTTCCATTTCATTAGATTTGTCAAGTTCTACCACGACACAGTTCTCAAAATCATTTAGATAATAGTATCTTATATTCTTGGCAATTTGAGAATCTTTATTACTGCTAATAAATGAAGTTATTTTGGTTAGAACATTATTCAGCTCCGTATAAGAATAATTGCCTTGTGTATATATGACATCATTCTCACCTATTAACCTTATAAGAGTGGCTTTGGTACTTTCTATTTCTCCTTTAAGAAAAACAACAAGTTTACCATTCCCGTTAATATAACTTCCCCCATAATAGTCCGGATAGTCACTAGTACTTAATGAACGAGTTTTTGTCATTCCAAATGATTCTAATAATCTTATACCAGCCTCACGAGCTTTTTTCATTGTTTCTTTTTACAATGTTTGGCTGTTCGTTGTTTTCTCTTTGAAGTACATCGTCTGAAGAACATGATGATACGACTAATCCGAAAAACAGCAGAATGGTCAAAGGTAACAATAATTTTTTCATAAGCGGATAATTTGAATTAATAAATGATACGTATTTTACCTCCCCTTAAAAGGGCTGGCTTTTTTATTGGTGAATATCTATTAATACTCTTCATTACAAACCGAATATTCTATATCGTTGATATAAAGTCGTCATTGAAACTGATTTTACAGGTATACTGTTTACCCAATCTAAGATTCCGTATGCATCAAGAATATAATCATCGTCGTAGTATGCAAAACAATATAACGATGTCGGGTTGTAGATATACCAAATATTGGTATTTGTGTTTTTTAAACTTATACATTCCAGCCTCATCTACATCGTTTATTGAAAATGATAATGTGGTTTGTAGGATAGGATTTATTACTTTATTCGGATTAGCTTTGATAGCTAGTTTATAATATTTGCTCTTTTCATTTTTTATAGCATTACTTTTTTTCGGTAAAGGTTGCGGCAACACTGTTAGCTTTTAATTCTTCATCGGATTGACTAGCAGCATCTGGGTTCGAGAATATAAGCTTATCTCCTTGTCTTGTATTGAGCACAGGAACAATATCATATAATTTCTCTCCCGAGCTACTTTTGCGGACGTATACTTTCATTATTTCTATATAAGGTTCTTCAAGTTGTTCTTGGTGCTGAAAATCCATGTGGGTGTCGTTATATCTTTGCTTAAAGTTTTCTTCCAAAAATAAAATCGGATATTGGATAGAGCCCACCATCTTGAATGTCAATCATTGTATGTGTTCTTGAATCATTTAATGATTGAAGCCAACTCGTTAAATTAATGGATGTACTTTTTAACGTCATAAGGAGGTGTTGCAACATTATAACCATAAGCGCCGCCCAATGTTTTGATAGATACATGTAATTCGGAAAAAGATTTAGTCTCTGTAGAAGAATTGCCATCTTTTGTTCCAACAGAAAAATCTCCTGAAACAGAGTCCTTGTTCCATGAATAAGTTGCGTTTATTGATTTATCCATGTCGCGCTCTTTACTATTGAAATCTGTACTTTGTGTGTCAAGACCATAGTATAAAGCCGATGCCCGCCCACCTGTATAATAGCTTGTTAAGACAAATTCTCCGTAACTTTGAATTAATTCTACCATGGATGAATTATAAAAGGGCATCTACAAATAATTCGTCCAAATAATCTGCCGAAATTCTTCTCAATGCACTAGGTGCTGTTTGTAAGGATATCATTCCATTAATAACTTCAACACTAAGTTCTCCGTGTACTGCTTGTTCGGAATTACTTGTGTTATGCTTGAAAATATCGGTTACAGTTTTCTTTCTTCCCAGTTTGAACGGACCAATATTTAGTGAGAATCCGGATTTGACAGTTTTAGTAAACGATGAAGTTGTTTCTAAGCGTTCGAAGCTGGCGTATGACATGGCTTCTGTTGACGTTGTCCTTAACTCTTTGGCAATTATATATGAAGGATATCTTTCAAGTAGCTTTTCCATATTAACAATTGGAAATCTCGCATTTGAAAAGTCCCCGATAATTGATGTTCCGTTTTCTATGGCATAAGAATTTCCAAGAAAATCAGTAGCATCGGTAAATGATGTCCTAGTACTGGGTCTGGGTGCTATCTTTTTAGACCAAACTTTTGGTAGATTCGGGTCACGTTCTTGCAAGATGATTTCTGATGTTGAATCATCCTGATTGTTTAGCGAAGCAGAATCACTTATTTCGTCTTCATTGTTACATGATGCTATAACAAACAATATGATACATGAAAATATAGTAAATTTTCTCATATAGGTCTATTTTTTAATATGATTGGTGATGATTGACTTGCATTTCTGGTGTTCACTCTTCTTTTTACACTTTGTTGAGTATCCAAGTTTGTCTCTTCTAAATCAACATCGGATATTTCATCTACATGAATCCTTCCGCTCCAACGTCCAGGCAATTTGGCTATTCTAGCATCTTTATCTTTTTCTTTATATTCAATTGTGGCAACATAGTCTACTGATACATCATACTCTTTTAAAATAATAGGTCACCGTGAGTTTTGTACGTGGAGAAACTTTGACAGGTTCTATATGCTTTAATGTATTTTCCATTACTCTGCGTACATTGGGCTGGTATTTTGTATCAATTGGTATACTTGCATTAGGAACAAGATCTATTTCTCCTAATGTAACTGTAGGGCGTGCAAATAGCATATCTGAAGCTGGAACCTTAAATGCTATTCCCTTTTCTTCTTTAAAATAGGAGTCCTCTTGTACATTTTTTCAAATACGAGGTTTCTCTCGTATAAATTGGGATGAAGAGTTTGTTATGGCTCGTTTGATAGAGACATTCTCCCTTTGGGTCACAGTTGCGGAATATGGATTGATAAATTCTAGGCTTTTCAGTGTGAATACAGCATCAGGGGGTGATAGTAAATTCCTGTTGGGCTCTTTTGTGTATATTGGCTGAAACCAACATTATTAGCTTGTATATCTACCACATAATTGAATACATCCCACCATGAACCACTACTTCCTTGGCCAAGATATAGCTCATTTTGAAGGACATAAGTTCCTGGATTATTAGTAGCAGGTATAATGTCCCAGGAATCCATGGCTCCTGTAGTGGAATTACTGCTCATTGCAAGTAATATTTTTGATTCCGGATTACTAGTGTAATGTCCTACAGCTAGACGAGTTTTCGAGTAGTTTGAATAAATTAAATAGGGTATGCCGGTAATTGATGAGGGAATTTGGACATAGAATTTACCATAAGAGCCAGGATTATATCCCTCATAGGTCACTCTCTGTCCCCAACCAGTACATGATAAATATCCACCTCCAGTGCTAAGTGTGAAGGGTAACTCTCTAATAGCCCACATATTTTCTGAAAAATATTGGCTATAGTTACTTGAAGCTACTGATCGTGTCTTCGCTTTCTTTAGTTCATCTATCCTTTCTTTTAATGCTTTTAGCTCATCTGTCATTTCAGACAATTCATAACTTTCTAATTGAAGGCTATCCGATTCCAATCCTGATAAGTTCAGTTTTTCTGTAGATGACTGGATCTCATTTTCAATCTCACTTTCGCAAGAGTACAATAACAAGGTGATGCAAGGCAGCACCAATAAGAATCTAAAAATGTTTCCCATAATTATTAGTTTTATAGGGTTTATAAAGTTTGATATTTTTATTATTTATCGTTGATTATTCGATTTCAAACTCTCCAATGAAAGTTATGTCTTCTTCTATGTAGAGAAGTTCATAATGACCGACTCTGTAGCCTTTCAAATCAATCTTATAAGTTTTTTGCTCATTAGGAGTTAATATCACATCTTGGAAGATAATATTTCCCAGTTGATCTTTTACTTGAAAGTAACTTGATCGTCGATGTCTTCAAGAAAACGAACTTCAATAGAGTTTTCGTCTTGGATAGCTTCTATTGGGATAGAATTTGGTGTTTTTTTGGCATTTATGCCATCTTATAATTTTAGTTCTTTGTGTTGATAGATTATTGGCTTCTATTATTATGAATGGAATGCCAATTAATAATAGTAAAATGCTTAGTTTTCTCATATCTTTGATTGTTTTTTGCAAATTTATGGAGATATGAGGGGAATGCAAATAAAAGAAGTTTTTCAGCGTGGACAAACAGTGCTTGATAATCAGTCGCTTATGATGTTTTGCGTGGACATCCTTTTATGTTGCTGATTATTTCTTCCTAAGAAGAGGATATTAGTGCATGTTTTCAATTAAATAATCATACAATGTAGCATTATTATCTGGTAATATTATATTCAGTTTTTGTCTAAGTCTGAGTCTTTTTTTTTCTTACTGAGTCGACTGTAATGTTTAGTAACTTTGCTTCTGTGTTAGTGTCAAACCCTGATATATATAAACAGCAATACCAAAAGTCTTGCTCTGGTAAATCTGGGCATCGACTATATATGTATTTACGTAAATTCGGATAAATATATGTTATTTCATCTGCAATGAGTTTCCATTGCTTGTCTGTTATTAATGGCTTGTTATTTCTGGGCTTATTTTGGTTGGCTAGGTGTATTAGTTCTTTATGTAAAGGTGAATTCTCTAGAATTTTATTTTGCAATTGTTTATAGTTGGTGGTTAGGAGACTTATTTCTTCCTGCATTTCCTCATAGCTCTCATTTTTCTCCTTAAATGTATCTAACAATCTTTTTTTTCTTTTCCAGTTCTAAAGAAACATAAAGCAAATCTGTCTTTATTCGGTTCAACTCTTCTTGTTGTCTTTGGATTTTCTCTTTTGCTTTTCTTTCGATATAGTAGATATCCTATTATTATTAATAATAGGATTCCAATGCATATAACTAAAACTATAATGTAGCTTTGCTGTTTAATTTTTAATCTATCTACTTCTTTGCTGATCTTTAAATGATTATATTTAGACTCTATGTTCAATATCTTAGATTGGTTATCAGCATATATGATTGAATCAGTTATTTCGACGTATTCTTTCAGATTAGTAAGAGCTTCTTTATAATTCTTTTCTTCATTATAGATTTGGTAGTATAAATATTTAATGCTGTATGTATACTTTGGATTATCTTGTGGTATTTTGGATAGTAGCTCTTTTGCTTTGTTAATAGCCCCCGATGCAATATATAAGTCTATCAGTGCCATATAATCGGGCATTGTTTCTCTTCCTACCAATGCTTTGAGAAAGTATTCTTCAGCTTTATCATATTTATTTTGCATTGCATAAATATTCCCTAAGGCATTGTCTATTGATGCAGTGACTTCGATATTTTTAGTATTACGTGCTACAGAATCAGCTATAGTTAGAATTTTTAAAGCGCGTGATAACGAGTCTATGCATGCATATTCGCGTCCTACATCTCTTAATGCGCAAGCATAGCTATCTGTATTATTTTCTTTTTGAAGCATTCGGCAGCAGCCTTATATCTTTTGATAGCTTCTGTCCGCATGAATTTCTCTCCATATAAATCGCCTATATAGCTATATGTATATCCGGTGAGGTTATTAAGCTTATTCTTTTCTGCAATATCCAAAGCATTAGTATATATTGACATTGCTTTATCATAATCTCCATCTGCAAAATAAGAGCGACCTAAATAAATCAGAATTTGCACTTGTTCATCAGGACTACCATGCGAGGAATACCAGTCATAAGCCCTCTCTAATTGATAAGTTGGTAGGATGGTGGTGAAAATCTCGTCTGTAATCTTTCCTGATAACATACACCAGCGTGCAAAGGTTTTGTCGTCTAGTTTTTCAGGAGATGATATACCTTTTAGTAGGTTGGATGCACTGTCAGGATTTATGGCAATAACCTTTCCTACTTCATTTAGTAGTCTGTCAGATACGGATTGTTGTTTGTTGCATCCTGATAGTACTAATATAGATGTTATAATTATAGCAATACTCTTTCTCATTTGTCTGTCGTGGTTTAGTTTCATTGTAAAAAGTAATCTTTATTTTCTATATTATGCTCTTTTATAGGAAGATTATTTTAGTTCGGGGAAATAATAATTAGTACTGTCTATATCATACATTAAATTAATTTCAAATCTGCTTTTACTTTATTAAGTTCATGTGATCTAATTTGATTATTTCCCAGCTATCTTGCACACATCTGTTTATAAAAACGGTATCTTGCACTGGATTATGCTGCTATTAATCAAATAGATAACCCATGATTAGTGTAAGGTGCAAGATAAAACTGAAATAAAATAGTTCTGCTTCAAATTTGGTGGTAAAATTAATTAGGAAAATAATAATTTGATAATCGATAGTATTCAACATTCTCCTTCCCGAAGGAGGGGAATGGAGATACCACCGACTGGTTAAATTACCACCAAATTTGACGAAGAACCAATAAAATCTCTTGTAAAGAGTGGGAATTTATCCCAAAAGCTCTTTTACTTTGGCAGAAATAGCACGTCCTTCCGCAAGTCCTGCCAATTTTTTGGAGGCAACTCCCATAACTTTGCCCATGTCTTTTCCACTGGTAGCACCTGTCTCGGCAATAATTTCCTTCAGTGCAGCTTCCAGCTCTTCAGCGGTCATTTGTTTCGGAAGGAACTTTTCCATTACAGCGACTTGTGCCAATTCTGTATCTGCAAGGTCTTGACGTCCTTGTCCTATATAAATTTCGGCAGAGTCTTTTCCTTGTTTCACTAGTTTCTGGATGATTTTCAGAGCTGCATCGTCCGTCAATGTATCGTTGGCACCCGGAGCGGTTTTTGCTTCAAAAAGAACTTCTTTATATTTCTCAAAGTTTCGAGGGCTACTTTGTCTTTCGCCTTCATTGCGTTTTTAATGTCTTCGCTGACCTGATCAAATAAATCCATATCTTTATGTTATAAGTTAATTTAGAAAGTGATAACTCCGTTGTCGTCCATAGCTTGTAACTTCCGTAGCTTCTTCTACTTCCTCTTCGAGGGCGGCTTTTGTCCTGATTTTGGTTAGAGTCGTCTTGTCGCGCTGATAAGTAGGAGAATCTTCTACCATGGCGATGATATCATCGTTATCCAAGTCCTCTGTATTGAAAGAGGTAGATGTGGCGGCGTTTGCGTAAGCTCTTGCTACCGATGCCGCTGGCGCTTTCTCCGTATGCTTTGCGGATACGTTCTTTGTTTTTCTCCTTTTCCTCTTCAAGTTGTAATTGGCGTTCTTCCTCTTCCTGGCTGCGTGCAGCGTGCAAGCTATCCATGCCGGGAACGTCTTCTACGCCGAATCCGGTGGCAAGTACGGTAATCTTAACCTTCGTTTCCAATGAATTGTCAATAGCAACCCCCAGATGACTTCCACACCTTCGCGGAATTTGCTCATGAACTCGTGTATTTCGTTCATCTCCTCCATCATCAAGCTCGGACGACGGGCAGAAAGAAACGTTCAGCATTACCTTCTTGGCATTGAAAATATCGTTATTGTTGAGCAGCGGAGAGTGCAGGGCGTCGTCGATAGCTTTGGTGACACGATTCTCACCTTCACCGAATCCGGTACTCATAATTGCCACACCACCGTCTTTCAAAATAGTCTTCACATCGGCAAAGTCCAAATTCACTGTACCACGCATCGTGATAATCTCGGCGATACTCTTTGCAGCGATGGAAAGCGTATCATCGGCCTTGCCGAAAGCATTCATGAAGGTAAGGTCGGCATATATTTCGCGCAGGCGCTCGTTGTTGATGACCAGCAAGGCATCTACGTGCTGGGCAATGCGTTCGACGCCGTCCAGTGCCTGAATGATTTTCTTTTCTCCTTCGAAAATGAATGGAATGGTGACAATGCCTACTGTTAGAATATCCATCTCCTTCGCGATGCGGGCGATGACGGGGGCGGCTCCGGTTCCGGTTCCTCCTCCCATTCCGGCGGTGATAAATACCATTTTGGTGCCGTCGTTCAGTTGGTTGCTTGGATGTCGTCAATACTTTCTTCAGCAGCGTCGCGTGCCCGTTCGGGACGGTTGCCGGCTCCAAGTCCTTGTGTGATGCTACGGCCCAGTTGCAGTTTCACCGGAACGGGTGACTCCGCCAGTGCCTGATTGTCCGTATTGCAGAGAACGAACGTCACGTCATGTATGCCTTCCCGGTACATGTGGTTCACGGCGTTACCGCCACCGCCACCTACACCAATTACTTTAATGATTTTCGGTGAGTCGGTCGGGAAATCGAATTGTACTATCTCGTCCATAATTCTTATAGGTTATTGCTGATTACTAATTTAAATTACAAGCTTCGTTTCGGAGAGTTATTTCATATCGTCGTCAGAGAATATCTCTTTTGTCAACGAGTCGATCTTGCGTTGAATCCAGCTCGGACCGGCTTCTCTTTTCCTTCTTTCTTTCTCTTCTTTTTCCTTCTGCTTGCGAAGTTTTTCTGCTTCCTTAGCTGCTATCTTGGCCTCTCTTTCTTCTTCCTCTTTCTTGAGCCGGGCGATGCGGGCTTGTTCTTTCAGTTCCTGGTCGTCCTCAAACATATCGACAGTTTTGTGTACTTCCGGTTCCGGTTTCGGAGTTACGGGAGACTGCGGAGCAGCAGTTTCCGTCAGACAACAGTTCTGGTTTCCTTCGAACAGGAGGCCGAACAGTGTGTTCTGCGAACCATCCTTTTTCAGTACGTTGCTTGGAGCATGGACTGTATTACGTGGAAGTTTCGCCATTCTGATCTTTTCTATCTTGCTGCGTTTGCGCAACATTTCGTCCAGATTCTTCACGTTGGCGGCTCCTCCTGTCATGATGATTCCTGCCAGCAGCTTGTCTTCGTAGCCGGATAGCTGAACCTGATTCCAAACATTGGCAATGATTTCTTCTGCACGGGCTTCGACGATATTGTTGAGGTCGCTTACTTTGATCGTGCGGCTGTCGTCATCCAGTTTGCAGGTAGCTTCTTCCTGATCTTCCTCCTCCTCGTAGAAGGCGTCTCCGTATGCTTTCTTCAGACGTTCCGCTTCTTCTTCCTCCATTTGCAGGGTGGTGATGTCGCGGGTGATGCTGTTTCCTCCCAGCGGCAGCACTGTCAGGAAGCGGAGAATGTTGTTTTTTATAAACCGAAATAGTGGTGGTATCAGCTCCGAAGTCGATGAGTGCGCAGCCCGAACGGCGTTCGCTCTCGGTCAGCACGGCATTGGCTGTTACCAGTGGTGCGATCAGTTGGTCGGCAATATCGATCTTTGCCTGCTGGAAGCAGTGTTCCAGATTCTTCCGTACGGAAGAGCGGGCGACGATATTGAGGAAGCGTCCCTCGATGTGGCTACCTACCAGGCCCACCGGATTGGCTTGCAGGTTGTTGCCGACCTTGTATTCCTGCGGGGCTACGTCCAATATATCCATGTCGACCACCGGAACGGCAATGTTCTCGTCGCCGATAGCGCTTACGAGTTCTTCCGATATGATAGCTTCTTCTTCCAGATCGCGACTTACTACATTACGGACTGTGCGGAGTGACTGTCCGCCGATGCCTACATATACTTTGGCAATTGAGTTCTTCAACTCACCTTCCAGTCGGTTAATGATAGAAGTCAGGCTTTGCGCCGTCTTGTCCAGGTTGAAGATCACCCCTTTACGGATAAACGTAGAAGAGTCTTCCTGGGCATACGCTAATACCTGCATACTTCCGTCACTGTTCTTTCTTCCGGCCACACCGGTTATCTTCGATGAACCAAGTTCAATAGCGGCGATAAATTCTGTTGTTGCCATATCTTACACTTTATTTTTTATTTTCTCGTTTCGTACAAATTATCTGGTTGCTGAATTCAAGGTTGATGCGTGAATATTTGTTCCAGCCTACCTGATTGAGTCCTTTCTTATAGAATTCTTTCAGGCGTGCCAGCTTGTTTTCAAAGTTTTCAAGTTTGCCGAGATAGACGAGGTGGTCGCCTACACGAGGTACCAGTTCGATGTTGCGGTCGGGCAACACATGGATTTGTTCTATCTGGGCGTCCCAGAACTTATTGTTTTGCAAAAATACACCAAACTTATATAAATCCTTCATTGCAAACGACTTTTCTACGTTTCCGGTGACAATTGCCCGATGTGCGACGCATTTTGCCTCCGGCGGCATCACGGTTCCTTTGTTATCAAGGTAATAATTCTCTCCGTTGGCACTCATCACCCGGAGGATAGGGATGCGTTGGGTTACTTCTACGCAAACTTTGCCGCTGGGAGTTTTGTAACACTCTGCCTGGTCGATGAGCGGGTGCTTGCTCAGTTCCCGTTCCAATGATTTGGTAGAGATACGTTCCATTTTCTTTCCGATAGGGTAGATCCCTTTTTGCTGAAGGATCCCTTTCAGCTCGTCTTTAGTGATGAAGCCGGCGTAAGCGGTATCCTTGATGACAAGTTCCATGTCACGGCAGGTCTGGTCGGCAGGCTTGCGGTTGAAGGCGGTGATAGCTACGATAAGGTAGGCTATGAGCGCCAGCATGACAATGGATAGAAGGATTCTCTTTACCATAAGCTTTATCGGTTTTCGAGGATTTTACATATTTCGGGGACATAGTTGTCGATGTCTCCTGCTCCCAGAGTAATTAATACTTCAATGTTTTTATCTTTCAGAATGTTCAGTATATCTTCTTTTTTACACATACTTTTTTCGATACCCGGGCGGAGGTTATCATAAATCAGTTTGCTGGTGATGCCCGGAATCGGTGCTTCGCGTGCCGGATAGATATCTACCAGAATTACTTCGTCGAGCAGCGAGAGGCTGTCGGCAAAGTCTTGATAAAAGTCGCGTGTACGGGTATATAGATGTGGCTGGAAGATAGCTGTGATCTTCTTGTCCTTATAGAGTTCGCGCATGGACAACACGCTCTGTTTGATTTCAGAGGGATGATGGGCGTAGTCGCTCAGAAAGACTACCTGGTCATTCTTGATCTTGAAATCGAACCGGCGGTCTACACCGCGGAAGCTGTTCATTCCTTTCTGATCTCTTCGTCGGTCACTCCGTTGAGGTGTGCCAGTGCCATGGCAGCTACTCCGTTCTCAATGTTGATACTTACCGGGATTCCTAACTGGATGTCGTTGATCCGGGTATCCGGGGCTACGAAGTCGATGAATATTTCTCCGTTTCCGATGCGGATATTCTCGGCGTGGAAGTCTCCTTCGTCACGCGAATAGTTGTAGACACGGACTCCGGCCTGTACTTTCGGTTGCAGTGAGATGCCTTTACGGATAATCAATGCGCCGCCCGGTTGAATGAGAGTTGTGTAATGCTCGAAACTTTCCAGATAGGCCTGTTCTGTACCGTAAATATCCAAATGGTCGGGATCTGTGGCCGTGATAACGGACATATAAGGGGATAGCCAATGGAAAGAACGGTCGAACTCGTCTGCTTCAATGACCGTGTAAGGGCTTTTCTGAGAGAGTAGCAGATTAGTGCCGTAATTCTTGGAGATGCCTCCGAGGAAGGCGGTACATTCTATGTGCGATTGGTGGAGCAGGTGGGCAGTCATGGTCGACGTGGTGGTCTTGCCATGAGTTCCTGCTACGCATAAGCCTTTGCTCGAATGAGTAATTGTTCCCAGCACTTGGGCGCGTTTCTGTATTTCGAATCCGTTGTTACGGAAATAAACCAGTTCTTCGTGTTCCTGCGGAACGGCGGGAGTGAATACGACGAGCGTACTTTCCTTGTCCTTACAGGCTTCCGGAATCAGTCGTATGTTTTCTTCGTAATGTATTTGTGCGCCTTCGGCGATCAGGGTTTCAGTCAGTGGAGTCGGGGTACGGTCGTAGCCTGCCACTACTTTGCCTTTGAAAAGGAAGTAACGTACAAGTGCACTCATTCCGATGCCGCCGGCACCTACGAAATAGACTGATTTTATCGTTTCTATATTCATTGCTTTTTTTATTATTCTTTTTCCGCCAGTTTGATAACCTCCTGTGCAATGATTTTTGCAGAATCGGGTAAAGCTAATCTGGCAATATTTTCACTTAGTTCTTTCAGTTTCTGTTCATCTTTGACTGTAGACAGGGCTACATCCAATAAATTGGTTTCCGCTTCACTGTCTTTTACATAAATGGCCGCTTGCTTGTTTACCAATGCCAGTGCGTTTTTGGTCTGGTGGTCTTCTGCTACGTTGGGCGAAGGAACCAGGATCACCGGCTTGTGCAAAAGACAGAACTCGGAAATAGAACCGGCTCCCGGCACGTGAGATTACTAGGTCGGAAGCCGCATAAGCTGCTGCCATATCCTTGATGAAGTCCGTCACATATAAATTCGGGTTTTCTCCCGCCGCTTTTACGGCTTCCGTTACTTGCGGATAATAGTATTTCCCGGTTTGCCAGATAAACTGGACATCTGTTCTCTTTGATAGACAGTCCGGTGGTCAGCGTATTGTTAATAGTACGTGCGCCAAGGCTACCGCCTACAATCAGGATTGTCTTCTTATCCGGCTGCAGATTAAAAGAGTGTAGTGCCGCCTCTTTGAAGGTATGTCCTTCGTCAGATTCTGGCGAACGGGATTTCCCGGTCATTATAATCTTATCGGCAGGAAAGAACTTCTCCATTCCATCATAAGCAACGCAAATCTTTCTCGCTTTCTGTGCAAGCAACTTGTTGGTGACTCCTGCATACGAGTTCTGTTCTTGAATCAGAGTAGGCACTCCCATCATGCCGGCTGTTTTGAGTGTCGGTCCACTGGCGTATCCTCCTACACCTACTGCTACCTGTGGGCGGAACTGTTTGATGATGCTCCGCGCTTTCCACTGGCTTCGTGCCAGCTTGACAGTACGGATACGTTTTTCCATAAATGTTTGCGGTCAAATCCCGCTATCGGTAACCCGATAATCTTATAGCCTGCATCGGGAACCCGCTGCATCTCCATACGCCCCTCGGCTCCCACAAAAAGAGTATCTTTGCCTCAGGTCGCAGCTCCGTTATAGCGTTGGCGATAGATACGGCAGGGAAGATATGTCCTCCTGTACCGCCACCGCTAATGATAATTCTAAGTTCTTTCTCCATAATAATCCTTTTTCTATCCGTTGTTCTCCGTTTACCGTTCATCATTCACCATTCATCGTTTACAGATCTTGTTCACCCTTTATTGATATCATGTTCATCCTCAAACTTGGCATCGCTGTTCAGAATCTGTGCAGTAGGTTCGGCAGCCGCCTGTGCTTCGGAATCTGCGGCATTTGTTTCAATTTGCAGTTGAAGTTGTGCATCATGCGCTTTCTGTTCTTCCAAATGAGCGGTATATCGGCTGACGCTTAATATCATTCCGATATAAGCACAGTTAATCAGTGTACTTGTACCTCCCTTGCTGACCAAAGGCAGGGGTTGGCCCGTGACGGGGAATAGTCCGACGGCAACCATCATGTTCAATATGGCCTGTGATACTAGCAGCATAAGGCAATACCCATGACGAGGAAGGCGGGGAAAGTCCGTTCGCACTTTTCTGTGCGATTCGTCCGGCGCGCATCAATAGCCATAGATAAAGGAAGACCACGAATATGCCTCCTATCAGTCCCATTTCTTCGACTACAATAGCGAAGATAAAGTCAGAGAAAAGCCTGGCTGAGGAAGTCGCGTTGTATGGAGTTTCCCGGACCTTTGCCTACTACGTGGCTGGTGGCAATGGCAATACGTGCATGTGCAATCTGTGCGTCTTTATCAATATCGAACTTGGCGGCGGGAACCTCTTCCTTATCGAAGAAGCCGGAAACACGGTTCTGCCAGGTTTCGAAACGGTGGAGTCCCGGGAGTGTTGTGCAGTGTCTTGGCAGGGATAGCCATTAGTATTCCTACGGCGACCCCACCTACAAGTGCCAGCAATCCCAGCATTCCGAACAGTTTTTTGCAGATACCCGTCCGATGAACATCATCATGCACACTACACCGAATAGCAACATAGCCGTTGACAGGTTTTCCGGAGCAATCAGCAAGAGGACCAGTCCGGTAAGGATCATGATGTATTTAAAGGCTTTGGGATTGGCGCCATATTCATCCTGTTTCTTCGACAGGATAAACGAAACTGCAATGATGACAGCCATTTTGGCTAGTTCCGACGGTTGGAACTGTAATCCCATGAAAGTCATCCAGCGGGCTGCTCCGTTGACACGGTCGCCCGTAATGATACCCATCAACGTGACGAATGCCAATAGAACAAGGGAAAACGGATATAGAAATACCGGAAATACCTGAAACCATTTGTAGGGGAAATTGTGCAGAAACACCACTACTACGGCACCTACCATTAGGATGATGGAATGCTGTGTAATCGGTCCCCAGTGGTCACCACTTTTGTAGGTCAGCGTCGATGCTGCCGAAAACACCTCGATAATCGAGATGAGGCAGAGACAGAGGAAGATAATCCAGATTACCTTGTCGCCTTTGAATATGTTCTTTAATAAATCCACTTTGTCTATTACAAATATTGATTACAACATTACGGCTTTCTTCGTATTACAACTCCCTTACGTATTTCTTGAACTGGTCGCCACGGTCTTCATAACTGTTGAAGAGGTCGAAAGAAGCGCAGCAAGGGCTTAATAATACGGTTTCACCTTTCTTTGCCAGTTTGTAGGCTGCTTCTACTGCATCTTTCATTCCGGTCTGCACATCAGCTACGGGCAGTCCGAAGCGGTCGAAGAAGGCGTGCAGCTTCTCGTTGTGGAGTCCCAGGTATACCAGAGCAGAGCACTTTTCACGTACCAAATCCTCGATCTCAGTATAGTCGTTGCCTTTGTCTTTGCCGCCGAGAATCAATACCGTTTTGGTAGTCATGCTTTGCAGGGCATACCAGCAGGAGTTGACATTCGTCGCTTTTGAGTCATTGATAAAATCAATGCCGCGGACACGCGCCACTTTTTCCAACCGATGTTCCACTCCCCTGAAGTCGGAGAGAGCCTTGCGGATGTTCTCTTTGGAATGCCGGCCAGGTTTGCCGAGATACCGGCAGCTAGCGAGTTGTATAGATTGTGCTGTCCGGTCAATGCCAATTCCTCCTGTTCCATGTTGAAGGCGATGGGCTCGGTAATCTTTACTTCGTGATCTTCTACGTATGCAATAGCTCCGTCTTCCTTCACGGCTGCGAAAGGATACAGATGAGCTTTCAGACCGTGCTTGGCAAGCTCCTGTCTGATGATCGGGTCATCATTCCAGAAGATGAAAGCGTCGTCCGTTGTCTGGTTCTGCGTAATACGGAATTTGGCATCGATGTAGTTCTGCATGCAATGGTCATAGCGGTCCAGATGGTCGGGAGTGATATTCATGAGGACAGCAATGTTGGCGCGAAACTTATACATGTTGTCCAGTTGGAAGGAGCTGAATTCGATGATATAATAGTCATGATGCTCTTCGGCTACTTGCAAAGCAGGCTCTTGCCGATATTTCCTGCCAGTCCTACGTTCAGACCCGCACTCTTGAAGATATGATAAATGAGCGAAGTGGTGGTAGTCTTACCGTTGGAACCGGTGATACAAATCATCTTGGCGTCTGTATAACGTCCGGCAAACTCTATTTCGGAGATAACCGGCGTTCCTTGAGCTTTCAGTTTCAGGATGAGTGGAGCGTCATTCGGGATACCGGGGCTTTTGACAACCTCATCGGCATTCAGAATGAGTTCTTCGGTGTGGTGTCCTTCTTCCCAGGCAATAGCGTGGCTGTCCAGAAGTTCCTTATACTTATCCTTGATAGCGGACATGTCCGAAACAAATGTCTCAAATCCTTTAACTTTGGCAAGCACGGCTGCACCTGCGCCGCTTTCGCCAGCTCCTAATATTACAATTCTTTTCATCTACAATAATGTGCTCTTGTTTCCAATATGCTCTCTTCCGAGTTGCTTATTCGTTGGGCACATCTTTTTAAAGTTAATAATCGGGTTAATACTCTATATATCGTTGGATTTCGAACGGAAATTCCTTCAAGGGCCGGAGGTTATCTTATCTTAAGCGTTATTATTGTTATTGCTGCCAGCACAATGGTTACAATCCAGAAACGGACGGTAATCTTTGATTCATGAGAACAATTGGTCGGGCTTTGGGTAAATACCACTTTGCATACCGGTTCTATCAGGTTCATGGAAGTACGGAAGTGGTCGTGTATCGGCGTCCGTTTGAAGAGACGCTGTTTAACTCCTTTTCGTTTCCCGGCCTTGTAATATACCCGTTGCAGTATCACCGACAGGTTCTCTACGAGGAATATCCCGCAGAGAATAGGTATCAGCAGTTCTTTGTGGATGATGATGGCATATACGGCAATGATACCGCCGATAGTCAGGCTGCCCGTATCACCCATGAATACTTGTGCCGGATAAGCGTTGTACCAAAGGAAGCCGATCATCGCACCGATGAAGGCGCAGATGAAGATTACCAGTTCTTCCGATCCTGGGATATACATGATATTCAGATAGCTGGCATATTCGATGTGGCTGGATACGTATGCCAGTATACCCAGCGTCAGCACCGATAATGGCGGAGTTTCCTGCTGCCATTCCGTCCATGCCGTCGTTCAGGTTGGCGCCGTTGGAGACGGCGGTTACCACGAAAATCGTAACGAACACGAACAGTATCCAGCCGGCTGTTTGTGCATGTTCTCCCATGAAGGAGACTAGGTCTGCATAGTCCAGGTTATTGCTCTTGAAAAAAGGAATGGTTGTTTGGGTCGATTTCAAATCATTCGTTCCGTGAATCACTTCCATCTCCTGTCCCGGAGTATGTACTTCGATATTTTCGCGGATTACCACATCCGGACTTAAATACAAGGTAAGTCCGACAATCAGTCCCAAGACCTACTTGCCCGATGATTTTAAATTTGCCATGCAGCCCTTCTTTGTCTTTGCGGAAGATCTTGATGTAGTCGTCTGCAAAACCCAATGAGCCTAGCCAGACAGTTGTAATAAACATTAGTATCATGTAGATATTATTCAGCTTGCCCAATAGCAGACAGGGTATAAGGATGGAAACAATGATGATTACTCCTCCCATACTCGGTACTCCTACTTTGTTGACTCCGAACGGGTCGGTTTTCGCGTCCCGCTGTGTTTCCGTGATTTGTTTCTTTTCAGCAGGTTGATGAATTTGTCTCCCCATATACTCGATATAAGCAATGCGATGAGAACCGCCATCAAAGCACGGAATGAGGTGTAACCGAACATTCCCGCTCCGGGAAAATTCGAGCTTATGCAGCCATTCAAACAGATAGTATAACAGATAAATAAATTGTCAATTTATTAATTCGATATGCCGGCAATTTCAGTTTCGGATTGTTTGCAAACCGCATATAAGATGCTGTCTATGTGCAAATAATTCATATGTTGTCAATTAAATATCTCCTTCAATACCTCCTTGTCATCGAAGTGGTGCTTCACTCCTTTGATTTCCTGATAATTTTCATGTCCTTTTCCGGCAACAAGAATTACATCTCCCTTTTCTGCCAACATACAAGCAGTACGAATCGCTTCCTTACGGTCGGCAATGCTGATTGTCTTCTCATATCGTCCTTGTCCAGTCCGGCAAGCATATCATTGATGATGTCCTGTGGCTCTTCAAAACGCGGATTATCCGATGTGATAATCACCCGGTCACTGGCTTTCGCTGCCTCCTTTGCCATGATAGGACGCTTTCCCCTTATCGCGGTTGCCACCGGCACCTACCACAGTGATTACTTTTCCTTTGCCTTCGAGTACTCCATGTATCGCGTTCAATACGTTCACCAACGCATCCGGAGTATGTGCATAGTCAACGATTGCCGTCACTCCTTTCGGTGAACGGATGGCATCGAAGCGTCCGGCTACCGGGTGTAGAGTACTGAGAGCTATAAGGACATCTTCTTCTTTTTTGCCCAATAATACGGCTGCGCCAAATACGGCGAGAAGATTGTAGGCATTGAACTTGCCGATGAAACGTACAGCCAGCTCACGATTATTGAAGTCGAGCAGCATTCCTTCGAAATGGGATTCTATGACCCGGCCTTTGAAGTCGCTGAGGCTTCTTAATGAATAAGTGTAGACCTTGGAACGTGTATTTTGAGTCATGACCAAGCCGTTCTTGTCGTCAAGGTTGGTAAGACTGAAAGCATTCTTCGGCATATCATCGAAGAATTTCTTCTTGGCCTTCAGATAGTTCTCTACCGTTTTGTGATAATCAGGTGATCGCGCGTCAGATTGGTAAAGATACCTCCCGCGAACTTCAATCCGCTGATACGCTTTTGAGCGATGGAATGCGAACTGACCTCCATAAAGGCATACTTGCATCCTTCATCCGCCATTTGCCCCAATAACCGGTTGAGCGTGATAGGGTCGGGGGTGGTATGTTCTGTTGGAATTGCTTGATCGTCGATGTAGTTGCATACGGTGGAGATTAGTCCGACTTTATATCCGAAATGGCGGAATGTATTATATAATAAGGTAGCAATGGTTGTCTTGACCATTGGTGCCTGTCACACCGACCAACTCGAATTGTGAAGTCGGATTACCGTAGAATGTTGTTGCAATCTTTCCTGTGCGTCTTCGCTGTCTTTCACTTGGATATAAGTGATTCCCGCTACGGGTTCCTCCGGCATATCTTCGCAAAGAACAGCAACGCTCCTTTCTCAATAGCGGTAGGTATATAAGCATGACCGTCAGCTGCGTGCCGCGCATAGCCATGAACAGCTGTCCGGCTTCTACCAGACGGGAGTCAATGTTGATTCCGGTGATTTCTATGTCTTGAATCTCCGGCTATCTGCACCGGCTGGATTGCTTTCAGTAACTTGTTTAGTAACATATCTGTTTTATATAATACTTATTTTTACTTTTAATTCATGGTAAGGGTAATTGTCTGTCCCTTCCTTATAATCGTTCCGTTGGCTATCGACTGGCTTTTTACTTTCCCGACTCCCGACCAGATTGACTTTCAATCCTTTGCTTTCCAATAGATAAACAGCATCTTTCGCTCCCATACCGATTACGCTCGGCACAAAATTCTGCATGATTCCCCGACTTTCCAAAACAACAGCTTGCGGGCAGCGTGGTACTTCCCCAAACTTCTTTTCCCGGAATCGGCAATCTTGCCTTGTATATTGATATTCAGTTCTTCCAAGACCCGTTGCGTTTGTCTCATCTCTCCAGCCTTCACGTGCGGGATGACAACGGTGTTTGTGTCAATCGCGCTGGTAAGCGGTAATCGGAGGTCTTTTGCATACACTCTTTCTGCGATCTTGCTGAATACGCTACCCGCCATTAAACCGCCCGAAGCGGTAGGACCGGGCTTCTGAATAGAGACAATCATGCTGTATTTGGGAGCTTCCGAAGGAAAATATCCGCAGAAACTGACAAGGTAATTTGTAACTCCTGCTTTATATCCGGCTGCTCCCTGTGATATTTGTGCCGTACCAGTCTTTCCGGATACATGGAATTGCTTGCTTCCTGCCGGTTTGGCAAGTCCTTCACCTACCACTTTCTGCAGGATTTCGCGTATCTGTGCCAAAGTCTTGTCCGAACAAATCTTTGGGATTAATACCTCTGTTGGGTATTCTTTTACTATCTCTCCGTCTTTACGGCTGCTTTCACAAATTTCGGACGTATACTTACTCCATTGTTTGCTATTGCATTATAGAATGTGAGGATATTGAGTGGCGGCACCTGCGTTTCGTAGCCGATACTCATCCAAGGAAGAGTCGTTTTTGAGAAAATAGCGTTCTTTCGGACCACGTATGTTTGGTTTACCTTCTCCCGGATATCTGTAAATGGAGAGGTTGGTCAATACTCATTCGCCTCAGTCCATCTATATATTTTTGAGGATTGCTACCGTAGAAATGATCGATGATGTAAGATGTGCCAACATTAGAAGAAACCTCCAGGATTTCGGTCACTGTAAGCTTGCCATATCCTCCCCGGCGCCAATTCCAGTCTTTCATTACACGACCGTGCATCGGCATCTGCCCGTTGCCGGTATCTACCACATAATCAGGTGTGATTTTCCCGTCTTCAAGAGCTACCATGATAGAGGCTGTTTTGAAAGTTGAACCCGGTTCAAGCATATCGCTGATCGCATTATTACGCATTTCATAATAATTACCGTCCTTGCCTTTTGTCATATTAACGATTGCTTTCACTTCTCCGGTAGCAACCTCCATTAAGACAACTACTCCGACAAAAGCATTCAACTCTTTCAACTTGTCCACCAATGCCTTCTCGCAAATATCCTGCATACCTACGTCAATCGTACTTATCAGGTCGCAGCCGTCAACCGGCGGCACGTCCACGATATTCAGGTATTTGTTCATTACCTTCTGTCGGTGCGTCAATCCATCCCGTCCTTTCAGTATTGTATCAAAGGCAAGCTCAATACCATTTCTTGCTCCTTTTGCCGTGTCGGCATATACATCTCCCAACGTGCGGGCAGCCAGTGAACCGAAAGGCTTTTTGCGCTGGTTGTAAGCCAACTCTTTGAATCCGCCTTTGTATCGGTTCAAACAGAAAACGGGTAATCTCTTTACCTCTTTATATTGTATATAAGAGATACGCTTCGGGTAGATCAGGTAGTTACGGCTTTTGGCCTGACGTCCTTTTTGAAGGTGTGCCTTGAATTGTGCCGCGCTTTTGTCGGGGAATATCTTATGAAGTCCGATGCAGATAGAATCCATATTGGCAGTAAGAATAGAATCACGCCGTGCCTGATCCTTTTTCTGCGTTTTTCATCCTTTTCACCGGACATAAAGTCCATGTATATTCTGTATTCGGGAAGAGAACTTGCCATAAGTTTTCCGTCGGAAGAAATAATGTTTCCACGGTTGGGTTTCACAGTCACGTTCTCTTTTACGAAACGATCGGCTACATCCTGCCAGTACTGTCGTTCGGCAAACATGGTGATACCAGCCTTTACGACAATTGCCACGCCTATCAACGCCATCAAAAGGATGACGAAGAAGTAACGGGTCATTATATTTTTTTTATTAACTGCCACAGTGCTTGTCTTTTAAAACTCTCAACTCTCAATTTTCAACTCTCCACTTATTTAATAAGGTAAGGAGGATTCGTAGAAGTCTGCAAATCGCTTTCCTTACTTGAAATATACTCTTCGATACGTGACTGGCGGCTCTTCTCCATCAGTTCCGAGCTACGTGTCAGCGCATCGTATTTTATATCTATCAGTTCCTTTTTTAACCGGTCTATCTCGATCTGCTGTTGCTGACTGGCATAGCGGTTATGGATGTAGGAGATGATGAATACCATGATCAGTACCAGCAACTTCGTCTGACGGCGGAAAAAGTCGGTAGCCAGAATGTCCCCACCCAGAATACTTTTTAGTGAGGTGCGTTTTTTCTTCTTGCTTTCGTCTGCCTTCTTGTTTACTGCTTCTTCCATACTTCCTTTTATTATTTTTTTCTCTGCGATTCGTAATTTGGCACTTCTCGACCGTGGATTTCTTTCTATCTCCGCCTGGTCGGGTACAATCACTTTGTTGTTGACAAGGCGGAACGGAGTTTGCAGGTTTCCAAAGAAGTCGGTTTCCGCTTTCCCTTCTACGTTTCCTGTTTTCATTATGTTTTTCACCATGCGGTCTTCCAGCGAATGATAGGTGATAACTACCAGTCTGCCGCCCGGCTTTAATGCCTCCGTAGCAGCCAGCAACATCTCCTTCAACGCCTCCATCTCTTGGTTTACTTCAATCCGCAATGCCTGAAACACTTTTGCCAGCTCTTTCTTTTCGCGTTCACGACCGAAAAGCGGTTTGATGATTTCCAAAAACTCACCGATAGTCCGGATATTCTGTCCGCTTCTGGCCTTTACGATTACTGATGCCAGCTTGCGGCTATTTTTCAGTTCGCCATACAGATAAAAAATATCCGCCAGGCGTTCTTCCTCATATGTATTAAGTATATCAGCCGCTGTGAGTCCCGCCCGTTTATTCATGCGCATGTCCAAGTCTCCGTCAAAACGGAAAGAGAAGCCGCGTTCACTATCATCAAAATGATGAGAGGATACGCCGAGGTCGGCGATTGCGTCTACCTGTTCGATGTCGTGATAACGCAGGAAGTTGTGCAGATAGCGGAAGTTACTGCGCACGAAGATGAAGTGGGGATCATTGACGATATTCCGTTCGGCGTCCTCGTCCTGGTCGAATCCCAGCAGGCGCCCGCCTTCTCCAAGCCGTGAAAGGATCTCTCGCGAATGTCCCGCTCCTCCGAATGTGACGTCTACATACGTTCCATCCGGTTGGATATTCATACCGTCAACGCTTTCTTTCAGCAGTACAGGTACGTGATATGTCAATTCATCTTTCTCCATCTTGTCTATTATCGTCGTTCATAATCTCTTCTAATGCTGCACCGAACTCCTCAGGGGACATGAACGGTTGTTCTGCCCGTTCTTTGGCCCAAATCTCTATCTTGTTGTCGATACCGATAAAGCGTATATCTCCACGGATATTACATATCTGTAAGTAACGCTTCGGGATCAATATGCGTCCGTTGCTATCAGGTGTAACTATTTCGACGTCACTCACGAATTGTCTGAAAATAAGTTGGTGTTTGCTATTCCATTTGTTAAGTCTACTACGTAGCTCGTTCAGCTCCTCGTTCCACACGCTCTCGGGGTACAGTGTCAGGCAGTCCTGAAATACGTCTTTACGCATAATAAGTCTCTCTTCGGAAGCAGCTTGCAGCTGCTTCCTGAAAGTAGCGGGGATGAACACTCTTCCTTTGGCGTCCGCCCTGACTTCAATATTGCCTAAAAAACGTATCATTTACCTTATTATAATAAGAGAGCGTAAAAGTAGGAAATTCCCCACAATTCCCCACAATTTTCCATAAAAAACTTTTAGAGAAGTTTTCAACCGAATGTTAAATGTCTATTTGCTTGAAAATGATGTAGGCTTTGATAAGTCTTTATCAGTGGGGAAATATGCTTTGTCAAACAGAAGATTTTGTCTAGTACTTTAATCACTTCTGCCTTTAACCATTGACACAACTAAAAATCTACATTTAATAAATTATTTAATTTGAAGTTTGAAAGTTATATAGTTAAGGTTTAGCGGAAATCTTTCAATTCTTCCTGCAATTTCTGTCGGGTGAAGAAGATACGGCTTTTAACTGTGCCTAATGGTAATCTTAGTTTCTCTGCAATTTCGCGGTATTTGAAGCCGGAGACATGCATGGCAAACGGAACTCTGTATTCTTTCAGGAAGAGCATTGACTACACGGTGCATCTCTTTCAGGTCATAAGCTCTTTCCGTACTTTCAAAACTACCGTCTTGCGGCAGGTTCAAATGATAGAGGTTATCGGTCTGGTCTACAAATGTTTGGTCACGAACTACTTTGCGGTAGTTGTTGATAAAGATGTTACGCATGATGGTGTACATCCAGCCCTTTGAAATTAGTGTCAGGCGTATATTTGTCTTCGTTATCTAATGCTTTCAATGATGTTTCCTGCAACAAATCGTTTGCTTCTTCGCGGTCGGTTGTCAGTTTATATGCGAACCGGAGTAGTTCATCTTGTACTCCTACTAAATCTTTTCTGAAGCTTAAACTTTTCATATACGTTGCTTTTTAAATTGTGAGTATTCGTTGTAATAATTTCGATGATGCAAGTTTACAGCATTTCCCGGAGTCCGGTAGGGGGGAATCCAACTTTCTTTAGGGGAAAAACTATCTGCGGATAGATTTTTAGGTCATATTTGATAGTTTTAGGTGTTGTTTTTTTGCGATGTGAACTTAATTCCTGCATTTTCTACCAAATTATTGCGATTAATAAAAAAGAACCGCTAATTTTGTGGCATCATTTTTATTTGAAAAGAATGACTGATGACTCTTTATTTTTGATTGATGTCGATAAGATACTTCGGACGAAGGCTTCGAAGCACTATAAGTACATCCCTAAGTTTGTGACTTCTTATTTAAAAAGAATCGTTCATCAGGATGAGATAAACATATTTCTGGATGAATCGAAAGACAAGGTGGGAGTGGACTTTCTGGAAGCGTGTATGGACTTTCTGGACGCAAAAGTAGATGTGAAAGGCATTGAGAATCTTCCCAAAGACGGGCTGTATACTTTCGTTTCCAATCATCCGCTGGGCGGACAGGACGGAGTGGCGCTGGGCTATGTGCTGGGGCGTCACTATGACGGAAAAGTGAAATATCTGGTAAATGACCTGCTGATGAACTTGCGCGGACTTGCTCCGCTTTGTATTCCGATTAATAAAACAGGGAAGCAGGCGAAGGACTTTCCCGAAAATGGTGGAAGCCGGATTCCAGTCCGATAATCAACTGATCATGTTTCCCGCCGGGCTGTGCTCGCGTCGTTATAACGGAGTGATTCGTGATCTGGAATGGAAAAAACATTTGTGGTAAAGAGCGTACAAACAAAACGTGATGTGATACCTGTGCGCTTTGGCGGCAGGAATTCTGATTTCTTCTACAATCTGGCCAATATTTGTAAGGCATTGGGGATTAAGTTTAACATCGCTATGTTGTATCTTGCGGACGAAATGTTTAAGAACCGCCACAAAACCTTTACTGTCACTTTTGGAAAACCGATTCCCTGGCAGACTTTCGATAAATCGAAGACTCCTGCGCAGTGGGCGGAGTATGTGAAGGACATTGTATATAAACTGTAACTGATAGAACAACTATAACAAGGAATATGGAAGATATTATTAAACCGATAAGCAAGGAACTGCTGAAGGCAGAGTTGACGGAGGACAAACGCTTACGAATGACGAATAAGAGTAATAATCAGATTTATATTATTACTCACCTGAACGCTCCTAATGTGATGAGGGAAATCGGTCGTTTGCGTGAGATAGCTTTCCGTGCTGCCGGTGGAGGGACAGGTTTGTCAATGGATATTGATGAATACGACACAATGGAGCATCCTTACAAGCAGTTAATTGTATGGAACCCGGAAGCGGAAGAAATTCTGGGGGGGATATCGGTATCTGCTCGGGACAGATGTGCGCTTTGATGAGAAAGGGGCGCCGATTCTGGCTACTTCCCACATGTTCCATTTTTCGGATACTTTTATTAAAGAATATCTGCCTCAAACAATCGAATTGGGACGCTCGTTTGTGACGCTTGAATACCAGTCTACCCGTGCCGGAAGCAAAGGTCTGTTTGCTTTGGATAATCTTTGGGACGGATTGGGGGCGTTGACTGTTGTCATGCCGAATGTGAAATACTTCTTTGGTAAAGTGACCATGTATCCCAGTTATCACCGTCGCGGTCGCGATATGATTCTTTATTTCCTCAAGAAGCATTTCTGTGATAAAGAACATCTGGTGACTCCAATGGACCCGTTAAAATCGGAAACTTCCGAAGAAGAACTGAAAGCGTTGTTCTGCAAGAATACGTTTAAAGAAGATTATAAGATCCTGAATTGTGAGATTCGCAAATTAGGATATAATATTCCACCGTTGGTAAATGCTTATATGAGCTTGAGTCCCACTATGCGTATGTTTGGCACAGCTATCAACTATGAGTTTGGGGATGTAGAAGAAACCGGAATCCTGATTGCTGTAGATGAAATATTGGAGGACAAGCGCATGCGCCACATCCAGACGTTTATTGAAAGTCATCCGGATGCGTTGAAAATGCCTTGTGAGGAGGATGAGGCGTTTACTCTAAAGTCGTTACACCGCAGGCAGACTGTTACCGTTAATCTTGCGGTAGAGGTCAAGAGCAAAGACATCGGTCATTCCTGATATATAATCAAGTACCGCCTGTATTCTTTCATAGAGTGCAGGTGCTTTTATATTGTACTGGCTGGAGACCCGGTTAATTAGAAGTTCGAGTAAGCCTTTCCGGGTGAGGTCACGCATCTACCATTAACTCAAGTAGGGTACTGATAACCCGGAAGCCGGCTAACTCGATGTCCAGTACATCTCGTGAGCTGTAAATCTTCTTGATCGAAACTTCGGCACAATGCTTGTAAGCTTTGCCGGACGTTCGGAGATATGTTTGATAAGTGCTTCTTCAAATGTGCCGGAAAGTATTTTTGCTCGTGTTCCAAAAATACACGTGTACATTCCCGGATTAATAATCCGATCACAGAAGAACGCAGATAAGCGATTTGTTCATTGGTGTCATTTACGATATGGAATGTTTTTTGGATATGCGCCTGCCGTTCTTCGTTGAAGTATGCCATTAGCAGTTCTTTAGTTTCCTCGGTTGTGAGAATTTTCAATTTATGGGCGTCTTCAATGTCCATCATCTGATAACAGATATCATCGGCAGCTTCTACCAGGTATACCAGTGGGTGGCGTGCATATTTCAGCGGGTGTTCGTTGAGCAAAGTAAGCCCCAGTTCCGTAGCAATTTGTGAAAACTCTCTTCTTCGCTGACAAAGAAGCCGAATTTTGATTTCGTACCTGCAAGACTGGATGAAAAAGGGTATTTCACAATGGAAGCTAATGTCGTGTAAGTCATGGCAAATCACTGGCCTTTATATCGCTCTTCCGGAAGGATTTGAGGCGCAAGTGCGTCCGCGTAGCGGATTGGCCATTAAGAAGGGGATTACCGTGCTGAACCCCTGGAACGATTGATGCCGATTACCGTGGTGAAGTTTGTATCACATCGAAGATGGGGAGAGGATTGCACAAATGGTGATAGCGCGTCACGAACAAGCTCTTTGGCAGGAAGTGGAAGTGCTGGATGAGACGGAGCGCGGTGCCGGTGGCTTCGGGCATACGGGTAAAAAATGAATGGATATTGTTCCGTTTTACGGGTTAAGAATTTATAATTAAATAGATGAGAATCAGAGTAAAAATAATACTTGCGTTGTTGATAGGTACCTTCTGCTTTACTACGTACGGAGTGCAGGCTGCCAATGTTCAAGCTTCTAAGGAGAAAATGAGCGGGTACGGTCGGTCTGAAAAGGCACGGAAGGAATTGAAGAAACGGAAGAAGTCGAAGAAAGCCGACGTTTCGCCCGTAAAGGAGCTTACCCCCGAACAGCAGCGCCGTTACGACTACTTCTTTCTTGAAGCCGCCCGTCTGAAAGTCCAGAAAGACTATGATGCGGCTTTCGATGTCCTGCAACATTGCCTGACGATAAACCCGAACGCATCATCGGCTTTGTATGAGATGGCCCAGTATTATATGTACCTCAAGCAGGTGCCGTTGGGACAAGCCGCGTTGGAAAAGGCGGTGGAGAATGCTCCCCGATAATTACTGGTATGCCCAGGGCTTGCCAATCTGTATATGCAGCAAAACGAAACGGAGAAAGCCGCTGCCTTGTTGGAAAATATGGCGGTAC
>VOFG01000169.1_pt1 | contig 34000 bp, 49 predicted proteins | sample 5384171 | NCBI WGS metagenome assembly VOFG01 (sample SAMN12384726, study PRJNA508395) | human gut metagenome | isolation source: healthy gut F | host: Homo sapiens
GGCTTCGCGGAGATGCCCGACGAGCGGCGATAAACACATCGCTTCGCACTCCCGCTGACCACAGCTCAGATCAGGTTTTTTCGTATTCAGGCGCCCATCGGCCTGATGAGCTATCACCTCCACCGGAACACACCGAACGCGCTGGCCCTCTGCGGCCTTTATGACGGTGCGCTGCAAGCGCCTATCTGGCAGATCATCCGCAGATCAAACGAGATCGAATTGTGCCTGGGCAGCTGGATGGGCCGGGACAGGAGGAGCGGCTCGGCAATTTCAGAGGTATTTCAAATGCACAGCCATGGGCTACTGCCGTGACCGTGGAGGAACGCAGCAGCAGGACTGGAATAGTATCTGCAGACACCTGAAGGCGGTAACCAAGTCATCAACTTACGAAAAGATCCAAAGAAACCTATTCCAGAAAATATAAGGAGGAAGTTCGCATTTGAATAAAAAATATTTCTTTTTCTCACCGTGTAACGGCCATGCTTCTAACACTGGCCCTGCGGTGAGTGCGGCAAAGCCACATCTTTTGAGGTGTTCCGCGTTCCCGAATATACCCGCAATGGCCAGCCGGCACTCAGCCGCAATGTGAAATATTCGGACGGCACGATGGTAGATGGCGTCGGCAAAGGTGATACCATGGACGGCATCCCCGGCAAGGACGCCACCTATACCGGATATCACTACACCAAAGCCGTCTGCGAAACCTGCGGCGGCATCAACACAAATATGAGCAAAAGCGAGTATGGCTATCTGAAAAATGTCTACTGGCTGTATGACTGTGCCGCCGCATTTACGCAGGAACTGGACGAAACCGTTTCCTACGAGTATACGGACGGTACCTATCACACTGTTACCACCAAGTGCGGCACCTACTGCGCATTCTGCTACGGTACCAATCATACGGTCAGCCGCACGCTGGAGCGCCACAGCATGGTGACGGAAGTCCTGCCCCAGCCGGCAAACGGACGCTTCGCTACGGTAGAGAAATGCAGCCTGTGCGACTACGCCCGCTATGACTACACGGCGGCAAAGGCGGTCATTGCCGACTATTACGGCGTGGTGGACGGAAAGCCCCACACCATCACGGTCAGCGATCTCTCCGAAGCCGGTGTCCGCACCTCTATCCGCTACGGCAACAGTGCGGATAGCTGTACCATGACCTCCGCACCCAACTACACAGAAGCCGGTCAGTACATGGTCTACTATGAGATCACCTACACCTACAAGGACAAAGAAATGACCGAGAACGGCGTGGCAAAAGTCTGGCTCCGTGACGAATCCACCAAGGATGACGGCTCTTGTGCCTGCGGCTGCGGCGATCCCAACTGCGGCTGCCAGAACAAGAATTGCAATGGAAATTGCTGCACCGACAAGGGTTGCGGTGAAAACCACAAGTATATTCTGCTGGACAGCACCAAGGCCAGCTGCACCAGCCTCGGCTATGACCGCTACCTCTGTACGAAGTGCGGCAAAATCGAAAAGCGCGACTATGTGGACTCCCTGGGCCACGCATGGCAGGGCATCGTCATCCGCGACGCCACCTGCGAAACGGATGGCAAGCTGCTGGAGCTCTGCTCCCGCTGCGGACAGATGAAGCAGACCGCCACGCCCAAGGGCGAACACAGCTATGAGGTCTACACCGTGGCTGCCACCTGTACCAGCCCCGGTTATACCGTCCGCGAGTGCTCCGTCTGTGGGGATCGTCACATTGAGGACATCACGGCGGCGCTGCCTCACAATTACGAATCCCATGTCATCGCCGCGACCTGCGAGAACGGCGGCAAGACCATCCACCGCTGTGACGGCTGCGGCAGCAGCTTCGTCACAGACTACACGGACTGCGCTCGGTCATAGCTGGGATAAGGGAACCCTTGTTACCAACGCCACCTGCACCGGCGAGGGCGTCATGGAATACCGCTGCACCCGCTGTGGTTATCACCGTATTGAAGGCAACGAGGCTGCCGGTCATATTCCCGGCGACCCCGCTACCTGCACGGAGCCTCAGCTCTGCACCAAGTGCGGCGCTGTGCTGGAAAACGCGCTCGGCCATGATTACAAGAGTGAAGTGACTGCCCCCACCTGCACGGAGATGGGCTACACCACCAACACCTGCGCACGCTGTGGTGACACTACCAAGACCGACTACACCGAGCCTACCGGTCATAAGCCGGGCGACTGGATCATCGACAAGGAGCCGACCACCGACTCCGAGGGCAGCAAGCACAAGGAATGCGAAAACTGCGGTGAGACGCTGGAAACGCAGCGTATCGACAAGATCTACAACAGTGGCACCACGGACAGCAGGGGCGAGGCCATCGTGGGCGGCTATCTCGTGACTGTCACCGATACCGACACCAAGAACCCCGTCGCAAACGCCGCCGTGACGCTCCACAAGGACAACAGCATCTCCATCCGCTTGCCGAATAGCCGCCTGCTGGACTATGCCGACCAGACGACCGTCACCGTGCAGCTTGTCAAGGACAAGAGTCCCGTTGCCGGATATGAGTATTTCCGTCACGGATAAGAACGACAACTATGCCGCAGGCAAGACCGACAAGGCAGGTCAGATCACCGTCCCCACCGGCAGCGGTAAGACCAACGAGGACGGCAAGGTCACTACTGGCTATGAGGATGCAGACGGTAACCGTTGGACCCTGACCGTCAAAGTCATCCGCACGGACACCAAGCGTCCCATCCCCGGCAGTGATGTTTCCATCGGCAAGACCGGCAACATCTCGATCATCCTGCCGGATGGCACGGATATGGATGCCAAGCATCAGGTGACAATCGTCGTCACCGACAACAAGAAGGCTCCCCAGCAGGGCAAAAATTTGCGGTCAAGGGTGATCTGGGTCAGTCTGCCGCTAGGCAAGACCGACAAAAACGGTGAGCTGACCGTCCCCGAAGTGGAGCAAACCGAGCGCCACGGCATTTACATCGTCGGCTACACGGACGGCACCTTGGCCCCAGCCGCAGCATGACCCGCAGCGAAGCCGCCGCCATCTTCGCAAGATTGCTGGCAGATAAGAACGGCGACACCATCTCCACCGCGGCCAACACCAAGTTTACCGATATTCCCGCCCACGCCTGGTACTCCGGCTACGTCAAGTACCTCAACAACAACGGCGTCACCTACGGCAAGAGCGGCAACACTTTCGCCCCTGATGACGCCATCACCCGCGCTGAGTTTACCACGCTGGCCGTTCGCTTCTTCGATGTGTACGGCGACGGCAACAAGGACATCATGGAGCAGTATAAGGACTTTGGCGATGTCAGCGACGGTTATTGGGCCGCCGAGTACATCAAGGCTGCCGCCAAGAGCGGCTGGATCAACGGCTATGAGGATGGTTCCTTCCGCGCAGACCGCAACATCTCCAGAGCTGAGGTCGTCACCATCGTCAACCGCCTGCTGGCCCGCGAGGCGGATGAGAGCTATATTGCGGACAACCTTCGCAAGCTCAATACGTTCAGCGACATGAGCGGCAAGCATTGGGCCTATTACGCCGTCATGGAAGCCGCCAACGCTCACACCACCATCCTTGGCGACAGCGAGACCTGGAGCAAGTAAATTTATCTCCCTACGGGTGATCTGAGAGCAGACCACCCGCACTTTTTAACTAAACCTAACCATTAAAAAAAAAGGAGCACTGAATATGCTGAAAATCACTGCCATTGGCAATCTGACCCACGATGTGGAACTGAAGATGAACGAAAATACCGGCAAACCCTATGCCATCCTGCGTATCGCTTCGGACCGCCGCTATAAGGATAAGGACGGCAACAAGCTCACCGATTACATCTCCATCAAGGTGCGCGGTCCTCTGGCGGAGCGCTGTGCGGCGTTTGCGTGGAAGGGCTGTAAGCTGGCAGCCACCGGTGATTTCGAGACCATCACCTTCGTGGACGATCCCCAGCGCCAGCCCGGTTTCCTCATCAAAGCCAGCGATGTGGAATTCCTGTCTCCCCGCAAGGCGGAGGACGCGGCGCAGGCTGTGGATGCTGCGTCTGTTTGTGAGGATGCCGCCTGATGAAAAATACCGGGATCACATACACCAGCGCAGAGCGCAGTCCTGTGATCCTGCCGGAGATGGCCGAGCTGCTCCCGCCTTTGAGCGCGGAGCAGTCTGCCGCTCTGGAAGAGGATCTGCTGCGAAACGGCTGTTACTCCCCCGTTATCGTCAATGAGGACATGGTGATCGTGGACGGGCATAACCGTCAGTCGCTGTGTGAAAAGCATGGCCTGCCCTATACGATGGCGGTATTTTCCTTTGAGGATCTGCTGGAAGCCAAGCAGTGGGCGCTGGACACGCAGAAAAATCGCAGAAATCTGGAAAAGTGGGAGCTGGGCAAGATCGCGCTGAAGCTGAAGCCGGAGATTGAGGCAAAAGCCAGGGCAAAAGTCTGCCGCGGGTGGGGACACGCACAGACCTTTCGGCAACATTGCCGGAAAGTTCCGATACTGTGGACACCCGCAAGGAACTGGCAGAAGCAGTCGGCCTGGGTGAGCGCACCATGGGCAAGGTCATGCAGATCGATGAGAACGCCCCGGCGGTCATCAAGGAGGCTCTGGATAAGAAGGAACTTTCCATCAACAAGGGTTATGACCTGACCCGGCAGCTTCAGAACCTGCCGGAAGAGCAGCGGGAGCAGGCGGCCGCCGAAGCGCTGGAATACGAAAAGCGAAAAAAGAACTGAAAAAGCAGGACGCCGAGATCGACCGAAAAGGAAAGATCGCGGCGCTTTTCTGCAAAGCGTATGAAAAAGCCGTCCTGCTGACACCGTCCGAGGAAAATGTCCGCTGCTGGACGGACGGGACGCGGATGACCCCGGAGGAAATGCGGGATACCGTGAAGGAATCCCGCGAGCTGGCGGAGGTGTTCCGGACGATTGCGGATATCATCGAGCAGAAGATCCTGCCCGCGGATTGGAGGTGTGCCGATGCAGAAAGCGAAGAAAACGATGCCCAGCCGGACGGGAATCCCGCCTGACGCGCAGGCGGAGATTTTGCAAAAGCTGTCTGCCGAGACGAAGATCACTTCCTGTGAGATCGCGGAAATCTTGAAAAAGCATGATGTCTGCGGAGATATGGACGCGCTTCAGGACGCCTACCGGAAACGGCTGGGACAGCGTCTCCTGTCCGGCATCCGGGACGAGAACGGCAAGCGGGAAATCCTCTCCACCAGCGGCGGCGAGTATGTCATCGTAGACTGCTGCAATGACCCGCAGAAGCTGAAAGCCATCCAGCGCCGCATTCAGGCGCAGATGAATGGGCTGGATGTGTCTGCCGGGAAGGTGCATGGTCGCGTTCACTTTTTAGAGCGTTTTGCGGGCTGGGTAAGAAAGGAGCGGTCAGATGGAGCGGCATGAGGAAATGCTATCCCCGGAGGAACAGTACGTGCAGCTTGCACCGACGCTGGACACAGACGGTTTCTCGTTGTATGCCGCCGCGGAAGAAGTCACCGGGCTCAAGGTCTATGAAGAATTTCCCTATGAGGATAACCGGGGAATGTTTGAGCTGGCAGACGGACACACGCTGCTGCGGTATCTGGAAGCGGCATACTTTGGGACCGTTACCTGGGAGATCGTCCCCGGCACGCCCTATGAGCGGGCGATTCTCGGTGAAGTGGATAAGACCACACTCGGAGTATCGCGCATTTTATCAAAAGATCTGCGCGGGTGCGGCAGCGCACATCAAAAACGTATTGGGAAGGAGATGAAGAATGTGAAGGGACCGATCTCAGAGATCAACAAAGAATCCTTCTGGGACTTGATCCATGAGGCAAAAACGCCTGCGGGCAGGACATGGATGCTATGCTGGCCTATCTGAAAGACCGGCTGGTTTCTATGGGCCCCACGCAGGCACAGAATTTCCATGACATCATCCACGCCTATGAAGATCTCGCGGACAAGTTCGGCTTGTGGGACGCGGCAGGGATCATGAAGGAATACGGCTGCAGCGATGATGGGTTTATCGATTTTCGCGCCTGGCTCATCGCACAGGGGCGCGAAGTCTATTTTGCCGCGTTGGCAGAACCGGACAGCCTTGCGGATGTCGTTCCCTACGGCGATTGCTGCTTTGAGCAGTTGAGCTATGTCGGGGACTATGCCTACGAGCAGCTCACTGGGAAAAGCGCCTATGATCAGACAGATTGGAGCGCATATGAAGCGCTTTTGATGAAGCTGGAACAGGAAATCGTCTATAAGGGCGGCATCGAGTTTCCCAGAGAGGGCGCGGATCTGAAGAAATATCTGCCCCGGCTCTGTGCGAAGCATCCGAGTGGGACGGTCAAACACGCTGGAATCTGCAGCTGAAGGAGATTCGGGATCTTATCCATGCCGGAAAGGACTATGACCGGCACCAGACATCAAATAAGAAGAAACGCAGCCGTGGAGGTGAGGCAAGATGAGCGAGTCCATGATTATTCGTGTTGACCACGGCTATGCCGCTATGGAAACAGCCCATTTCTCTTTTCCATCTGGTCTGGTGGCGTATGAGCATGAGCCATATACGCTGAAGGACGTACTGGAATACGGCGGAAAATTCTATGTGGTGGGCAGCGGGCGTCAGGCGCTTCAGAAGAACAAAACGCAGACAGAGGACTACTACCTCCTTACGCTGGCAGCCATTGCAAAGGAGCTCTCCTTCCGTCATGCGGAGCCTGCAGCAGAGATCCATCTGGCGGCCGGACTGCCTCTCACCAGCTTCGGACGGGAGAAAAATGCATTCCGGGACTATCTGCTCCGAGACGGGAGAACGGTGAGTTTCCGCTATGAGGGACAGGAATACTCTATCACCATCCGTAAGGTGTCACTGTTCCCGCAAGGCTATGCCGCGGTCTTGACCCAGAGCATCCTGCTGGATGAGCCTTCTGTGATCGTGGCGGATATCGGTGGCTGGACGGTGGATCTGATGCGTTTGGACAACCGTATCCCCAATGCATCGACCTGCCGCAGTCTGGAACTCGGTATGATCCGCTGTCTGGATGAGATCGGCGAGCAGATCCGCCGCGCACTGGGCCTGTCTATGACGGCGGCACAGATGGAAAGCGTGCTGCGCGGCGATGCTGTCCATATCAATGAGGATGCCAGAAAAATTATTGACCGGCAGGCAGACGCCTATGTCCATCGCCTGCTCTCCGCCATTACGGAGAGCGGACTGGATACCCGTGCCATGCCTGCTGTTTTTCTGGGCGGTGGTGCGGCGCTGCTGAAGCGGAATGTATCCGCTGCGGACGGCCTTTGCCGTCCAGTCATCCTTGACGATGTGTCCCTCAACGCCAAAGGCTATGAGCGGCTGGCAGAGCGGCTCACAAAGAACGATGAGCAGTAACAAAAAGCGGATCAATCTGTCCTTTTCCATGTCCTCGCCCATACAGCGCAGGGCGTGGAAGAAGCTGACGGAGATCCCCGCAGGACAGCGTACCGCCGCGGTCTGCCGCATGGTCTGTGAGTATAAAGGGCAGCAGGAATTGCTGGACGCCGTTCGCCAGACCATCCGACAGGAACTGCGGGGAATGCAGCTCACCAAAGAAGAAGCGCAGGATAGCGTCAGAGCCGGGGATGTAGATGAAAGCGTCCTCGGCTTTTTGCTTGCCCTGCAGGAAGGAGATGAGATGACCTGATCCGATATTTTGATATGTTCGCCGGCATCGGCGGCTTCCGCACGGGATTGACCCGCGCGGACGGTTTCCAGTGCGTAGGACACTGCGAGATCGACAAATACGCCAATGCCAGCTATACGGCCATTTATGAGCCGGGAAAGGAGGAACGATATTATCCGATGCCACCAAAATCGACCCGGCAGACCTGCCCGACTTTGACCTTCTGTGCGGAGGATTCCCTTGTCAGACATTTTCTATCGCTGGCAGAAGACAGGGCTTTGACGACACCCGCGGCACTCTCTTCTTTGAAATTGCCCGATTGGCTCAATCCAAACGACCTTCGTATCTTCTGCTCGAAAACGTTCCGGTCTTTATCGCATGATCAAGGGAAAACCTTTTCGGTCATCCCTCCACACTGGATGACCTGGGGTATCATGTCGAGTGGTGCTTAACAGCAAACATTTTGGAGTCCCTCAATCAAGACGAAGGCTGCTCATTATCGGATATCTTGATCCCCGATGCGCCGGGAAAATATTACCTGTCTTCGGCACAGGTGGAAAAGCTCTTGTACAAGTCCTCGGAGGGCCGCAAGGCTCCCGTGTCTATGACGCAGACGGAGTAGCCTGTACTCAGACAGCCTGGCGGTATGGGTGGGCGGATTGGAAAGATGGGATCGTCGGAAAAACAGCAATTGTGAACGCCAGCGATTTCAGAGGAATCAACCGAACCAAACACAAAACCTGTGCTGGTAGATCTATGTGCCGGGCACCCAAAGCAAACGGACACTGCCCGCTGCCTCACTGCCCGATATGGGCAGACAACCCTATCCAATCACAGAGCAGAACGCTCCGGCGTTCTGCTCATCAAGGAAGGCGACTAAGAAAGGGTACAAGGAGGCTCAACCCGGCGATAGCGGTGGATCTGGGTTTGCAGGCAGCAAACCCGCCGCGGGCGCGTCGGGCGCGATATCGCCCACACGTTGGAGACAAGTTGTATTCAGGGTATCGTGGAAAGCGGCGGACGCATCCGGCGTCTGATGCCCCGCGAGTGCCTGCGACTCCAGGGCTTCGATGAGTGGCAGATCGACCGCATCCTCGCCATCCAGTCCGACGCGCAGGCCTATAAGCAGGCAGGCAACAGCGTCACCGTCCAATGTCATTGAAGCCATTGCGCGCCGTATCCGGGAGGTGGATGCGGAACTGAAAGCCGGTGCTGCCGCATGATCGGGCTGAAGGATCAGTGCTTCGGCGTGGAAGTTGAAATGACCGGCATCACCCGTGAGCAGGCAGCAACAGCACTGGCTTCGTATTTTGCAACGGACGCCCGCTATGCGGGCGGCGCTTACGATAAATGGTGTGTGACGGATCGGGACGGCAAAGAGTGGACAGTCATGAGTGACTCCAGCATCCACGGGGAGCAGAAGATCGGCAGCGGCTATCGTGCAACGGGTGATTACAGATACCGCGTGGAGATGGTAACGCCAAAGCTCACCTATGCGGAACTGCCCAAGCTGCAGGAGTGTGTCCGGCAGGTGCGTCACGCAGGGGCCAGGGCCAACAGCTCCTGCGGCATCCATGTCCATGTGGACGCAGCCAATCATAACCGACAGAGTCTGAAAAACCTCATCGGCATTATGTACTCCAAGGAGGATATCCTGTTCAAAGCGCTGCAGGTCAATGAAAGCCGGGTGTCCCGCTGGTGTCAGAAGGTGCGGGAACCCATGCTGAAGCAGGCACGCAGGCTCTCATCGGATGAGACAAGGGATCTGACGCAGCTGGAGAATATCTGGTATGAGGGAGATAACGGCAGCGCAGACCATTATAACTGGACCCGCTATTACGCGCTGAATCTGCATTCGGTCTTTTACCGGGGGACGGTGGAATGGCGCTGTTTCAATTCCACGCTTCACGCGGGAAAAGTCGCCGCCTATGTGAATCTGTGCCTTGCCATCTCCGCCCAGGCTATCGCCCAGCGCAGCACGGTCATGCGCAAGACCCACAGTGACAATGAACTGTTCACCTTCCGGGTCTGGTTGGTGCGGCTGGGACTCAACGGCGAGGAATTCAAGCATACCCGTGACCACCTGTTGGCAAATCTGGACGGTGATCGGGCGTGGCGTTTCGATAAGGACAGCTATGCAGTCAATCCAAAAAGAAGAAAAAATCCAGAGAAATGGAGAGGTGAAGCCTTTGAAGATTCGAATTGAAGATACCGTGTACGAAGGGAACCGCAGCCGGGATCATGGAACAGCTTCGGGATCTCAGCTTTGATCCCACAGAGTTCCCGGATGTGGAGACCTACATCTGGTTTGTACAGAACAATGTCATCCGCACCACGGGAATGGACTGTCCGCTGCCGGATGGCGATGCGGAGACACAGGCGGCAGCCCTGCTCCGTCATCTGGACCGCTTTGGCGCTCTGAAGCTGCTGGAGGTGTGATATGGAGGAAAACCTGTATTTTGCCTACGGCAGCAACCTTGATCTGGAGCAGATGGCGCAGCGCTGTCCGGACGCCGAGATCGTGGGACCGGTCAGGCTGGAAAACTACGAACTGCGCTTCCGCGGCAGCGGCTTCGCTACCGTTGCACCGAAAAAAGGCAGTACTGTCCACGGACTGGTGTGGAAGATCACGCCAAACTGCGAACAGTCTCTGGACCGCTATGAGGGGTATCCCCGCCACTACACGAAAGAAACGATGACTGTTAAAGACGCGGCTGGCGCTGAGTTCCCAGTCATGGTCTATATCATGGCAGAGCCGTATTGCCGCCAGCCTGCACTGCCGTCCCCATACTATTACCGCGTGATCCAGCGAGGCTTCGAAGCCAACGGCTTGCCGGTGGAGTCATTACAGGCTGCGTGGGACAGGACCGTTGACGAGGTGTGGAGCGGCAGGATCGACAAGCCAAAACGAGCGCCTGAGCGAAACAGAGATTCGGAGCGGTAACTCAGAGCAGCGCCGGCGTCTGTGCAAGGAAGAAGATCACAAGAATAGAGATCACAAAGGCCAAGATCCCAACGAGCAGGAAAACCTTTTTGCCGGGGCGGATTTTTGCCGCCTTGCCGATTAGCGCGGCCGCGGCGACGCATACCGCGGAAACCAGTAAAGCGACGCCAAGCATCTTCCACAGCCATGAAAGCTCCCAAAACCATATCATCACAGCCGCCTCCTCATATTTTTGTTCGTAAGCACAGTGTATCACAGGCGCGGTATCCGCGCAACAGACAGTCGGAGTGAAAAAGAGGTGTTCATTTTCCGCGGTCTGTGTTACAATATCCCCTGTTTGTGAAAGGGGTGCGGATATGTTTTATACAACGGAGGAAGCTGCTATCCTCGGCGGCTTTCTGGAACTGTATCTGGACCGGGACAGCGTGGACCCGGCAGTGCGGGAACGGCACCGGAAATTCCGGCAGGGGCTGCTGGGCGGCACACTGGAACGGGCCGATTATGAATGGGCGGCTGCGGTACTGGGATTCCTGCGCCCACAATGGTGGCCGGAGCATGAAGATCATCGGGCGTTGGAGAATGCCCTGCTGAAGACCCGGACGCTGGCATCAAAAAAGAATAAGAATCACCATTTGCGGCAACGGCAGTGCAAACTGCTGCTGCCGCTTTTCTTTTGGGAAGGAGGAACCCATATCAGCACAGAAAAAATGAAAGTCCTTGTGGTGCGCCCCATGGAAATGCCTGAAGTGCAGGAGATCGACCACACCCTTTCTGCCATGCAGGAACTGGTAGGCGGCACCATTCAGGCAGTTTACCCCTTCGATGACCCGGTGGCGCTCATCTGCAAATGACGAGGGCAAGCTGCTGGGCCTGCCTATGAATCGCGCCCTGACCGATGATCACGGTGTGCCGTATGACATTGTCTGCGGCACATTTTTTGTTGCCGGTCTTAAAGAGGATGACTTTGCCTCGCTGACGGAGCAGCAGATCGAAAAGTACAAGGACAAATACAGCAACGAAATGATCCTCTCTGTTCCGAAACAGCCGGAAGCACAAAAGAAACCAATGAAAAAGGAGAAACACAAATATGAAAGATAACTGTATTTTAACTGCCGAGTCCGTCACGGAAGGCCACCCGGACAAACTCTGCGACACAATTGCGGACGCCGTGGTAGACGCCTGTCTTACGCAGGACGCCGCTGCCCGCGTGGCCTGCGAGGTCATGGCCACAGCCGGAAAGATCATCGCCGCAGGCGAGATCACGGCAGCGAAGATTCCGGACATCCCTGCCATTATTTGCAGAACGGTGCGGGAAGCTGGATACGGCGGCAACGACTATGAGGTGGAGGTCATCACCCATGAGCAGAGTCCCGACATTGCGGAAGCTGTGTGCGGCGGCACAGAGACCGGCGCAGGAGATCAGGGAATCCTGTACGGCTTTGCCTGCGATGAAACAAAGGAGCTGCTGCCTCTGCCTGTGGTGCTGGCCCATCGACTGACCCGCCTGTTGACCGATACCCGCAGGCAGGGCATCATCCCCGGCCTGCGTCCGGACGGCAAGGCGCAGGTGTCTGTGGAATACCGCTCTGGAGTCCCGTGCCGCGTTGCCGCAGTGGTGGTATCCTGCCAGCATGAGGAGGAACTGCCCCTGCCGGAACTGCGCCGGGACATCCTGCGCCATGTGATCCGACCCGCCATGCAGGAACTTCCGCTGGACGAACATACCGAAGTGCTGGTCAATCCATCCGGTCGATTTGTCCAGGGCGGTTTTGAAGCGGACACCGGACTCACCGGACGCAAGCTGATGGTGGACACCTATGGCGGCCTCGCCCCTCATGGCGGCGGCGCACTGTCGGGCAAGGATGGAACGAAGGTGGACCGCAGCGGTGCGTACATGGCCCGTTACATTGCCAAGAATATCGTAGCGGCAGGACTGGCCAAGCGCTGCACCATCAGCCTTGCCTATGCCATCGGCAAGGCACAGCCTGTGGCGGTGACGGTGGATACGGAGCATACCGGCATCTATTCCGATGACGTGCTGGAGCAGGCTGTCTGCACGGTATTCAACCTGACGCCGGATGGCATGATCGGAACGCTGGGACTGGATCAGCCTATGTTCCAAAAGTTCTGCAATTACGGTCACTTCACCCATGCGGACGCGCCCTGGGAGCGTACGGATATGACAGAGGTGCTGGAATGTGCCTGTCGTGCCAAGGACATGGGCGTATCGCACCGATAACAGAAAAGGCCCGCGAGAGATCGTCTCTCGCGGGCGTGTTATCACTGCACGGAATCCTTGAATGCCTTGCCAGGCTTGAAAGCCGGCGCTTTGGAAGCGGGGATCTCAATAGAGGCTCCAGTGGCCGGATTCTTGCCGGTGCGGGCGGCGCGCTCTTTCACCTCGAAGGTGCCAAAGCCCAGCAGCTGTACCTTGTCACCGGACTTCAACGCAGTCTGCAGCGTGTCGACAAACGCATTCAGAGCGGTGTCACAGTCCTTCTTGGTCAGGCCGCTGGCTTCCGCCATGGCAGCGATCAGTTCTGTTTTATTCATCGTATTTCGTCTCCTTCATATCTAAAATGACTGGAAATGATATGCGCTATTATAGCAGACTCCCCACCTGCTGACAATACTGCCAGCAAAAACAGAATCAGAGAGGATGATCATGATTTCAAAAGAAAAGAAGAACACCCTGCATATTGCGTCCTGCTCCTTCGGCAAAGACAGCCTTGCCACGATCCTGCTGGCGCTGGAGCACGGGGAACCGCTGGATGAAGCGGTCTACTGTGAGGTGATGTTCGATAAAAGGATCTCCGGCGAGGTGCCGGAGCATCGGGCATTCATCTATGAGACTGCGATCCCCAGGCTGGAACAGTTGGGGGTCCCTGTCCGTGTGCTGCGTTCGGATAAGACCTACCTGGATTTGTTTGCAGGAACAGTTACTCGCGGTCCGAAAAAAGGACTTCGGCGCGGATTCCCTCTGTGCGGGCATTGCTACGTTCAGCGGGACTGCAAGCTCCGTCCCATCCGCCGGTATAACAGGACTCTGACGCCGGATACTGTGCAGTATGTGGGCATCGCCAGCGATGAGCCGGTGCGCTTGCGCCGCTTGCAGGGAGATCAGGTGTCCCTGCTGGAAAAATATCACTACACCGAAGAGGATGCAAAGCAGCTCTGCCAAACGGCAGGGCTGCTTTCACCAGTCTATGCGTTCACAGACCGTGGCGGCTGCTGGTTCTGCCCGAATGCCAAGCGGAAGGAACTGCGGCACCTTTATGACCACCATCCGGAGCTGTGGGCAAGAATGCTGGAGCTGCAGGCAATACCGGGAAAGGTGTCCGAGAAATTCAACCGCACGGAGTGCTTTTCCGACATCGATGCGGCATTCCGAAAAGAAGATACCCTGTGCCAAAAAGCGGCATAAAAAAGGAAAAGGAGATGAGAACCATCAGCAATCAGAAATATGAGATCACAGACATTGCCCATGAGGAATATCCGTTCCTGCATCGCATCCGTGCGCTGCGGGACATCTGCGGCGAGATCCGCGCAGGCGACATAGGTGGCTTCGTGGAAAGCGAGAGCAATCTGTCCGCGGAGCCGGGAGACTGCGCGTGGATCTTCGATGACGCCATTGCAGCGGGTGACGCTTATGTGGATCGGGATGCTTGTCTGCGGGGCGACGCCATTGCCTGTGGCAGCGCCTATGTTTCCAAAGGCAGCGTGATGAGCGGCCACAGCCGCGCCGAGGACAACGCCTATCTCCGCGGGGCCTCCATGACCGGAAAAGCGCTGGCTTCCGGAAACGCGCAGATCCTTCACGATCCCCATACGATGGGGACTCCCATCCTGTCCGGCAACTGCAAGGTGTATGGCACGGTGCAGGGGGATATCCGCATCACCGGTTCTGCCGTGCTCCTGCCCTGCGAGGAAGTCCGCAACGATACAAGGGATACCTTTGTCCTGAGCGGCAAGAGCCGCAGCGTGATCCGCGGTATCGGGCGTGAGACCTTGAAACCTCTGCAAAAAGAAGTAAGTCCTATGAAAACAAAAACGCCAAAGAAACGAGGTGTGGAGCGATGACCGTGTATGAGCAGGAGCTGCGAAAGCTGTTTGAACACAGCAATCTCGTGGATCGGCCTCAATTCTCCGGGCGTGTGTGCGTGGGAGATCTCGGAAAGGACCTGCGTGTACGGGCGGAGTTTCTCTCTACCCATATCTCCAGTCAATATGATGCCATCCGCCTCACGGTGCTCAACCGCACGGAGGGCGTGGTGGACCGGACGCTGCTGCGCTTTCAGGATGTCTGGGGTAAAAAGCAGGTGCCGAACAACCCGAACTTCCGCAGCGGCGTCATTCCCCACCTGTGGGATGACTACGGAAAAGTGGAATGGTACGCCTATCATCCCACTGCCGCGGACTATGCCGCTCTGCGGGATGCCGTCGGACAGTATCTGTCCGCATTCCGGGAGCGCACGCCGGAGCTGGAACGGAGCGGCCCCAAGCTGGTCTATATCTGTGCTCCGCTGCGGGGCGATGTGACAAACAATGTGGAGTTTGCGCGGCAGAAAGCGCAGGAGGTGTTTGTGGAGGGAATATCCCTATCTGTCCGCACCTGCTGTTCCCGCCTGTCGCAGATCCCGCCGATCCCGCCCAGGACGAGAAAGCCAGGGCGATGGGACTGCGCCTGCTGGAATCCTGTCAGCAGATGAATGTGTACGGTCCGGTCTGGACGGATGGGATGTGGCAGGAGATATACAAAGCCGGTGAGCTGGGCATCCCCGTGTTGACGGATCAGAAGACCATTGGCCGGACACCGCCTGCACGGCATCCCAAAAGAAAGGAGAGATAAATGCCAATTGAGAGGATCACTGCGGACGATCTGCGGGATATGGAGCATCAGGAGGGGCTTGTGCTGCAAGGCTGTGGCGGAGAGGCGCAGGAGTGGATGGATGGCATCAACGACCTGCTGACGCAGGACGGCATCCTGCAGAATGGCAGCCGCTTTGAGACGGTCAAGGTTTTTCAGCACGATGGACTCACCAATCTGCTGTTCCCCTTCGAGAACATTCAGGTGGACATGGGGAAGCTGGCGATGTGGCGTTTGCAGACCCACGGCGCATTCGGCGGCACATGGCTGTCCGACTATGTTCCCAACAGGCTGGGCGGGTTTCACTCCGCCCGGCAGGAGAACCCCGCCCTCTCTGCCCTCTGCTGGGGCAGGACGGCAACATCTTCCATCTGATGGGTATTGCCGCCAGAGTTCTTCGGCAGAATGGCATGGCAGCAGAAGCAAAGGAAATGCAGACACGCATCATGGGCGGAGCGTGCCACAGCTACGAGGAAGCACTGGGAATCATCAGCGAATATGTGGAGACGGAGCTGTCTCCGCCCCGCGAAAATCGAACGAAAAAGAAGGAGAAGCATGAGCATGAGCGATAATCAGAAATGGAGCATCCTCCAGGGGGATGCCCTGAAGGTGCTGGGGACCTTTGCCTCCAACACCTTTGACGCGGTCATCACCGATCCGCCCTATGCGTCCGGTGGGCGCACCCAGGCGGAGAAAAACAAATCCACAGCCAGAAAGTATTCCAGCATGGGCGAGAATGCGCCGCCCCCTTTCGATGGGGACGCCAAGGACCAGCGCTCCTGGACCCGCTGGGCGGCAGAGTGGTTGTATGAAGCGCGAAAGGTATGCAAGAGCGGTGCGCCGGTATGTATGTTTATCGACTGGCGGCAGCTTCCCGCGGCTACAGACGCTCTCCAGTGGGCTGGTTGGATCTGGCGCGGCACCGCTGTCTGGGATAAGGGCAACAGCCGCCCGCAGAAGGGACGCTTCCGTCAGCAGGCGGAGTATATCGTCTGGGGCTCCAACGGCGATATGCCTATCAGCCGCCCGGTCCCGTGTCTGCCGGGTGTGTTCAAGTACGGCAACCCCCAGAACCGCATCCACCTGACAGAAAAGCCCCTGCAACTTATGCGGGACATCGTGAAGATCACCGAGCCGGGCGGACGGATCCTGGACCCCTTTGCCGGCAGCGGCACCACGGTGCTGGCCGCTGTGCAGGAGGGCTATACCGCCACCGGCATCGAAGTCACAGACACCTATGCGGAGCTGGCACGGGAACGTATTCGGAAGGAACTGGCGTGCGCCGCCTGAGCCTGCGCTGTGTGGCAACAGCACTTGCTATGCGCCTCTTGTGGCATTCTTTGTAGAGGAACAGACGAGCTATTATCAACAGGTAGAAGGATTTGTCCTTCCCTTCGACGCAGCTCGAACCGCTGCACGAAGCAGAAAGCAGAAAACAGAAGAGATCGAGCGTTGATTCAATATTTGAACGGGCAGGGTGTCTTGATGACACCCTGCCGTTTCTATTTTGGGTGTTACATTGACACCCTGTGCGGAAGGACCCTGCGAAACCGGATGTCTGGCGCTGCTGCCAGACATTTCTTTTTTCTGGAAAAGGTGCGGACCGTGTCCGCCTGTATTGGAATCAACCTACCTCTCAAAAAACGCCCCGCCGACGGCGGGAAACAGCCAACGCCGCCGTGGGCGGCGCTGGCGCAAGCATCGCGCAAATGTACATTTGCACAGCTTGCCGAGGATACCCCGGTCCCCAATGCCGCCTGCTGGCGGAAAAACTTACGGCTATACGCCGCAGGAAGGAGAAAAATGTGGATGAGAACAAGAAAGAACACCATCTGCACATCGTACTGACAACACAGCAGTATCAGCTGCTGTGTTGTCAGGCCAAAGAGTGCAGGCTGACAAAACGGGCATATCTTGCACGGCTTATTGAGGGACGACCGGTCAAAGCCCGCCCTACAAAAGAAATTAAAGAGCTCCGGACGGAAATACATCATATCGGCAACAACATCAACCAGATTGCCCGCAGCGTCAATGCCGGAATTGCGAAGCCGGAGGATGCCGAACGGGGACTCTATCTTCTGGATCAGGTATATGAGCTTATGTTCCGGATAGCGAATAAGTAATGGCTGTTACGAAAATCCTGCCCCGTAACGGCGGCTTAAAAGAAGCCATTGATTATGTTCTGAACGGTGACAAAACGGATGGGCATATTTTAACAGCACATTTTAATTGCGATCCAGGGAGAGAGTACCGCGAGATGATGAAAACAAAGCTGGAAACCGGACGATTGGATAAGCGTCAATGCTATCACATCATTCAATCGTTCAAGCCTGGTGAAATCACACCTGAACTTGCTTTAGAAATTGCTAAAGCATTCGCGCAGGAACACTTGGACGGCTTTGAGGTTGTGATTGGGACCCATGTAGACCGGCATCATATCCATTCGCATATTGTATTTAATTCGGTGAATGCAGATACCGGCGAAAAGTATCACAGCACGCAGCAAAGCTATTACCAGCAGATCCGTGCCATTTCAGACCGGCTCTGCCGGGAGCATGGATTGTCCGTCATCGTGCAGGGCGCGCCTGCCAGGTCGGTCAGCTACATTGAGTGGCTGCGCCAGTCCAAGGGGCAGCCCACCTTCCGCTCCATGCTGGAGACAGATCTGCGGGATGCCATCCGGGACGCCAATGACCTCGGCCACTTCTTCCTGCTCATGGAGCATAAGGGGTATGAGATCCATCATGGCGGCAGGCTCGGCTTCCGCCTGCGTGGACAGGAGCGATTTCAGTACCCTGGCAGACGAGATCCGCTGTTCACAGAGGACGGAATCCGTGCTGCCATCCAGGGCAACCTGGAACAGATCGAAGCGGGGCTGCGTCCTGTCTTGCCTGCGCTGCCGGCATATCAGCCGTACCGGAAGCATCCCAGATACAGCGGTTTTCTTGCCCTCTATGTCCATTATCTCTATCTGCTGGGCAAGATCGAAAAGCGACAGTACCCGCCCCGCATGACACCGCATCTGCGGCAGGCGGTCATGCGCTTTGAACGGTATCAGGCACAGTTCGCGTTCCTGCGGGAAAATGACATCACAACGCTTGCTGACATGGCGGCATTCGAACAACGCACAGAGGAAACGCTGGGCAGATTGACAAGGCAGCGGACCCTCCTCAACGTGCGGAAGAAGAAACGCCTGCCGCTCTACGCGGCGCTGGCAGACGCGGAGGCGCTGGAACCCAGCAGAGCGTTATACGAGGAAGGGCTCACCGGCATGGAGCAGGAGTTTGAGCAGTACATGAAAGCCGTGAAGCTGCTGGAGGACAGCGGCGTTCCGCAGGAGGTGCTGGAGAAAGAAAAGGCAGAGGTGTATGAGCAGCTCTCTGAGGTGAATCGGAATATCCGGGCGGAACGGGAAAAGCGGAAGCTCTGCCGGGAGATCTGCCGGCAGACGCCTGTAATGGAGCAGGACATCCAGAAAACAGAAGAACACCAGAAGGAGGTGCGGGAGCATGAACATCGGAGGCGGTGAAGCGGCGGACCAGCTGGTACGCATGATGCTCTCCGGCAGCGAAGTCGCTGTCCGGCTGAGCGGCTCCGCCATTAAAAATGTACTGGCGCTCACCATGGCGCTGGCGAAAAACCACAAGACCATTTCCGGTAAAGTCAATCTGGCAAAGATGCTGAAGGAGACCCGCGATGTGCGGCGGTTCGCCATGTCACCGGAACAGTATCAGCAATTCAGGCAGCGGGCAGGAAAACAGAAGATCCTGTTCTCTGCCATCCGTGATTCGGATAACAAGGGAAAAGTCGTGGATGTGATCATGCCGGTAACGGAGATCGACCGCGCCAATATGATCTTTGAGCGCATCCGATATACCGGGCAGCCGGAGCAGGCGCGGCAGGATGCCCCCTCTAAGGAGCAGGAAGCCCGTGTGGGACAGGAGGCGCCGCAGCGCGAACAGCAACGCCCCCGGCAGAGGGAAACGCCTGTGACACCGCCTGTGGGCAAGCGGCAGGAGGTGGCACCAAAAAAAGAATCTCGGTCGGGAACAGACTTGCCAGATACCAAAGGCAGATCGACCTCATCCAGCGGCAGGGAAACGGCTGCCGGGACGATGTCGAATGAGCGCACTTCAGTTCTGGAACGGTTGAAAGGGTATCAGGCGCAGCTGGATACCCGGCAGAAGTCTGCCCCGGCCAGAGAAAAGGTCCATCAAAAAGCACGACCGGACAGGACAAAGTAAGAAAGCCGTTTCGTCAGCAAGGCCGGCAGAGTGGAATGCTCTGCCAGCCTCGTATTTTTATGCAGGAGGTGATGCGGCTAAAAAAGACATCCCAAACAACGGATCTGGTACTTGCCTTGTTCCTCTATATCCCTGTGGTATGGACGGCGCTGCTGATCGCCCAATCCCTTGGCGGCGGTCTGCCGGAGTTGCTATCAAACTTAACTGCCGCGCTGGAACAACCCTTCCAGATCCAATGGACAGACAAGAGCCTGTTCTCCATTCTCATCTGCACCGGCGCATATCTCATGGGGCTGTGTCTCTATGCTTCCGGACAGGGCAGAACACGGGACGGAGAGGAACACGGCTCCGCCGCATGGGGCTCTCCCCGGCAGCTCAACGCGCAGTTCCGTCAAAAGCAGAACAAGATCCTCACCCGCCATGTGCGGCTGGGGCTGGATACCCACAAGCACCGGCGCTCACTGAATGTGCTGGTCATTGGCGGCAGCGGCGCCGCCAAGACGCGCGGCTATGTCAAGCCCAACATTCTGGAAGCAAACAGCAACTATGTGATCACGGACCCGAAGATGGAGGTGCTGACCGCCACCGGAGGGTATCTGAAACGGCAGGGATACGACATCCGAGTGCTGAATCTGGTAGATCTGTCGCAGTCGGACGGCTATAACCCGTTCCGCTATCTGCGGGATGAAAAGGACGCGCTGAAGCTGGTGAACACGCTGATCCAGGCGACCACGCCCAAGGGTAGTCACGAGTCCGATCCGTTCTGGTCGAAGTCCGAGACAGCACTGCTGCAGGCCATCATCCTCATGCTGTTCCAGGAAGCGCCGGAATATGAGCAGAATTTTTCAATGGTGCTGCGTGTGCTGGAATATGCCGAAGTGAAGGAGGACGATGACGAGTATGTCTCCCCGCTGGATCTGCTGTTCCGGGCAATGGAGTATGAGAACCCGGAAAGTGTTGCCCTGCGGCAATATAAGGTTTTCAAGCAGGCGGCGGGCAAGACGGCGAAAAGCATTTTGGTGAGTGCCGCTGTGCGGCTGGCACCCTTCAATTTGCCGCAGATCAAAGCTGTCACCGACCATGATGACATGGATCTCTACACGCTGGGAGAGCGAAAGTGCGCTCTGTACGCCGTCATCCCGGATAATGATACGACATTTATTTTTTGGTGAGTCTTCTGTACTCCCAGATATTCCAGACCGCTTTACTACTGCGCAGACCAGATCCATCACGGAGCCTTGCCCTGCCATGTGCATTTCATCTTGGATGAAGCGCCATCGGTCAATCTGCCGGGGCTGCCGCGGGAGCTTGCGACCATGCGCTCCCGCAACATCTCCTGCAGCACCATCATCCAGAACATGGCGCAGATCAAGGAGCTGTATAAGGACTCGTGGGAAACCATCCCCGGCAACTCGGACACGCTGCTCTATCTGGGCGGTAACGAGGCAAGCACCCACAAGTACATTTCCGAGGCGTTGGGCAAGTCCACCATCGACACCAAGACCCACGGGCAGACGAAGGGGCGGTCCGGGTCTTACTCCACCAACTTCCAGATCAGTGGCAGAGAACTGCTGACGCCGGATGAGGTGCGGATGCTGGATAACCGATATTGCATCCTGTTCATCCGCGGCACACGGCCGGTGATGGACGAAAAGTATGAGCTCATGGAGCATCCTGCCATCCGCTATACCATAGACGGCGGCGGACCGCCCTACATCCACCACGGAACGGTGGAGCCTCCCATTCCGGGAAAGCCGCTGTTCCAGACTGATTTTGACAATGAAAAGGAGAATGCTGCAGCATGAAACATGATTTGAACAACAAAAATTTCGAGAGAAAGGCAAAGCGCGTCTATTCCGTTTTTGCCTGCGTTACTCTGCTTCTGGCAGTCACCGCGGTGCCCGCGCTGGCCGCAGACGATCCGCTGACGGTGGTCAACAACCTGTCCGATTTTATTTTCTCGCTGATCCGCGCCATTGGCCTTATTCTGCTGGGCTTCGGTATCCTGCAGGTGGGTCTGTCTCTCAAGAGCCATGATCCATCCCAGCGCGCCAACGGTATGCTGACGGTGGCAGGCGGTATCGTCATTACCTTTACTAAGGAGATCCTCTCTCTCATCACCGGCTGAAAAACGCGGCAGGGTGAACGGCATGATACCGTTCACCCTGTTCTTCCCGTAGGAGGTGATTTTGAATGGGAAGCGGAAACTGGATCGTAGACAATTTGAACTCTGCGCTGGAAATGTGGAACGGAAGGCTGGCAGAGATCTGGCAGCTTATCAGCACCTCGCCGGAGTCCTTTAAGGGCGGCGGTGTCTGGAATGTCATCGTGAACATCAACGATGGATTAAAAGCTGTGGGGTATGCGCTGTTGGTGCTGTTTTTCGTAATGGGCGTGGTCAAGACCTGCGGCAGCTTCACCGAGATGAAAAAGCCGGAGGTGGCCTTCAAATGCTTCATCCGCTTTGTGCTGGCGCAGGCGGCAGTACGTGGGGCATGGAGTTGATGACCGGCGCGTTTCGCGTTGCCCAGGGCATGGTGGCGACCATCATGGATTCCTCCGGGCTGACAGCGATGTCTGCCACCACATTACCGGACGAACTGGTGAGTGTCATCGAGGATGTGGGCTTTATCGACTCCATCCCCCTGTGGGCGGTGACGCTGCTGGGCTCCCTTCTTTATCTGGGTGCTCTCCCTTGTGATGATACTGACGGTGTATAGCCGTTTTTTTAAGCTCTATATCGCAACGGCCATCGCACCCATCCCGCTGGCCAGCTTTGCGGGACAGCCCTCCAGCAGTATCGGCGTAGCCTTTTTGAAAAGCTATGCCGCCATCTGTCTGGAGGGCTGTGTCATCATATTGGCTTGTGTGATCTTTTCGGCGTTCGCGTCCTCGCCGCCCGCTATTGCGGACGATACGCTGGCCGCAGCCACCATCGTATGGAACTATGTGGGTGAGCTGATCTTCAATATGCTGGTGCTGGTGGGCGCGATCAAGATGAGCGACCGCATCATCCGGGAGTTGATGGGCCTTGGCTGATTCAGCGCCACAGGCCCTCTGTGCTGACGGTGTCTTCGCCGTGCTCTCTGGCTTTGCGAACGCGGTAGGAGAAATACTCCATAGCGGCAGCGTCATCCCGTGCCTGCATAACAAGATCGCAGACAAAGCGGATCAGCGAAAGCAGCCAGGACAGCACCACCAGCCCTACAAGAGCGAACAGGATGCGGTCTGCCAGCACGGTATGGGTGCGATACCAACCGTGGAACACCGTCAGCATGGACACGGTGTACAGCAGCGGGATGGTCATCCGTGTCAGCGCGGCGAGCCGGGAGAGAAGCGCCAGGACGCCAAGCCCGGCGATCATCAGAAAAGCGATCATGTGTCACGACCTCCTTCATCGGGTTTGTGGCATAGTACCATGACTGCACAGACAAAGCAAGAGTCTGTTCAGCAAAACTCAGAAAAAACTTGGAGGTGATCTATTGGAGGTCCGCATCAACAAAGAAGTACGAAATTACCAGGAGAGTCTATTCTTCGGTCTGTCCCTACGGCAGTTGCTGTTCGCACTGCTGGCGGTCGCCGTGGCAGTGGGCGTATATTTCGGCCTGCGCCCTGTGCTGGGGAATGGGGAGATCGGCTGGGTCTGCGTGCTTGCAGCCTTTCCCTTTGCCCTGGGCGGCTTTTTTCAGTATAACGGCATGACGCTGGAACGCTTTCTGCTCGCGTATATCCGCTCGGAATTCCTGTTTCCCCGCAGGCTCGTGTTCAAATCGGACAACATATACGCCAAAGCTCTGGAAAATTCAACGATAAAGGAGGCTCTCAAACTTGATTAAAACTCTGCAAAATACACTGAAGCAGGACAAAGAAAGATTTACGGTTCCGAGATCTGTACAGGACATCATCCCCATCCGCCGCATCTGGCCGGATGGGGTCTTTCAATTTGGCAGCAAGTATTCTAAAACACTGCGTTTTAGCGACATCAACTACGCCATCGCCTCGAAAGAGGATAAGACGGCCATGTTTCTCAGCTATTCCGAGCTGCTGAACGCACTGGACACCGGCTCCACCACGAAGATCACCATCAACAATAAGCGCCTGGACCGGCGCAATTTTGAGCAGGAGATCCTCATCCCGCCCAAGGGAGATGATCTGGACGGCGGACGCAAGGAATACAACGCCATGCTGCTGGATAAGGTGACCGACTCATCCAACAGCGTGGTGCAGGAGCGCTACATCACCCTGTCCGTCCACAAGAAAAATGTAGAGGAGGCCCGCGCATTTTTTGACCGCACGGTCCATGACGCCTCTTCCCGTCTGAACCACATGGACTCCCACTGCGAGGATATGGATGCGGCAGACCGCCTCCACATCCTGCATGATTTCTACCGTGTGGGTGAGGAAAGCGAGTTCCGCTTTGACCTCCGGGAGAACATGAAAAATGGGCGCTCCTTCAAGGACGCCATCTGCCCGGACAGCATGGAATTCAAAAAGGATCATTTTATCATGGGCGGTAAGTATGGCCGGGTACTGTTTCTGAAGGAGTATGCCAGCTATATCAAGGATTCTATGATCAATGAGCTTACCAGCCTGAACCGAAGTCTTATGCTGTCCATCGACATCATCCCTGTCCCTACCGATGAGGCAGTGCGGGAGATGCAGAACCGCCTGCTGGGTGTGGAGACCAATGTGACCAACTGGCAGCGCCGACAGAACGCCAACAATAACTTTTCTGCCGTTGTACCTTACGATTTGGAGCAGCAGCGCAAGGAGACCCGTGAGATGCTGGACGATCTCACCACCCGCGACCAGCGGATGATGTTTGCCGTGGTGACGCTGGTGCATCTGGCAGACAGCAAGGAAGAGCTGGACAGTGATACGGAAACGCTCCAGTCCATTGCCCGCAAGCACCTCTGTCAGCTCACGACGCTGAACTGGCAGCAGGCGGACGGGCTGGTGACGGCGCTGCCGCTGGGCCTGCGCCGCATCGATGCCCTGCGCACACTGACCACGGAAGCGCTGGCTGTTCTCATGCCCTTTAAGGCCCAGGAGATCTGGGATCGTGGCGGTGTGTACTACGGGCAGAACGCCATCAGCAAAAATCTCATCGTGGCGGACCGTAGGCAGCTTCTCAACGGCAACGCATTCATTCTGGGCGTTTCCGGCTCCGGCAAATCCTTCAGCGCCAAGAAGGAGATGGTGTCACTGGCGCTGTCCACGCAGGACGATATCATCGTCATCGATCCGGAATCGGAGTACCGCCCCCTCATCGAAGGACTGGGCGGCCAGGTCATCAACATCTCCGCCACCTCACCCAACCATATCAACGCCATGGATATGGAGCAGGGCTATGGGGACGGAGAGAACCCCGTGGTGCTGAAATCCGAGTTCCTGCTCTCCCTCTGTGAACAGCTCATTGGGGCAGGCAAGCTGTCTGCCAAGGAAAAATCCGTCATCGACCGCTGTACCGCGCAGGTGTACCGGGACTATATCCGCAGCGGCTATCACGGCGCGGTCCCCACCTTGCAGGACTTCCACGCCGAGCTGCTCCGCCAGCCGGAAAAGGAAGCGCAGGATGTGGCGCTGGCCATCGAGCTGTTTACAGACGGCAGTCTCAACACCTTTGCCAAGCCCACCAATGTGGATACCAATGCCCGTATCCTCTGCTACGATATCCGGGATCTTGGCAAGCAGCTCCTGCCGGTGGGTATGCTGGTGGTGCTGGACAGCATCTTCAACCGCATCATCCGCAACCGTGGGCTGAAGCGGAATACCTGGATCTATATTGATGAGATCTATCTGCTATTCCAGCATGAGTACAGCGCCAATTTCCTGTTCACCCTCTGGAAGCGTATGAGAAAGTATCAGGCTTGCGGCACGGGGATCAGTCAGAATATCGAAGACCTGCTCCAGTCTCACACGGCCCGCACCATGCTGGCCAACAGCGAATTCCTCATCATGCTGAATCAGGCGGCTACAGACCGGGAGGAACTGGCGCGCCTGCTGAACATCTCGGATAATCAGCTCTCCTACATCACCAATGTGGACTCCGGGCGTGGGCTCATCAAATGCGGCAGCGCCATCGTGCCTTTTGTGGATCATTTTCCCAAGAACAAGCTGTACCAAATGATGACCACGAAGCCCTCGGATCTGGCATCGTGACGGCCTATGGAGAGAATCAAAGAAAAACCCACACTGGGCGAGCGTGTCAAAGAAAAAGCCGTCTCCGCCCCAAAGGAGCTTCTGCGCAAGGGGCTGGACGACGGCTCGGAGCGGCTGCGGACGCAGCTGCGTGACACCGCCCAGCAGGGGCGGCGGGATGATACGGCGGCGACACTATTGAGGACACCGCCGCCAGCGGTCTGCGCCGCGCCGAAAAGGAACTGCTGAAGCAGCGCAAGAAGAAAAACGCGGAGCAGAGCGCGTCACCCCAGGGTGACGCCTCTGCCCCCAGCTCCAACAGCGACGTGCCGCCTGTCATCCGCATCAGAGAGACTGACGCGGCGAGGGCAAGAGCGCCCTCACCGCCAGTGCGAGAGCAGGCACGGCAGGCGGCTATGAAGCAGGCAGTCAAGACGAAGAATGCCTATATCAGCGCACAGGGGAGACCGGTCCGACTGTAACGCAGCGGAGTCGAAGCGGCAGGGCCAGCAGACATTTATTCAAGAGCAGGGCCGCAAAGCGTCCCGCCAGCAGGCGAAGCGCAGGCGGGCAGAGCGGCGGTTCCAGCGCCAAGATGATCTGCGTGGAGATTCGCTGTGTTCGGAAGGTTTCAAGCCAACCAGCAGGGGCAGAATCAAAGAGCGCGGCGGCATCCAGCAGCCAAAGAAGCACCAACTCCCCGAACCGAAAACGCCAAATTACGCTGTGGGGATCGTACCAAAAGCGCGTGAGGGCAGCAAATCTGCGGTGTTGTCCGCCGAACAGGCCATGCACTCAACCACCGTCCATGCGACTGCAGCTGGAACACACGTTGCCAGAGAAGCGGCCATGCAGATGGCCAAGCGGCAGCAGATGACAAAAGCGGCAGAAACCGCAACGCAGAAAACCGCGCAGGCGGCGGGCCGCGCGCTGCGCTCCATCATTGCCGCTGCCCAGAGCTTGCTTGCGGCAATAGCGGCTGGTGGGAGCACAGCCGTAGCCATGGTGCTGGTGATTTGCCTGATTGGACTTCTGATTGTGTCGCCTTTTGGGATCTTTTTCTCCGGAGAGGACAGCGGCACCGGCTACACCATGCCAGAAGCTGTCAGCGTATTGAACGGCGAGTTCGCCGCCCGGATCGAACAGATCAAGACAGAGAATCCGCATGATGAATTGGATATGGACAACGCCGGCAGCGCCGCCATGATCTCCAACTGGCGGGATGTGCTGGCTGTTTATGCTGTGCGGACCACCACGGACAACGCTTCGCCGGATGAGGTCGCCACACTGACCGAAGAAAAAATGGAGATCCTTCGTGAAATCTTCTGGGACATGAACACCATCACTTATTGGACGGAAATAGTACCAGGCGGCAAAGATGAAGCGGATACGGTCATTTTGCATATCACCGTCACAATAAAAACGCACCTGCAAATGGCGGATGGGCACCAATTCAACACGGAACAGCGCAGATTGTTAGAAGAACTCATGCAGCCGAAATATCAGGAACTGTTCATGGCTTTGACGGGAAGTTATCAGGACATTGAACTGAGTCCCGACGAGGTGACAAAGATCATAGAAAATCTCCCCGCCGATCTCAGCGAGAATCGCAAGCAAGTAGTTCTGACGGCGTATCAACTCTTGGGCAAAGTTCATTATTTCTGGGGAGGAAAATCTTTGGTGATTGGTTGGGACAGCCGCTGGGGAATGCCGATGAAAGTTACAGCCGAGGGTAGTTCCACCACCGGCACCGTGCGGCCCTTCGGACTGGATTGTTCGGGAATGGTGGATTGGGTATTCTACAACCAGAGCGGCGGACAATACGTCATTGGGCATGGCGGAGGGGCTACTGCCCAGCACAGCTACTGTGCCGATATTGCATGGAACGAAGCCCAGCCGGGAGACCTTGTCTTCTATCCGGGTGACAGCCATGTCGGCATTGTTTGCGGCTTTGACAGCGGCGGTAATATCATGATCATCCACTGCGCCAGTGGCGCGAATAATGTGGTGGTGACTGGGAAGATCGGCTTCACCTCGATTGGCAGGCCCGAGTATTTTGCGGATTGAGAAATGTGCGCATGGAGATGTGTTCATAGTTGATTGCTATCATGCTCCATGATATACAGAGAAAGGCAGGGAGCCTCAATAGAGGCTCCCTGCCGCTTGGGTTCTTACTTGCCCTGATAGGCTCTGAAAAGGAAGGTAACGATCTGCGCACGGGTACAGCTATTGTCCGGCCCGAACAGGCCATCACCAATGCCGTTTGTGACGCCGTTCTCCACGGCCCAGGCCACAGCGTTTGCATAGTAGCTATCGGTAAGAACATCGCTGAACTCTGCCTTGCTATCGACCAGCTTACCAATGGCACGGAACAGGAAAGTCACGCTCTGGGCACGGGTGCAGGTGGCGTCAGGACTGAATTTGCCATCGCCCGTGCCTGTGGTGATACCGTTCTCTACCGCCCACGCAACTGCCTTAGCATAATAGCTGTCCGCAGAAACATCAGAGAAGCTGCTCATAGCTCTTGGGTTCGGGAGAACCGGCAGCACGCCACAGGAAGGTCACGATCTGTGCGCGGGTGCAAGGCTGGTTCGGCCCAAAGAGGCCGTTGCCAATACCGCCGGTGATGCCCTTTTCCTGCGCCCACTTCACAGCCTCGTAGTAATAGGCGCTGGTGGACACATCGCTGAACGGACTTGTCTCAACTTCCTTGACAAAGGTAGCCTTGATTTCAACCTTGCTGGCGGGCATGGTAAAGGTGTATTTGCCGTTGCCCTTGTCGATCAACTTCAATTCATTGCCGTTCTTGTCGGTCACGGTGAGTTCGTCCAGTTTGAAACCATCGTCCGGCTTGACGGTGATCGTCACGGTATCACCACGCTCGGCATAGCGCGGGCTGACGGTCACGGTGCCGTTCTGGATGTCCTTGTTCACCTCAATGGCGTAGGTCGGGTCGCTGTCGTCGCCGCCGGAGCTTTTCCGAACCAGATCATTGATGGCTTCCTCAATAGCCTGCGCCATAGCGTCTACTTCGGCCTGCTCTGCCTTAATCTTGTTTCAACAACAGCATTGATAGCAGCTTCGACATCGGCATAATTTGAATACAGCGTCTTATCAAACTTTGCAAAGGTCGGATGTCCAATCCCGGATACCCACTCTACATCGCTTCCGTGCTTTTGCCTGAAGTCCTACGAGAACATCGTCAGAGTTAAAGTCGTTGGTAGCGGTTCCGGCTGAGTTGCCGTTTTGTTCATTAGAAACATTTGAACCATATCTGTCATCAGCAGGCCAGAAACAATTCTTTGCATCGGTATTTACTACATACCCCAACCAGCAAGTGTTTTCCAAGCCGTCGTTGCCGATTCCTTCGTAGCGACAAGACAGTTGACCATGCTCACACCTTTGGCCAAAGCCAATAATACCGCCAACGGGAGCCTGAATGGAGTTTACAACGATTTCTCCACCAAACCAACAGTCGCTTATTGTCACCTGACCAGTATATGAGGCTCCGACAATGCCACCCAGCGAATCCCAGCAATCCATAGGCTCTAACCCGCCTTCTTGTTCTTCATAGTACTCGCCGTCATAGTTACCCGTAATTGCAGCGGTAGAATAACACTGGCTGATACTGTTGTTCCCATTTAAAAATCCTGCAATACCACCTATGAATTTTTCTATATAAGAACCGCCGGTAATGGAACCGGTAGTATAACAGTTTTTAATAGTGGAATTGGTCATCCAGTCCACCAAAATGCCTTTTCCGTAGGTGGAGGTATCATTCATCGGTATCACGATATCCGCATTTTCAATGCCGAGATTTTGCACAGTTGCATTGTAGATAGCACCGAACAAACCATTTCTATACAAGTTATTGTTATTGTCTTTGTTTTCAGATTTTAGGCCCTCATGAGAATACAGGTTATAAACTACATGGCTTTGTCCGTCAAAAAATCCCCTGAAATGATCCCCAAGCCGTATTGGCTCCGTTACCGATAGAGATCCATTCATGCCCGCCTAAATCCAAGTTATTATCAAGATAAACAGTTTTGTCCTTAAAATTTGCTGTATTATCATTGACGAGCTTTGCCATGCCTGCCAACTGCTTGGCTGCTTTGAGATGAAATTTCGTTTCATTCTCATCATACCAGCTTGTATCGGCTGTTCCATCCCAAGTGTCCATGGTTTCTGCCGCAAACGCCGCCGTTGGCAGCAGCGTAAAGCACAATGCCAAAATAAGAAGCAGACTTCCAATGCGCTTTTTCATGGTGTATCCTCCTTTGTATGGTGGTCAAATTTTGTTCATGCCCGCCTGACCACAGCGGGCAAAGTCCACAGGTCACAGAGAGGTATCATCCCGTGTGTACACACGGGATGAGGGGCGCGCCCCTCATCATAAGTTTTTCGCTTTATACTAATTCATAATAATTATATCCGCAACTTTACAAAATGTAAATCGTTCTAAAGCATGAGGATGGATAAAATTTTTGAATATGCTACTCGCCTTCACGTTTTACAACATTCAGCCATTTCTTTTTCCATGTGTTAGGGTGGATCAGCAGGGTTGATCTTTGCGCTTTTCCGCCAAATCGCACACTCCTTTCTGGAAAAGCGCTCCAATATGTATGATAGAATTATCATAACACATTGGAGCGCCTAACAGCTTTCGGTATATACGTCAAGTATTCGCATTGCAGCAATGTTCCACGCCAATTCCCTGCCGTGCAGAGTAAAAAGCTCCCGCCGAGGATGATCTCAGCGGGAGCTTTTTATTGGATTGCCGATTCGCCTTACTTCCCCTGATAGGCTCTGAAAAGGAAAGTGACGATTTGTGCGCGGGTGCAGCTATTGTCCGGCCCGAACAGCCCATCACCAATGCCGTTGGTAACGCCATTTTCCACGGCCCATGCCACAGCGTTTGCATAGTAGCTATCGGTAAGAACATCGCTGAACTCAGCCTTGCTATCGACCAGCTTACCAATGGCACGGAACAGGAAAGTCACGCTCTGGGCACGGGTGCAGGTGGCGTCAGGACTGAATTTACCATCGCCCGTGCCGGTGGTGATACCATTCTCTACCGCCCATGCAACCGCCTTTGCATAATAGGCATCCATGGACACATCGGCGAAACTGCTCATAGCCTTGGGTTCGGGGGAACCGGCAGTACGCCACAGGAAGGTCACGATCTGTGCGCGGGTGCAGGGCTGGTTCGGCCCAAAGAGGCCGTTGCCGATACCGCCGGTAATGCCCTTTTCCTGCGCCCACTTCACAGCCTCATAGTAATAGGCGCTGGTGGACACATCACTGAACGGGCTTGTCTCAACTTCCTTGACAAAAGCAGTGTTGATCTCGACCTTGCCCGCAGGCATAGTGAATGTACTTACCGTTGCCCTTGTCGGTCAGTTTCAGCTCCTTACCATTCTTGTCGGTAACGGTAAGCTCATCCAACTGATAGCCGCTGTCAGGCTTCACAGTGATGGTCACAGTATCGCCCTTTTCCGCAGAACGCGGGCTGACAGTCACGGTGCCGTTCTCCGTTTTACCGGGGGTAGTCACGGGATAGTTCGGGGATGAGGAACCGCCGGAAGAAGAACCGCCGCCGCTCTTTGCAGTCACGGTCACAGCGCAGTCAGCCGTTTTCTTGCCGTCAACCGTCGTAACAGTAATCTTCGCAGTTCCTTCTGCAACTGCGGTCACCTTGCCGTTTTCATCGACCGTAGCGACAGATGGCTTATCGCTGCTCAAGAAACACTTTTGTTGGCAGCATCACTGGGCAGAATCGTAGCTGCTAAGGTCTGTGTATCTCCCACAGTCAGAGCCAATTCCGTCTTGTCCAGAGTAATTCCACTTACTAAAGTCACATAAGCTGTGCTCAAGGTCACATCATTACCGGGCATGGTAAAAGAAATCTCTGCATTGGTCTCATTATCAAGCGTTACGCCGGTTGCCGTCCAGCCGGAAAAAGCCTTGCCAGACTTCTGCTCAGCGGTAAAGCTGACGGTGCTGCCTTCTGCGTAAAGTCCCAGCGTATCATCCTTCTTCACTGTGTAGCAATTCACAATAGGGGGTCGGAAGATGTTAGTCGAAAGCCTCCGGTAAAAGATTTGATATTTGTTTGCCCCGTCAACGTACCGTTCAGATAAATGCCCTGATCATCTTCGGCAGCCGCTGTAATCGAGCTGCCCTCCATATTGAGCGCTACGCGCAACAGGTTGGCACCGAGGTTCGCGCAACCGGAAACATCCAACGTCCCGGCAATTCTGACGCTCGCACCTTGTGCAAGAATACCTGTTCCGCCCGTTATCACCAGCTTTGCGTCACTGCCCAACGTAAAGTTGCCACCGCGACCAGTTTTGATTCCCCAGCCGGAGCTTTCCGCAGTATGTAGTGATACATCGGCACTGCCTGTGATGGTCAACGCATTTCCGTTAGTGCAAATAACAGTCTTCCCATGACTCGGATTTGTAAGGTCAAGTTTGCAATTCGTGATGGTTAGCGCGCCCTGTGCGTTCAGCGCAGCCTCACCGCCTGCCGAACCGGTCAGGCTGCCGGTTCCGCTGATTTCCAGCGCACCCTTTGCGTCAATCAGTACATCGTTCTTAGAACTGAGGGTGTTTTCTCCGGTTAATACCAGTTTTGCGCCATCAGGCAGTACGATGCACGAGCCGTTGTACGGTTCTTCCACTTTGTAATTGGTCAGTGTCAGCGTTTTCGAGGCAGAATCCCCTCATAACCTTGTCCGCTGGCATTTTCATTCTTTTCGGTGAAATCCATAGCCACTTTGACTGTAATAACGCCGTTCCCACTGACTTCCGGCGGAATCGGTGCATCGTTTCGTTGAAGATGGAGCCATTATTGGTCAGCGTACCGAGTACCGTTACAGCACCTGGAAAGCTGATCAACTTAATGGTACCGTTGTTAATCAGCGTCTTTCCTGCCGGAACTGTCAGGGATTTTCGTTCCGTCAGCGGTCAATGTACTGTTTTCCGGAATCGTACCGGAAAGCTCCAGCGTGTTGCCCTTCATACTGAACTCAGTTCCCGTTACAGACACATTGCCAGAGGCGTGGAGCTTCAAAGCCGTGCTATTCCAAATGCCGTCTATGCCGTATCCATTGCTCCCCGTGCCGCTGACCGTTAAATTACCATTCTGCGCCGCAAGAGAAACTTCAGTGCAGGAAAATGCACATACCGCGGTGCCGTTGGTATTTGTAATGCTAAGGGACTTTCCGGCAGTCGCGGTAATACTTCCCTTGCCAGACACCGAACCGGTCACTGAAATGGAATCGCCGCTTTGAAGAGAAAGTGTTCCGTCATTTGCGCGAATATTGCCATTTACTGTGAGTGCACCGGTAATATCAATATCAATGTTTCCGCCGATGTTCGTCCCAATGGCATAATCGGCCTAATATTAGGTGCTGGGGCATGTACTTCCAAAGACCCGTCACCGATAATCTTCAAAGTACCATTATGAGCGCAAAAGTTTGCGTTAGCACCGGTTGCGGTAATCTTGTTCGTACCAATCAGGATAATCTCTGTGTTCGCAGGAACTCCGACAACATAAGACTCACCAGGTTCCGTTCATGGTGACACCGTTCAGGGTGAGCTTGTTTGCTGTGCCGAACGGTCCCATTTGGTCGTTACCGCCGCCGGTCACACATACTCTGTTACGGAATCAACGTGCGGGTGTCGTTAAAGGAAGTCCAGTCGAGATGCCGAGACTGGCGCGGTGGAGATTGAGCCGTTACCGGTTTTGTCGGCGTAATCGCTGTTCCGCTGCCGTTTTGGATAGAACTGCCTGCTCCGTAAGACAGTGTGCCTTCCACGGTCACTCCACCGGAATTCAGCGACAAGGTGCCGTTGTTGACCAGTGTTTTTCCAGCCGGGACAATAACCGCACAGTTGGTGTGCAGCGTTGTACCTGCGGGAATCGTGCCGGAAACGGTCAGGCTGCCGCCGCCAATGCCAGGGTAGCCGTTAGCCCGCAACCTGAATTTGCCGGACGCGTCCAGTTTACCGATCCGTTGGTTGCCTGAATTGCGTTATATTGTCCAGCATATTTCTGCCGCCGCTGACGGTGATATTTCCGTTTTTCGCGGGAGAGACGCTTCCACTGTTGATGCTCTGCATGGCCATATTCGCGGTATTGGTAATGGAGAGACTGTCCCCCGCCTCAACCGTGACTGCCGAGCCTGCGCGCACCAAGC
>VOFG01000282.1_pt1 | contig 34000 bp, 42 predicted proteins | sample 5384171 | NCBI WGS metagenome assembly VOFG01 (sample SAMN12384726, study PRJNA508395) | human gut metagenome | isolation source: healthy gut F | host: Homo sapiens
CTCCCTCATTTCATTTTATGGCATGCAATGCGCTTCTAGCACTGTCTCTTTCAGACCACCATGCAGCAGCGGCTGAAGCTTCGCGCTGCTGCATGGTGTGGATTTTTACTGCTTTTCGCCTGCTGTACCGAGATTCCGGAAGCGGACAATCATGGCCGCTGCTTCTGCGCGGGTTGCAGTGCCAGTCGGGTCAACGCGGTTCGCGCTCTTGCCGGTCAAAATGCCTCTGGTGCAGCCCCAACTCATGGCCTCGGCTGCCCACGCGGCGATCTGGCTGCGGTCGGCAAACTCCGGAACGGTCAGACCGGCGTTGGAAGTATTCAGGCCCTTCTTCGCGGCCAGTCTCCAAAGAATGGTAACAAGTTCCTGCCGCGTGATGTTTTTGTACGGGCCGAACTCCGTGCTGCTGACGCCCTTGACGACGCCGTTGGCAGCTGCCCAGCGGACAGCCTCCGCATAATAGGCACCTGCCGGAACGTCCGTGAACGACGTCTGGGCAGAAGCAGCGGGCTTGCCCTCCGAACGCCAGAGGATCGTGACCAGCATCGCACGGGTCAGCGTGCCGTTCGGCTCGAACAGCCCATTTCCGGTACCGTTCATCAGGCCCTCACGCAGCATTGTGTCGATCGCTTCATGATACCACTTGGTCGTATCCAGATCGCGGAAGCTGCGGCTGGGGCAGTCCTTTTCACCGGAGGAGATGATCGCGGGGAGGATCTTGCTCAAGCTGTCGCCCAGCACCACGGTCCGAATTTTTTCCTGTCCGGCTGCGAAGCTTGTTTCGTTCAGCTGCTTCGTCTTGATCGTGACCTTTGAACTCGAACTGCCTGCCGCAAGTTCAAATCTCAGCTGACCGAGCAGTTCGCCCACAGCGGCCTCGCTGCGTTCGGCGCAGGCAAAAACGATCGTACCGGGCACGGACTCATACCAGGAGGTAAGCGTCGCCGCGCCTGTGACGGAGGAGAGCGTCAGTTCTTTCGTATTGTACGAGATCTCCATGATGCTGCTTGCCGTCGGCGCAATGGCGGTCAGATCAAGCGTCACAGTACTGCGCTGCGCGCTTGTGCTGCCGGTGCTCTGCGGCTGGCTGACGCTGTTGAGCGTACCTGCGGTCTGCTTATTTGCCGCCTTCATCTGGCTGATCGGCTGGGCCTTTGCGGTCTTGAGCGATTCCGGACGCAGCGCCTTTTCAAAGACGCTTGTCTTTTGCGTATCTGCTGTGGAGTCGTTCGTATGGACCTCGGTCACGCTGACCGGCGCAATATCGCCGAAGGAGCCGATAATGGCCGTGCGGAAGCGGCTCGCCTGCTCATCGTAGTGCAGCCAGTAAAGCGTCGTGCTTTCCTTGCGGGAAGCGCCCTTTCCCTGTGTGCTGTACGAAGTGAGGAAGAGTTCGCCGTCATCCGCAACGTTCAGCGAGCAAAGCGTCGCCCAGTTGGGGTCATACGGGAACTGGAAGCCCAGATCCGTCGGAATGTACTGATAGGTTGCGTAATAGTCGCCGTCCTGCGGATAGATCATAAAGCTGCCAGATGCCGCCTGCGTTGTCGATCACATAATAGGCCTCAGCGTCCACATCCTCACCGCTATCGGGATCTTTGAACGTGATGGAGCCCAGCGAGGTGATGCCGGAGAAGCCATCCGCGTCATAGCCGAACAGGTCGTACACACTGATGTAGCTGCTGGCACTTCCGTTCATCGGATCCTGCATCGGGATGATGTTCATGGAGTATACACCGGTCAGCAGATCGCCGTGCAGCGACTCCGTTCCGGTATATTTGCGGGAAAGGGCAATGTCGTCGTATGCGACGGGGCCAATCTCGTCCGAGAGAACGGTGCGCTGCCGGTGTTCAGGATCTTGCCGGTGGCAAAATCGATCTCATATGCACTGCCGCCCACGTCAAACGCATAAATGCCGTTTGCGCTGGAAGCGCCTGCCGAGGTCACGCGGCTGCCGATTCCGTCAACCGCTGCGACCTTTTCCCATGTCTCGCTGTCTGCGAGATTCCACTCGAAGGTCTGCACCTGATTGTCTGCTGTCAAAAGTCCGCGGAACGTGTAGTTCGGCGCAAGCACCTGTACGGTGCAGGAAGCATGGACTTCGGGATTTTTATGAGAAGCCGCCTTGATTGTTGCGGTGCCGGCGCTGACGGCCTTGATCTGGCCGTTATTGTTGACCGTCACGACCGCAGGCGCGGAGGACGTCCAATCCAACTTATCGTCGGCGTAATACGGCTCTGTGGAAGCTTCAAGCGTATAGTTGGAACCTGCAAGCAGGGAGACGCTCTCTGGGGAAAGCGTGACGGAGGTCAGCGCCTCTGCGGGTTCCTCACCGCTGATCAGCTGATATGCAGAGGCGTTGTAGGCATAGTCCACAACCTGAAGCAGAAGCTTCTCGCCGCCGCTCAGCTTGGAGAGATCGAACGTGCAGTCGGTCGTCTTGCCGAGTGCGTCTTCCGGCTGATTCGGCAGGATATAGCCGACCGGCGTCGGGGTATCCGTCATGTTCCAGAGGATGACAGCCGCGACATAGCGGTTATCCATGGCCGTAACGGCCAGCGTCTTCTGCGTCAGATCCTGACGGACGGAGATGAGTTCCGGCGCGGTATTGTCGATGGTCAGGTGCGTGCTCAGTTTTGCGCCGTCCTTGAGTTCATCCCAACGATAGCTGCCATCGGCATTTGCATAGTATTCCGGGGCCATCGTCAGCGTAAGATCCACGCTGGTGCCCTCCGGGAGCGCATTGCCGGAGGCGTCTGTGCCGCTCCAGTCAATGCCAAGCTGGAGGCGGGTATGCTGCCATGCGTTTGCATTTTCGGAGTAGTACGAAGCAGTCGCTGCGCCAACTTCCTCGTCCAGATACGCTGTTTTCGTGTTGGAATCGACGATCTGGAGGCGGGAGTTGCCCGCGTTACGGATTAGCGAGAAGACAAGCGTGCTAATGCTGTTGCCGCCCTGGTTGTTGAAGGCGTTGCGGACGCTCAGATACTCGTCGTCAAAGTCAACGGGGTTGCCGACCATTGCAGAGGACTCCGTCTCACCGGCATAGAGAATGTTCAGGAAGTTGGAAACGGTGTAGCCGTACTCATTCTTCGTGCCGAGATAGGGCGCGCGCGTTTCCGTGCCGTAAATGCTGTCGATCAGAGAACCGACATCATACATCGACGGCTCCGACCAGCTTCCGTAGTAGGCGAGCACCGGGATGGAATGGCTCGTGCCGGCGGCGCCCTCGTCTGTGGCGAGGCCCTGCACGCGAACATAGCCCTCCACATACGCGCCCGTGGGATACGAAGCATTCAGCGTGCTGCGGTCGAGCAGGCGGATGTGGCAGACGACCTCAGCCTTACCGTTTGCAGGAACAAGGATCGTCGCCTCCTGAAGCAGATTCAGGAACAGGTGTGCATCATAAGCCGTCACAGCGCCGTCGCCGTTCAAATCGGCAATGGCCTTGGCGTTGAGAAGCTTTGCGCCCGGCTTTTTCGACGCGACATCCAGCAGCAGCTGGCCGTCTTCCAGATCGACCCGGCCGTCGTTGTTATAATTGTAATCGCGGCTCAGGCTGTCGGTCGCTCTGCCGTTCACAGTCCACGTCACAGCCGCGCTCAGCGGCGCCGTCAGCGTGTCCATATAGCTCTGGCCTTCATGGTCCAGCAGTGCCTGCGTAAACATCTCCGCACTCAGCGCATAGGCGTGCGTCCGTCCGTCGAGGTTGTTGACGGTGAAACTGAAATCATAGCTGCCCGTGCGTGCGGGGTCGTCGCCAAGTTCAGCCTTGACCTTGCCGTCAGCCCAGGATGCGGTCGCATCAGCCTGCATTTTAATGTAGGAGTCCGCAGAGGTCGCCGCCGCAGCGTTGACCATGCCTGCGCCCTGCTGAATGACCGGGTAATATGCGTCGTTTTCATTGTTGACGACCGGCTCTGCCGTGGACATCATGATCGACTGGGCCAGCGCGCGGTCGGTCAGATCGCTGCGGGAAAGGCCCTTGGCTTCAATGTACTGCTTGACCAGCGCGCCGATACCGGCGATCTGTGGCGCAGCCATCGAGGTGCCGCTCATGAGTTCATAGTCCTGGTGGCCGCCCTGCATACCGCTGGTGCTGTTGTGCAGGCCGTTGAGCGAGTAGATATTGCCGCCGGGCGCAGCAATCTCCGGCTTCAGCGTCAGATCACCCGGTACGCCCCAGGAACTGAATTCACTGATGGTCTTATAATCGCGGTTGAACCGAACCGGTTCCTTGCCGCGCACTTCGATCTTGCCGGTATAATACAGGACTGTCGTGCCGTCCTCTGCATAAACCGGCTCGGCCTGCGTGCGAATCAGCTCGCCGTCTGCCTGCGTGATCGAAACACACGGAATCGCGGCGGTGCTGTCACTCAGATCCATATTGATGGAACCCGACTGGTTGTTGTAGACCACGCACGCCAGCGCGCCGGCTGCGGCTGCGGCGTCATGCTTCTGATAGAACGAGGACTGTCCTCTGGAAACGAAGACAATCTTGTCCTTGACCGCATCTGCATAGGCAAGCAGCAGGTTGTTCCCGGCTGCGTCCACGGCATACTTCGTTGCATCCTCAGAGAAAAACACGAATTCGTGCTCTCCCACGATCGTGGAGATCGGCTTGTTCGTAAAGCCGGTGGTTTCGGACATGGCAATCGGATCGCTCCCCATGAGGAAGTAATTGCCGATAAAGCCGTCGTTATCGACCGACGCGACCGTCAGGCTGTTTGCATAGCTGCCCGGCTGGCCGTCTGTCTGCATGCTGACGCCATCGCTGTAAAGATAGCCGATCGGCTCGGCATTTTCCGCCCAATAGCCGGCATTGCCGGAAGAAACCGTCACAACGGAGGAAGCGTTCTCAGATCGTCGAAAATCTTCTGATAAGCTTCCGTTCTCGCCTTGCTCGGGCCGGGACTGGTAGAGCCGAGCGAGAGGTTGATCGTATCCGCACCGAGCACGATTGCATCCTCAATGGCTGCCGTATAGTCCGAGTCATACGCGCCGCCCTCGTCGCCGAAGACCTTCATGACCAGAACCTGTGCATCCGGCGCTGCGCCGTGCATATGTACGCTGTCAATGCAGAACATATCCGCCGTTTCCGTCCGGCAGATACCGGTTGGCCGCCGCGATACCGGCAACATGGGGCCGTGCTCGCCCTCCGCGTCCGTCTCATGCGTTACGTCCAGATCTTTGTCGATGTAGCAATAGCCGTATGCGACCTTTTCTGTCGGTACAGATCCGCCGCGCTGACGCCTTCCTTGATATGCAGCAGACTCAGCTTTTCGTTGATCTCGTCCGCATCGAGCAGATCGAGAGCTTTATAGGCTTCGACGGATTCCTTTGCGCGCGCTGCGTTCTGCTCAAGCGCGTATTCATACGCACCATTGTCAAACGACTGGTGCGACGTATCAAGCCCGTATCGATAATGGCGATCCTCATTCCGGCCCCTGTATAGCCGGTAGACCATGCCGTGGTCGTGCCGGTCATGCCGGTTGAGATCTCCATGTTGGGCTGCACGGTGTTTTCGGACGCGGCAGGCTCATACTGCTGCTCCAGAACCACATCCGCAACGCCCGGGATCTGCTTAATCTGCTCGATCTTGCCGTATTCCACATTGGCAGAGATCAGGTTGGCGACCAGCGTCAGATTCCAGACAACATCAGATCCTCCCGTCCGAGGATCGTGGACGAGATTTTCGGAACAATGCTGTCCTGCTTGCGCTGGAGTGCTGCGCGGTAAGACACGGCAGCCGCATCCTCGGCCAGTGTCCCTCCGCAGCCCGCGTCGGAATAGGCTTCCAGTGTGGATGTGTCCTCCAGGATAATGGAAACACGAACCAGATCGTGCGCCTGATAGGCAGCCGTATCCTCTCCCATTTCCGCATCCTCAATTTCGCCCACCGCCACATCCGGGCGGATAAGCGTATCGAGCGTGTCATTCGGCACCTGCTTGAATGCGACCGCTGTTTCGCTGTTTGCCGCAAGCGCCGCCGGTACCAATCCAGCCGTCAGCGCAAGCACCAAAAGCATGGCCAGCACCCGTGTGCCCCACATCTTCTTCATACTGCGTCTCCTTCACTTTGCTTAATTAGTTTCCGCAGGAGTCCTGCTTCGTTTTTATATCACACCCTTTCACATTTATCAACACTTTACCGTGTTGACTCTTTGCTTTTTAAAGTAATTCTCAACAAATTTTTTCTCCAAAAACTGTCGTTTACAGCAAATTTACCTCCTGTTCTGGCTGTAAATTTCTTGGATTTTTTTCTTCCAAAATACTTTCACGTATTGCATCTTTCTTCCGCGCTTTCCGCAACGTGCAGCCGCAAAAAAGTGGAAAAGGCTTCCTTTCAAAATTTGGAGGCTTTTCCGCTTTGCGGCCTGCCATAAAGCCAATGCCCACCTGAATGCCGCGCTTGAAATGCTTCGTGAAAACCGGACCTTTTCAGCACGCAAATGCACCCGCCGCTGTAGCAGCGGCGGGTGCGGTTATCGGTGCAGCTTATTCAAATACGACGCCGAGAGATTTGCAGACGGCGGCACAGCGCGGGCACTTCGTGCCCTTCGCCTCGGTCACTGCGACGGTCAGGCCGGGGAAGTTCACGCCCTGGCCGACAACGGCGCCCTCTGCGGGGGCAGTCTCGTTCGTGCTGACGTTGGAGACGATGAAGATTTCCGGCAGATCGACGGACTTGACTGCATCCAGCGCGGCCTTTGCATCCTCGTCGCCTGCGATCAGCGCCACGTGCGCTTCGAGGCTCTTGCCGATGCGCTTGTCGGCGCGGGCAGTCTCCAGCACGCCGTTGACGTCCGAGCGGACGCGCAGCGCAGTCTCCCAGACGGCCATTTCGGTGTCAGACAGCGCGTAGTCCGCATACGGCTTCGACATCTGGTTCAGCAGCACGTTGCGGCCGTCGTCGCCGTCGCGGTGCGGCATCTGGAGCCAGATCTCGTCGCAGGTGAACGTGAGGATGGGCGCAAATACCTTCGTCATGGCATCGAGGATGATCCACAGCGCGCTCTGCGCCGAGCGGCGGGCGGCGGAATCCGCGCCGTCGCAGTACAGGCGGTCCTTGATGATATCAAGATAGAGGCTCGAAAGCGTGACGACGCAGAAATCGTTGACGGCGTGGGAACCGGTCAGGAATTCATAGTTCTGATAGACCGACAGTTTTGAAGGACGCCATCGAACGGGCTTATCATTGATCCTGTAAAAAAGTGGGGGTGCCAATGGCTCTGGATTTAGCCTTATTTTTAGCCTTACGGCAAAAGCATGGCCAAAACCCACAGAGCATCAAACAGCACAATGCAGAAACACAAGACGGTGTAAAATGGCGCACGGAAGCAGGTGCCTGTGTGGACACCAAGGCAAGAGATGCTGGAACGAGTTATACAGCAGCCACTGGCTGGTAAGGAAGCCCGGACTTCTCCATTGCGTAGATGAGTCGTACCAGTTTCTTGGCGGCAGGGGATAAGGCCACATTGTAGTGCTTGTCCGCTGCTCGTTTCTTGGCAAGGTATGCGACAAAGGTGCGGTCCCAAAGGCAGACGTACTTGGTGGCGTTATAAATGGAAAAGCGCAGGTATCTGGAGCCTCGTTTTTCCATGTGGGCATAGCAGTTGTTGAGTTGCCCGGATCGGTAGGTGAAGGGAGACAGACCGGCGTAAGCCAGAACCTTGTCAGGAGGATCAAAGCGGGAGAAGGCACCCACCTCGACCAGGATCATAGCACACATTCTCATTCCAATACCGGGAATAGTGGTAACGGGGGCAACTCCTCCATGATGGACTGAACAGAGGCTTCAATGTCCGCAATCTCAGCATCCAGTTCCCGGATGAGACGGATGGTGTGCCGGAGTCCCAGAGACTTGGCAGGCATAACAGAGCCAACGGTCTGGCGGTATCCCGTATGGTTAGCGCCGTATCTCGCTTGTAGTGTCCCTTGGAAGATCCAGACAGAAGAGACTTCAGCCGGGTAAGGCTGGCCGGGGCGATCTGCTTGGCTCAGAAAAACTCTTCCAGGAGAGCATAGACGGAGTTCATGTGAAGGGTAGGAACCAGTTTTTCCAGTTCGGGGAACAGGATACAGACCAGACGGGGGAGACCGAGTGCTTGAGCTTTGCCCGCTCCCGAACTTTATCAGATCTGTATCTTGTGAGTGACTTTAGTTCCTCGTTGTGGTATGCTGTATCTGTGTAGGGCTTGAGGCCCAAATCGGACAAAAGCATAGCCGCAATGGTACGCGCGTCAACTTTATCAGTCTTGGTTTTCCGTAAGGAGTGACTTTTCCAGTAGAGGTTGGTGTGCAGGGGATTCAAGACATAGGTGGGAAAGCCGCTGTCAAGAAGAAAACCTAGGAGGTTATAGCTGTAATGTCCAGTTGCCTCAAGCCCTACTTTTATGCTGTCTTGGGGCGAGACACAGTTGTGTATCTTCTCCCAAAGGAATTGAAACCCTTCCGTGCTGCTTGGGATGGCGAATACATCTGCCAACACCACCTCCGAGGACAGGATAAAGCAGTCATGCTTGTCCTTGGCAATGTCGATCCCGACATAAATCATAAGCAGAACCTCAGATGTAAAAATTTGATGCTGCATCCACAGGGCGCCTTGCCTTGTAACCTTGTTCTACATCAACCGTCTGGCGGTATCTAACTGATCAACAAAACTGCAAGTGGCTGTGGTTGGAGCCTATTACAAACCATTTCATGGTAGGAGGAATTAACCAATCCACAGCATCCCTTCCAGTGTAGCGTATGACTTTAACAAAAGTCACGAAAACTACTATCAGAAGGCTGCGGAGCCTTCCGCAGCCATATCTGACGAGGGATTTGGAGAATGACCGCTTGGAGTTGAGCAACAACCGTGCTGAGCGCAGCATTAAGCCATTTGGGATAGGCAGGAAAAACTTGCTGCTGGCCAACGCACCGGGCGGCACACAGGCCAGCAGCGTGATCTACAGCCTGATTGAAATGCTAAGGAAAACGGAATGAATCCGTACTGCTATTTACTGTGGATTCTGCAAAACGCGTCGGTTCTGAGCGAAACAGATGAAGCATGGGCTGAAAAGCTGCGGCCAGCAAGAACCACAGAAGAATGCTATATGCCTCAAAAATAAAGGCCGCCATCTCAGTGAGCAGCAGCTCTTTGAGATGGCGGCCTTTTTACGTAGATTTTACGCTTACGAGGCTACATTTTAAGCATTTAGAACGAGTTGTGTTATGGATGGGAAAACACAGAAAATCATAAAGAGGCACGCTTCACGAGTGGTCATGATCATGGTTTTTGTACATTCTTTGACGCCTGATGTAGCAAGGCTGATAAGACGCTCAACGGCCACACGGGCCATAGCCTGTCGTGGAACATTGATGGTAGTCAAAGGCGGTTCGATAAGCTCACACAGTGAAGTATTGTCAAATCCCACAAAACCGACATCTTCTGGAATTCGATAGCCGCAGGCGCGAAAAGCACGCATAGCACCGACAGCAATCAGATCATTGTCAGCAAAATAGCATGGAGCGACAGATTCGCCGGATCGAAGTAAAGACAACATATCTGCATAAGCACCTTCCACGGATGGTGCGAGCAAATGTACGATGGACTTCGAAGCGGACATCCCTGTTTTCACGGATGGCTTTGTAGAAGCCATCTGCCCGCTCAGCAAAATTTCCAATTGCGTAGGAGGAACGCAGATAACCGGGCTGACATTTCCGTTTCGCAATCAGGTAATTGGCGGCAATATAAGCGCCCTGAAGATTGTTGATCAATACATAATTCTGAGACACGCCTTCAAAATAAGTATCCAGAATGACGATAGGTACAGGGCATTGTGCAAGCATATTTACATCTGCGGCATGCATCTCTGTTGCCAGCACCAGAATGCCGTCCAAATTCTGTGCTGCGAGTACGGAAAGATCCTCCGAAAGGTGCTTGCTGCTCAAAAGATAGTGAATTTCTAACCCAAAGCCATATTCGCGGCAGGCAAGGCTGATGCCGTCGGTCAGCTCAGAGAAAAAAGAGGTCTCAGAAACGACGGCACCATGCTTTTTGTAGATAACAAAAGCGAAACATCCGCGAAGTGCACTTCTGCGCCGGACGCGCCCAAAGTCAAAGCCCTGTGCTTTTGCTGCCTCAAGGACCCGCTTGCGCGTTACTTCACTGACTCCTGGCTTATCGTTGAGGGCAATGGATATGGTAGCTGCGGACAGACCGAGCTGCTTGGCGGCTCTTTTGCAGAAATGCTCATAATGGATACCTCCGATAATGTTTTACAGACAGTATAGCATGTTTAGTAAATTTAGTAAATAAATTTACTAAATTATTATCAGTGTTTAGTGAATTATGTTTGACCCTGTTTGCTGGCGACTTGTATAATTAATATACAAAGATCAAAGGCAGAGACCAAGAAGGGGAGAAATTATAATGAAAAAAATCAAACTGGGGCTTGCGCCAACGAGAAGAGCGATTTTTCTGCGCCTGCTGCAATGGAGTACGCGGAAAAAACACGCAGTAGATTGAAAGAACTGGGTGTGGAATATGTGGATATCAATGATATCAGCGAGGACGGCCTGCTGCACGATGAGGAAGATGAAATCCGCATTGCTGAGAAGTTCCGTGCTGCGGGCGTGAGCGGCCTTTTCCTTCCGCACACCAACTTTGGAACAGAATATGAATGTGCACGTCTTGCGAAACGTCTTGGCTTACCGGTCTTGCTATGGGGGCCGCGCGACGAATGCCCAGACCAGAATGGAATGCGCCTGCGCGATTCACAGTGCGGCTTATTTGCGACAGGCAAAGTCCTTCGCCGGTTTAATGTTCCGTTTACTTACATGACAAACTGCAATTTAACGGATCCGGAATTTGAACGCGGTGTACGGGATTTTCTTGCTGTGTGCAGTGTTGTGAAAACCTTCCGAAGTATACGTATCCTTCAAATCGGCCCGCGCCCGATGGATTTCTGGAGTACCATGTGCAATGAGGGCGGCTCCTGGAGAAATATGGGATACAGCTTGCGCCGGTGCCGCTGCCAGAGTTGATGCAGGAGATGCAGAAGGCACGCACACAAAAGCAGGAAGTTGAGCGGACAGTCGGGTATTGCCGAAGCTGCATGAATATCAATGTTACATCAGAGCAGCTGGAAACAATCGCGGCGTTGAAAGAGGCAATGCTTGCACTGGTAAAAAAGTATCGCTGCAATGCAGTTGCGATCCAGTGCTGGAATGCGCTACAGGACGAAATCGGAATCATGCCTTGCGCAGCAAACAGTCTTTTTGAATGAAATGGGTATTCCGACAGTTTGCGAAACGGATATTCATGGCGCAATCACAGCGCTGATGGTAGAGGCAGCGACATTGGATGACACGCGCAGCTTCTTTTGCGGATTGGACGGTTCGTCATCCGACCAACGACAATGCGGAGCTTTTGCAGCACTGCGGTCCATGGCCAATCTCCGTTGCAGGGAGCGGCCAAGCATCGGATATCCGGTTGCGTTCGATTTCCCCGGTTCCATTTCAGCAGAAGCAAAGCACGGGAAATCACGCTGGCGCGCTTTGACGGAGACCACGGCGAATACTCGCTTTTTACTCGGCAAGGCGAAAGGCGTAGACGGGCCATATACAAAAGGGCACCTATCTGTGGGTCGAAGTTAAGAATCTGAAGCGGTTGGAGGCAAAAATCGTGGAAGGACCGTATATCCATCACTGCGTAGGAATACACAAGGATGTTGTTGCGGTACTGTATGAAGCATGTAAGTATCTTGACATCAAGCCAGATTTGTATGACGAAAACGAAAAAGAGATTCGAGCCTATCTTCGCGGTGAATGATGTTCACTTCATTCTGCGCTGTATGGAGGAAGAAATATGAAGGAACTGAAAGTTAAGGTTTGGCGCTTGCGCCAGAATATACTGGATATTATTATGGCAGGCGGCTGCGGGCACATCGGCGGAGATATGAGCGTGGTCGATTTGCTGACGGTGCTTTTACAGCCGGATGAACGTTTCACCGGACCGACTTAAAGACCCCAATCGCGATCGGTTCGTTCTGAGCAAGGGCACTGCGTAGAAGCGCTTTATGCCGTTTTGGCTGACAAAGGATTTCTGAAGCTAGACGAGATACTGAAAAGCTATTCAAAGTTCGGATCGGAATATATTGGACACCCGCACAATACGCTTCCGGGAATTGAAATGTGCTCCGGATCGCTTGGACATGGACTTTCGGTTAGTGTGGGTATGGCGCTGGCAGGAAAACGCGATGGAAGAACGTATCGCGTCTATACGGTTATGGGTGACGGTGAGCTTGCTGAGGGCTCGATTTGGGGAGGCAGCTATGGCGGCATCTCAGTATCAACTGGATAATCTCTGTGCTGCCGTAGATCGAAACCGACTGCAAATTTCCGGCGGGACAGAAGAAGTCATGCATCAGGATGACGTGGCCGCGCGCTTTGAAAGCTTCGGCTGGAATGTTGTGAATGTAGCGGATGGAAATGATGTGTCTCAGTTAGCGCAGGCGCTGGATGCGGCGGAGGAATGCAAGGGACGGCCGACGCTGATTATTGCAAATACGGTCAAGGGCTATGGCAGCCTGATTATGGAGAACAAGGCATCTTGGCATCATCATGTGCCTACGGAGGAAGAGTACCGTCAGATCAGTGAGTCGTTCCGCAGAAAGCTGGAGGAGGCAGAACATTAATAAAATTGCGAATCGGGCTATCATGTGCCAAGCGCTTATGAAGGCGGCAGAAACAGATCGGAATGTGACGGTGCTGTGCAGCGACTCGCGGGGGAGCGGGTCCATGACGCCATTTGCTGAGCAATTCCGGCGCAGTTTGTGGAAACCGGTATTGCCGAGCAGAATTTGGTCGGGATTGCTGCGGGTATGGCTTCCTGTGGGAAAAAGGCGTATGCGATCTCTCCGGCAAGTTTTTCTTTCTACGCGCAGCTATGAGCAGGCGAAGGTTGATTGTGCCTATTCCCGGACAAATGTCAAACTGATCGGGATCTCTGGCGGAATTAGCTATGGGGCACTTGGCATGACACATCACTCTGCACAGGATATTGCAGCTATGGCAGCAATCCCGGAATGCGTGTATATCTTCCAAGCGACCGGTTCCAAACAGAAAAGCTGTTTCAGGCGCTGCTCTCCGATACAAAGACAGCATACGTCCGCCTGGGGCGCAATCCTGTAGAGGATATTTATTCCGAAGAGAACACGCCATTTGAAATGAACCACGCAACATGTCTTTGCCACGGAAGCGACGCAGCGATTATTGCTTGCGGCGAGATGGTACGGTCGGCACTTGAGGCGGCGAAGCTGCTGGAAAAAGAGGGAATTACCTGTACGGTGCTGGATATGTACTGCGTCAAGCCTTTGGACACAGCAGCAATTCTCATGGCTGCCGAAAAGGCACGTGTCGTTGTGACGGCAGAGGAGCACGCACCTTTCGGTGGGCTTGGCTCCATGGTCTGTCAGGTCGTTTCGTCGAACTGCCCGAAGCGTGTCATTAATCTGAGTCTGCCGGATGCACCGGTCATTACGGGTACTTCCCAAGAAGTGTTCCATTACTATGGCTTGGATGCGGGAGGGATTGCACGTGCTGTGCGTACCGCATTGGAGGAAGTGCGATGAGCTATATAGTTGCCATTGACCAGTCCACCTCCGGGACAAAGGTGGCGCTTTGGGATGAACAGCTGCGAATGGTGAGAATGGAGCGTCGGAAGCATCGGCAGTTCTATCCGGCTCCCGGTTATGCTGAACACGATGCGGAAGAAATCTGGAATAACACAGCGGCACTGCTTTGCAGTGTGACTTCCGAAATCGATCCGCAGCAGATTGCCGGGATCGGCATTGCAAACCAGAGAGAGACAACTGTTTTTGGGAGCGCGCAACGGGTAAGCCAGTCTGCCCGGCAATCGTCTGGCAGGATGTACGCGCAAGGTCTGTGGCGGAGCGGATGCGAGACTGTGCGGAAATGATCTTTCAAAAACCGGCCTCCAACCGTCGGCTTATTACTCAGCGGCAAAGGCGGCATATGTACTGCAGGGAGATGCCTCCTTGATGGCACGTGCTATGCGTGGCGAACTTCGTATGGGTACGATTGAAAGTTATCTACTCTATCGGCTGACAGAGGGAAAGAAATTTTTAACAGATGTGACGAATGCGTCTCGCACACAGCTTTTAAACATCCATACATGCGCATGGGACCCGGAGCTTATAAGGATGTTCCATATCCCGGAGAATATGCTTGCAAAACAGACACTGACTTGTGATGCGGATTTTGGTGTCGTGACGGCAATCCGTGCGCTGCGTGGTGTTCCAGTCAGAGCAATGATGGGAGACAGCCATGCGTCCTTCCTTGGCCATGGGTGCATGAAGCCCGGAATGGTAAAGGCCAGCTATGGAACAGGATCTTCTATCATGATGAACATTGGGCAGACCCCCAGACTTTCTCGAAGCGGACTTTCCACCTCAATTGGCTACAGCTACGGCGGACAAACCTGCTATGTGCTGGAAGGCAATGTTACTTGTTCAGCAGATACACTGGTGTGGTTGAAAGAAGATCTGCAGCTCATTAACAGCATGAATGAGCTGTCTCTTGCAGGGGAGGTTGATGATACCGGCGGTGTGTATTTAGTTCCGGCCTTTTCAGGACTTGGAGCACCATGGTTTGACGAGAATGCGCGGGCAATACTCTGCGGAATGAACCGCGGCACCCGGAAAAGCCATGTTATCCGGGCTGCGCTGGCAAGTCTTGCCCATCAAGATGCAGATATTCTGGACGCGATGTATGCCGATACCGGTATTCAAATCAGGCGGCTTCAGGCAGACGGAGGAGGAAGCGTCAATCCGATTTTGATGCAGATGCAGAGTGATTATACGCCTTGCACGATTGCAGTTGCGGCAGATCAGGAACTCACGCTGCGTGGGATCGCAGCGCTTGCTGGATGCCGGGCCGGGATGTTTGCACTGGGGGCGCGGCCTGCGCCAATTGCTGCTGTCTATGAACCAATCATGAAGTGTGAGAAACGCACAAAGGAGCGGGAGGGCTGGAGAGATGCGCTTCGGAGATGCAGATGATGGTATGCTGGTAACGAATATGCAGCTGCCGCAGTTGCTCCGTCAGGATGGATTCTCATGTAGCTGTGGAAGGAGACACTGTGCGCTGCCGCTGCGATATTTGGATATTTCAGACGGCGCGTTAGAAAGATTGCCGGAGATGCTTCGTCCTGTTGTACAAGATGGTACGATTTTTCTAATCACGGATGAGCGGATCGAATCGGCAGCAGGACAGCGGACAGCTGCGCTTCTGGAGCGGCATCGTTTTGAATACCGCCATATCTGTCTGCATGGGTCTCCCAAGGTACTGCCAAATGAAGAATACCTGGATATACTTCGCTCGACCTACCCGGAGAATGCTGTGTTTATTCTGGGTGTTGGCAGCGGAGTTATCAATGATCTTTGCAAGGTGCTGGCAGTTGAGCATAGTGTGCCTTGCGGCATTGTTGCTACTGCACCTTCCATGGATGGCTATGCATCTAATTCTTCGGCGATGGAGTTTGCCGGGATCAAGACGACGGTCTATACGACCTGTCCCACGCTGATTTGCTGCGATACGCAGATATTGCGTCAGGCGCCGGAGGAAATGCTTAGTGCGGGTTTTGGCGATATGGCGGCAAAGCTGATTTCAATTACAGATTGGAAAATTGCGCATTGGGTAACGGGAGAATACTATTGTGAACAGGTTGCGGCGTTAATGCGGCGGGCCTATAAGAGCGTTCTTGAAAATGTGGAGGAGTCGCTGCGAGAAAAGAAGCGGCGATTCGCTGTATGATGGAAGGTTGATCCTTTCCAGCGTTGCGATGTCATTGCCGGTATATCCAGACCCGCTTCCGGCATGGAACATACGATCTCGCACTTGCTGGAAATGTTTGCGCTTGCACGCGGAAGCCAGCCGGCGGCACATGGGCTTCAGGTCGGCTATGGTGTGCGGGAGGCGCTCAGACTTTATCGAAAAGCATATGTGTTTACACCCGATTTAGAGGTGTGCAAGCGTACAGCCGCGTGTTTTTCCGAAACGGAATGGGAAGAAAAGATGCGGGGGTGTTTGGAAAACAGGCGGAGACGCTTATTGCACGCGCTGTTCGGGAAGGACGGAACTTGCCGGAAAATCGGCTTCGCCGCGCATACAGCGCAATGGAACACTGGACACAGATCAGATCCGCACTTGGCGAGGCGTTGGAGCAAGCAAAATCGGCTGGAGGCGGCGCTGGATCAAATGAAGATACCCGATTGGGAGAAATTGGACGACTTGGTTATACGCAAGAGGAAGCCGAAAATGCGCGAAAATATAGTAAGGATCTTCGCACGAGGTATATTTTTACATCGTTGTGTGCAGATATTGGCTTGGAGATATAAAAACAGGTAGCTGCGCAGGGAGAACGTCTGCGTGCAGCTGCCTAGTATAATTTGGATACCCTGGAGGATGACGTCGGAAAAATGCTGCGCGCAGATCAGTTTCCAGGCTCGATTCGCGGCTGAATGAAGCGGCGAAAGAGGCGGATATTGACATAGGCGGATGCAGAGAAATAAAGCGTCATCCAAAGAAAGCCAAGGAACCAGAAAATATTGCTGCAAAACCAAAGCAACAGCCAGGGCAGCAAATCCAAAGCAGCCATCAGACAAGTGATGGGAAGTGCAGACCAGCCGATTTTTACGGAATTGCGCCACATGTTGGTAAGAGTGTTTTCATAACGGAAAAGCAGAATCGGCAGATGGGCGCTGCACAGCATCAGAAAAAAGCACCCAGCCAGAAAAGAGCCTGCAGAATGCCGCACAGACTTTCCGGAAGCAGCTGCATTCGAGAATATCTACACAAAGTATGGTGGCCAAGGCGGCGAACAGAAGCATAGAAAGAGTGGATTGGACAAAGCTATCGCGGAAGACACGGAAGAATTTCCGGACGTAGCCTGTAGTATCATCTGCGAGTGTATACACGGCAGCATGCATGGCTGTCGTAGAAGCGCCAATCGTCAGAATAGGAATACAGCAGATGAGCCAAAGAATGTTGATTAGCATAAGATCGAAAACCAAACTCATTTTCTGAACGAAAGGGGAATCAATTCGGAAGAGATTTTTCATTTGGATGCCTCAATAAAATGGTTCCTTAAAGGAATGAGCAACGAAGCAGAAACGAGGCTTCGGCTTGGTCCATTATAGCATAGAAAAGCAAAAGCGTAAGGCATTATATTGTTTTGCCGAAATCATTCCCAAAAAACCAAAACCAGTCCATACTCACTGATTATTGAATTTGCTATAATAGTAAAGACAACAAAAGAACGATTTGTGCAAAAAGGCAAGCGACTTGTATGATTTGCACAATGAAAAGACCGAAGTATGAAATGAGGCAAAGTAATGACGACCGAAAAAAAGAGGACAGCTTGGACGGAAACGGCTCGGAAAGCGTATTTATGAATACAGGTACATATATCTTCTGGCGCTGCCAGGATTCCTGTATTTTCTGCTGTTTAAGATTCTGCCAATGTGGGGAGTTGCCCTTTCATTTGAAAACTTTAAGGTTTCGAAAGGCGTGTTTGGCAGCGAATTTGTGGGCCTGAAAAACTACATTAATTTTTTCAAAAACCGCAATTTCCTGAAAATGTTCCGCAATACATTAGCTATCAGCAGCTTGAATCTATTCCTTGGTTTTCCACTGCCGATTCTTCTTGCAATTCTGTTGAACGAGATCCGAAATCAAAAATACAAAGAAAACGATGCAGACGCTGGTTTATTTGCCGCACTTCATGTCATGGGTCGTTGTTGCAGGACTAACGTTCTTTTTGCTATCGGTGGACATAGGCGTTGTCAACAAAATCCTTGTTGCGGCTGGGAAGGAAAAAGGTCAGTTATCTGACAGACCCGCGCCTGTTTTGGTGGCTGCTTTTCGGGCAGAGCACCTGGCGCGAAATCGGTTGGGGATCGATCGTTTACCTTGCGGCAATCTCACAGATCAGCCAGAGCCTCTATGAGGCGGCAGAAATGGATGGTGCAAACAAGCTTCAACAGATTCTGCATGTGACGATTCCGGGTATTCTTCCGACGATTATTGTCATGTTTATCATGCGGCTTGGCACAGTGTTGGACGTTGGAGTTGAACAGGTGCTCCTGATGAGCCACTCTTTTGTTACCGATGTTTCGCTGACTTTCGACCTCTACGCATACCAGCAGGGCATTCAACAGGGAAATTACAGCCTGTCCGCAACAGTCAGCGTATGCAAGGGACTTGTTGGAATGGTGCTGGTGCTGCTGTCTAACAGAGCAATCAAAAAAGACGGGAAATGAGGGTATGTTCTGATGAGAGTTAAACACAAGCAGCATACTTCTGCAATGGAGATCATTGCGTATATCGTGGTCACGGCTGTGGCACTGATGTGCATTGTACCATTCATTTATATCATCAGCATTTCTTTAACGGCACAGGATGTCTATGTTCCGTATGCTTTTAAGATCATTCCGGATAAGGTTTCACTTGAAAACTATGCTTATGTGCTGAAAAACAGTGCGTTTGTTACGGCGTTGAAGAACACCATTTTTGTAACAGTAGTTGGCACGATCTGCTGCCTTTCCGTAACGTTCACCTACGCTTATGCATTGACGAAACGGGATATGCCGGGCTATAAATTTATGATCGGTATGGTCATCGCAAGCATGCTGTTCAACCCCTGGCGTTGTGTCGCTATTTTTTGACGGTCAAGATGTTCGGACTGCTCAATACGCGCTGGGCACTGATCGTCCCGGTCCTCAGCAGCTACTATTATGTCATACTGGCCAAGACCTCTATTGCAGGTATCCCCGTGGACATGGAGGAAGCGGCGCGTATCGATGGTGCCAATGATCTTACGATTTTTTCCGAATCATCGTGCCGCTGTCTAAGGCAGTCTTGGCTACCCTGACATTGTTCTTTGCGGTCTATCACTGGAATGTTTACTTCAACGCCGTCATGTTTGTCAGCAGTTCTTCGCTCAGAACGCTTCAGGTTTATGTAAAAACTCTGATTATCGACAATAATACAGATAGTATTGACGTGGAGAAGGCGCCTTCTGAGCTGATCCGGTATGCGACGGTCGTGCTTGCAATGCTGCCGGTGATTATTGTGTATCCATTCCTTCAGAGACATTTTGTTAAAGGCGTCATGGTCGGCTCCGTTAAGGGCTGAGAGAAAAACGTGATTTTGCGCATTGAGCGCTGAATTAAATTAAAAAAGGAGAAAAACAAATGAAAAAAGTAGTAGCCTTCTTACTGGCAGCAGTCATGCTGCTCGGCGTCCTAACTGCATGCAGCAAGACGCAGACCGAAGCCCCGGAGACAGAAAACACCCCGGCAGAGCAGCCTGCTCAGAATGAGCAGCCGACGCAGGAAGAACAGCCTGAGGAACAGACGACTGCGGAAAAAACAACTGTGACTGGCATGGCCATGGAATACAATACTGCTCCTGCGAAGGATGGCAAGTATTGGCAGGCCATGGAAGAGGCCATGAATGTTGACTATACTGTTGACTGGATCGCCTCTGACAACTATTATGAAAAAACTTTCTCTCTATATCCTTTCGGATTCCCTCCCTGACATTGTGGAATGCACGGATCTGACCAACTCTGTGGTGCAGAATGCCATTGAGGACGGCTACTTCTGGGATCTGACGGATTTCCTTGGCGATTTCAGCAAATATCCGAATTTGGCCGCAACGAACCCTGATGCATGGAACTATGCGAAGGTCAACGGTTCGATCTATCTGATCCCGAAGACCCGCGGCAATCTTGACTGCTGCATGTTCATTCGTCAGGACATCCTCGACGAGCTTGGCTTGCAGATGCCCACTCCGATCGACGAATACAGCAGCGTGCTCAAGCAGATGGTCGAGTCCGGCAAGGTGACCGCAGGCTTTGTACCGTTCGCCTCTACGGTTTACTATTTTGGTGGTGCTTTCGGCGTCAACGAGCTGGTTTATGATGACAATGGCGGCTTGGTCCAGGAAAAGCTGACTGATGCATATGCAGATCTGGTTGCATGGTATGCAGATCTTTATGCAGAAGGCGTGATTCCCTCCGAGTACACGCTGATCGGTGTTAGCCAGCAGGAGGAATACTTCACTACTGGCGTCAGCGCTTCTCTTTTCAAGAACTCTTGGCATCGCCTCGACCTGAACCAGAATCTTCAGAGTCAGGTTGGAGAGACGGCCTCTGCAACGATGATCCCTTACCTGAAGGGTGAGAATGGCACGGCTGGTTATTGGGATCTTGGCTACTTCGGCGGCCTGTTGATTTCCAAGAAGGTTCCCGAAGAAAATGTTGAGAAGATCCTTACGTTCCTCGATGCGTGCTGCGATCCTGCAAATTACAACCTTTTGAATTACGGCGTGGAAGGCTATCACTGGAACTATGATGACGGCGGCAATGTCATTTCCACGGAGGAAGGGACCAATGAGGTCACAAATTCCTGCCTGCAGTGCTTCGTAACGGCTACGAATGAGTGGGCGAAGGTTGACAGCAAGGCTGCTGACAAGGCTTATAATGACGAGACCAGAGAGCAGATGAGCGTTCTGTACGACTACGGCGCAAGTGAATTGATGGATTGGTGGAGAGTCCTCCAGTCCACAAAGTGGAGTTCCATTTGGACTGAGTATCAGGATGAGTTCAACGCTATGGAGACCAGAGCGGTGTCTGGTCAGATCAGCATGGATGAGTTCAGAGAGTATCAGAAGTCGCTGCGCGAAATGCCCGAATTCCAGGAGGCCTTCCAGGAATTTGCTGCACATTATGAGACCCTGAAGTAAAAAGAAAACCACTGATAAAATCGCTTTCTGCCATTTTATCGGAGTTTCCAAGACAAAGAATGCACAGAGAAACCTCAGGGCGGGTTCCCGCCTTGAGGTCTCTGCACAAAAAGGAATAAAGAAATATGTATATCAAAGAAATAGCTGCAAAGCCTCTATCCGTGGGATCTAGCTGATTGCACAGCGGAAAAATGTGTGGATGACCTGATGGAGCATTCTGGCGTCAATAGCGTCTATCTGGTAGGCCTGATGCACAAGGAAAAGAGACCGCTTACCAACATGTTCTATACGCTCAATCCTGTTCGGAAGTTTTACCTTCCGGAGGACAGCCGCGTCTATTATAGAATGGATGGAGCAAATTTCAGCAAAACCCGCATGAAGCCAATCTACTCTGACAGAGATTTTCTGAAGGGAAAGGACTGGCTGGATAAATTGACGATCTGTGCACGTAAGCGGGGACTGAAAACCGGCGTGGAGATCTCGCATACACTTTTTGACACAGATTTTGCGATGGAGAATTTCCCGGAGGTCTTCCAACGCGATATCAATGGCAGCCCCATCCCGATGAGTTTTTGCCAGAATCAGCCGGATGTACGTGCCTATATGAAAGCGATTTTCTATGATTCGGTAAAGAATCACGATGTAGATTTCATACAGACATGTATGATGACGTTCCATGAAGGAAAGGCCGTCATGCCGCCATGGTTCCTGAAGGAAAAGGATCCACAGAATCGGGTCGGATATCTGTTGGGTACCCTGCGTGGCGGTTGTTTCTGCAAGGAATGCGCAAAGAAGGCACGCACATGGGGATATGACTGGGACAAGATCACGGCAGATCTCAGGGAACTTTACAAGACCTGCGTCGCAGTTTCAACTGGTTTTGTTGATACAAAGGGCGCTATTGATAATGTTATGGACAACCATTTGCTGATGGGAAGCGACTTAACAGAGACGGGCTTCTTGCTGCAAAATCCGTCCCTTTATCAATGGCTGGAGTTCCGGGAGAGAAGCACGACGGAACTGTTTTCGGAGATTTATGCGGAAGTAAAGCGAGCCAATCCGAATGCGGAGCTTCGCTACAACAGCTATGTTCCATACCCGGAGCTTGCAGGTATTGATTTCCGATGTCTGGCTCCCTATCTGGATTCGGTGCGTGACTCGGATTATTCGGAGCAGTTTGGCGCACCGGATCATTTCCGGAAAAACAGAATAATATCCTAAAGATTCGCCGCGGTATTGGATTTGATAAGTCGATTATCGGTGCGCTTTCCGTCAGGCCAAACGCGACACCGGAATTGTTGATGCAGGCAATAGAGGTTTACAGTACGCTCGGAATCGACGGGCTGTCACTGGGCCATTATGACGGGTCGACCTATGCCCTGTTGGATAGCATCCGCGAGGGAATGCGCCGCAGCGGAATGCAGCTTGTCTGACAGATTGGAACGGACGAGGGAGCATTGCCTTTACTTTTGCGCGGAAAAGCGATATGCTTGATGTGCATACAACATAGTCTGTCGCAACGGAAGGGGAAAGATGATGTACAGCGTTTTTCTGGTAGACGATGAAGAATGGGGGCTACCAGCGCGCTTGAAGCATCTTTTTCGCTGGGAAGCATACGGCTTCCGCGTTGTGCAGCGCCTGACAAGGCCGCAGCAGGCGCTGCAGGCCATACTTCTGGAAAAGCCGGATGTGGTCTTTGCAGATATCCGCATGCCTGGGATGAGCGGTTTGGAACTGATTGATCGCGCCAGAGAAAACGGATCAGAGTGCGAATTTCTGATTGTCAGCGGCTATGCGGACTTCAATATGCACAGGAAGCCATCGGAAAGGGCGTGCGAGAATATATACTCAAGCCAATCGATATGAATAAGACCGATGTGGTGCTGGAACGGCTGCATATTCTGTTGGATACCAAAAGACACAGTGAAAATGAACGGCTCCTGAAGGAACCGCAAAAACTCTTACAACGTCTTAGAAACAGGGAAACGCTGTTGCCGGATAGTCGGCTCCTTGCGGCAATGATGTTGAATATTGCGCCGCAGAGCGATCCGGCTGGCGAGATCATGCTCAGGATGCCGGAGGCGCTCGCGCTGAGGATGTCGGAGGATTCTGCGCTGTTCTTATTTCGTTTGACGGATAAAAATAAAAAGCGTTTTACTGCTATTACGCGTGAATACGTCAGCAATGGGATCAGTACCGGAATCAGCCGTCAGTTTGGATTGAAGGACGATTTGGAATCGGCGATTGAGGAAGCGCGTGCGGCGGCAATGACGCACTTTTATGATAAAGCCGCCAGCTGTGCGAGGGTTTTATCCGTCGAGTCAGAGGTATTTTCAGGAGTATTCCGGAAGGATCTGTACAGCGGTCAGCACCGGCAACGCAGAGTTTCCGGCACTAATGCGGGCATTTCGTGCAGATATTGCTGAAAATCGATTGGGCATGGATGCGCTCACATATCTGGTGGAGGATATTCGCGATACAATGCTCCGGCGGTACGATCTGCTTTGCAGGGATTCCGTTCTGCGGGAAATCTGGAACATCTGACTGCTGGATATGAAAATATTGATGCTTTTTTGAACCATCTGCTGGAAATTGTTTCAGCGCAGCTGCTGGAAAAACGGGTGCAGCCGCAGGTTTCCGGAAACGTGCATTTCAAAAAGCTGCTGGACTATGTGGATACACATTATAACGAGCCGCTTCAGCTTCGCACACTTTCAGAGCAATTCTTTATGAACATGAGTTATTGCAGTGAGCTGTTCAAGAAAATGACGGGAAAGAACTTTTCGGAATATCTGACGACGATTCGAATGGAGGCGGCAATGCAGATGCTTCAGACGAATGAATATTCCATTGGGGCTGTTGCGGCGAAATCTGGCTATTCAGATTACTACTATTTTTGCAAGGTGTTCAAGAAATACTATGGAATCTCGCCTAACTCAGTATGGGGAAAGGCGCGCTATGAAAGACAAGTGGAAAATGAAACATATGAGCCTCCGCGGACAGATCCTCCGTCTGTCTGCGGCGGCAAGCATCCTTGTTTGCGCCTGCGTTGCAGCGTTCATTATTGGACTTGGCTACACAAATCAGCAGCAGCTTGACCGAAGCGTTGAACAGGCTGCAGAAATCCTTTCAGGCGAGATCACAAGCTATCAGGAAGAACTGGAGAATATTGCGGAACTGGTAGCCTATAGCGGTTTGATGTTGCGGCTATCACAGACAAGCGATTTGGTCAATATCACGAGTGGGGCGAACAATGTGAACGACCTTTTGAGTATTGTCCTTTCTTGTAATGACAGCGCGGCAAATGTGATCGTAACTGATTTTGGAAACCTTGTTTTGGGAGTTGATTCCGAGAATACAGCAGCCTATATGCGGCTAAAAAATTATCTAGAGACAAATCCGGGTACGAACAGAGCACATATCAGCTATCAGAAAAATGGGGGGCATCAAAGGAATATCTTTATCTGCTGCGCTCTCTGCCGAGTGCCGCAGGAAATCAGTATTATACGATCGTTGTCTATAATATGGAGCAGATCAAGGGGGTTTGTTGAGAAGCTCGATTCGAGCGGGTGCTACAGGATCGTCGACCATGAGGGAAATCTGGTCGCGGGGAATGAATTGACAGAGGAAAGCGGATGGTACCGTACTGAAAGCGCCGTCCGTTGTGAGCTGCCGGACAGCGACTGGTGCATCATTGGCTATTCGATGGATTATACACAAAGTGTACAGTATCGGACAGCTGCAAGAACCGCCTTGATCGTCCTGACGGTTTTCCTGCTGTTTATCTGTATTATGGCACGCATGATTATACATAACCTGACGGGACCGGTCGCAGTCATTACGGATTTCATGAAGACCTACGGTGCGCAGCGGGAACGCGGAATGCGTCTGACCATTCAGGCACATAACGAGTTAATGGATATCAGCACAGGAATCAACGATATGCTCGATGAGCTGGAGAAGGCTAGTACCGAACTGGTGGAAGCGACAAAAATCATCTATCGTGCAAAGGTGGAAAAACAGCGGTCTGAACTGATTGCTTTACAAATCCAGATCAATCCACACTTTCTTTTTAATACGCTCAATTGCATTTATGGTATCGCTGCGGCGCATCAAGAACGGGAAATCTCGAAATTGTTGTTTCCATGGCTAAAATTATGCGTTACAGCCTGGGCAGCGAGAAATAGACAACGCTGCACGAAGAAATGGAAAGTGTGCGTAATTACTGTCGAATTATCAAGACACGTTACCATGACCGCGTAGAGATATTCTTCCAAGAAGATGAGACGGTAAAAAATGCGATGATACCGAAAATGATCCTACAACCGATTGTAGAGAATGCGGTGGCCCACGGTTTGGAACAGGATAATGAAAGAGGCAGTATTTGGGTTGAGAGCCGCCGAGAAAACGGTGCGCTTGTGATTTGCGTTTCCAACACGGGTTTGCCGATCACGCCGGAGCAGGAGAGACGTGTAAATCTTTCCTGAAGGAGTACGTCGATTCTGAAGGAAATGACGTGATCTCGGCGACACACAATATTGGGATGCGGAACGTGCATGCACGTTTGCAAATCCTTTACAGGAAGAAGGCAGGCGTTCGATTCTCTGCGCGTGAAGGCGGCGGGGCCGTCGTTCGTCTGGCGATTCCAGACACAAAACCGAAGACATAGGTAGTGGGCCGGATCCAATTGAGTGCCAGCTGCCAGCGGGAGGACATATGGTCAGAATCAAACAGCTTCTTATCAACGAGCAGAATGCTGCTATGGGCGTAGAAATGCAGCCGGAGATCGCTTGAAGCTCCACAGCGACAAACGTGGATAGTTATCAGGCAGCCTATCGGCTGCGAGTGACCGATATTGCGGGACAAAAACGGTTTTTGATTCCGGGTGGATAGAGGATAGTACGTCTCGCGGGCATACAATGCCGGCAGGGATATTGCAGTCGGCGAAAAAAAATACCATGCAGAGGTCTGCGTCCGGACAAAGGACGGAGAAATCTCGCCATGGAGTGAGCCGGTGAGTTTTGTAACGGCGCTTTCGGAGACGTGGACGGCTCCTTTTATTACCGGCGAAACGGCGCAGGATGCCGAGAGGCTCCGGCGCAATGTATCTGCGCCGTGAGTTTAACATGGATGACGAGATCGTCGAGGCATATGCGTATGGTACAGCCCTTGGCGTTTACGAATTCTATGTAAATGGGCAAAAAGTCGGGCCATACCGCCTTGCGCCGGGGTGGACATCCTATCATAAGCATCTATTATATCAGACATATGATTTGACAGCTTTCCTGCATTCCGGCCGAAACTGCTTCGGCGCATTGGTCGGAGCGGGATGGTACAAAGGAAAGATGGGCTTTACGCTGGATCGAAACCACTACGGCGACAGGGCCGCTTTTCGGTGCCAATTTTTGTGCGGATGCGCAGCGGTGAGACAATATGCATCGGAACGGATGAGAATTGCTTGCAGCGCCTTCCGGAATTGTTTTTCGGAAATTTATGATGGCGAGACCTATGACGCTGAAAAAAGAGATCCCTGGATGGAGCACACCGGAGTGTCGTACAGGCATGTGGCGGCCGGTTGAGCTTTTGAGTATGATGCGCCGCTGTATCCACAGCAGGGCGCATGCGTAACGGAGTATGCCAAGCTTCCGGTAAAATCCATCTTCCAGACGCCGAAGGGGGAGACTGTGGCCGATTTTGGACAGAATTTGGCGGGCACGGTGCGCTTTCGTGCGGCAGGAGAATCCGGAAAGCGCGTGGTCCTGACCTGTTTTGAAACGCTGAATCGGGGAAGGGAATGTATATCTGGACAATCTGCGCACAGCAAAACAGACGATCACTTATATCTTTGGCGATGAAAGAGATGTGGAATTCCAGCCGCATTTTACCTACCAGGGTTTCCGTTATGTCTGGATCCGGGAATGGCCGGAGGAAAGTGTTGGTGAAAATGCACTGACAGCGATAGGGCTGTGCTCACAGATGGAGCAGACACTTCAGTTCCACTGTTCAGAGCCGCTGGTAAATCGCCTGGTCGAGAATATTCGATGGGGAATGCGGAGCAACTTCGTGGATATTCCCACAGACTGCCCGCAGCGCGATGAGCGGCTCGGATGGACAGGCGATGCGCAGATATTCGGTCGGACGGCAGCCTATCTGATGCAGACCGAGCTATTCTTCCGAAAATGGCTGACGGATGTAGCCGCAGACCAGACGCCGGAGGGAGGCGTCCCGCATGTCATTCCGGATATTGTCAGCGGAAAATGTGCGGACAATTGGCTGCTGTCGCAGGGAGAGCATTCTGCTGCGGCTTGGGCTGACGCCATCGTCATTCTTCCATGGGATTTGTATCTCATGTATGGGGATATGAGAACTCTGAAAATATGTATGATAGCATGAAAAAATGGGTCGAATTCATGCATATACATTCAGTAGATAATCTCTGGAATTACAAGCTGCAATTCGGCGACTGGCTTGCGCTCGATGCAGCGGAGGGAAGCTATTTTCGGCGCTACACCGAATGTACTTGTTCGCACGGCGTATTATGCCTATGTGACTGGACTGTTTTCAAAAATGGCGGCGGTTCTTCACCGGGAAGAGGACCGCGTGCGCTATGCGCGGTTATACACGCAGATTGTCAGAAAATTTCGTGCGGAGTTCTTTGACGAGGAAAACCACTTGAAGGCGCAGACACAGACGGCACACATTCTTTCACTGTATTTTCGGCTGACACCGGATCCCAACAAAACGGCGGCAGATTTGATAACGCTATTAAGAAGGGATGGCAATCATCTGAAAACCGGGTTTGTCGGTACGCCGTATTTCTGCTTCGCATTAGCGGAAAATGGCTATATCGAGGAAGCATACAGGCTGCTTCTGCAAACAGATATCCCATCATGGCTGTATCAGGTGCGCATGGGAGCAACGACAGTCTGGGAACACTGGGATGGAGTGCATCCGGACGGAACCATGTGGAGCGCGGATATGAACTCATTGAACCATTATGCCTATGGCGCGATTGAGAATGGCTTTTCCGCGGTGCGGCAGGCATTGATACAGATGAGAATGCCCGGGGTTCCGGCGTAGTATCCTTCGGCCATGTGTCAGCAGACAGATGCCGGATCTGGAGACACGCTATGAAAGCCCGTATGGGGAGATCGGCGTACATTGGCAGCTAAAGGAGGAAACAGTAGAGCTGCATATCTGCGTGCCGGAGAATACAACGTCCGTCTTGCAGATCGAGCGCGCGAAGTGTATGATCGATACGGACGGCGTATTGTTTACGAAGAAAGCAGAAGGGAATTATACAGCGGAGCTTAGCTCCGGCTGCTATCAGTTCCGGTATATATTCAAAGATTAGATTGAGGAAATGTTATGAAAGAATCCATTCACAAGTATTTTCAGGTCGGTACCATTCAGTGGATGAGCTATCCGAAGTCTGCGCCGATGGACTCACTGCTGGAAATCGCACGAGACGACTATTTTGATGCAATTGAGCTGAAGGGCTACGGTGCGGATAATGAAAAAGGCAAAGTCGATTTTGGAGCAAAGCCATCTGAAGGTCTGCTATGGCGCACAGCCGCGGCTGCTTGGCCCAAAGCTCAACCCGAATGCAATTGACGAGGAAGAGCGAAAAATGGCGGAAAAGACGCCCTTGAAGCTGTGGATGAGGCAGAGTACTTCGGAGCAAAAAGGAATCGCATTCCTTGCTGGTAAGTGGCAGGAGGAAACCAAGGAACAGGCTTACGCGCAGCTGCTCAAGACGACGCGCGCCGTCTGTGATTATGCGGCAAAGAAAGCCATGAATGTGGAGCTTGAGGTTTTCGACTTTGATATGGATAAGGCGGCACTGATCGGCCCTGCGCCCTATGCAGCGAAATTTGCTGCGGATATGCGCACGACGCATCACAATTTCGGATTGCTGGTCGATTTGAGCCATTTCCCGACTACCTATGAGACCAGCCGTTTTGTGATCCGGACACTGCGCCCGTATATCACGCATTTCCATTTCGGAAATGCAGTTGTAAAGCCCGGCTGCGACGGCTATGGTGATATGCATCCCAGATTTGGCTATCCGAACAGTGCAAACGATACAATGGAGTTGCTGGATTATCTGCGCGTTTTGAGGGAAGAGGGCTTCTTCGATGCAGAGCATCCCTATGTGCTGTCCATGGAGGTCACACTGCGTCCGGGTGAGGATGAGCAGATCGTGCTTGCAAATACAAAAGAGTTCTCAACCGCGCGTGGGCGCTGTTGAGGATTGAACGGCGGACAGGAGGAAAGTATTATGAAAATCGTTGTACTGGACGGCTACACGGAAAATCCCGGCGACCTGAGCTGGGCGGAATTGGAGGCGCTGGGCGAGCTGACGGTCTATGACCGCATCGTCGTATACCGAGTCTCCGCTGATCGCAGAGCATATCGGCGACGCGGAGATCGTGGTCATGAACAAAACGCCGATTTCCCGTGCGACAATCGACGCATGCCCGAATATCCGGCTAATCGCGGTTTTGGCGACGGGCTACAACGTCGTGGACTATCAGTATGCACGGGAAAAAGGGCATCCCGGTCGTGAATGTGCCGACCTACGGCACGGCGTCGGTCAGCCAGTATTCCATCGCGCTGCTGTTGGAGATCTGCCATCATATCGGCCATCACAGCGCGTCTGTCCACGCGGGCAAGTGGGCCTCGAATCCCGACTGGTGCTACTGGGACTATCCCCTCATTGAACTGGAGGGCAAGACCATCGGCATCATCGGCTTTGGCCGCATCGGTCAGGCGGAGGGCCGTATTGCGCGGGCGATGGGTATGCGGGTGCTGGCCTATGACGTGTATCCGAATGGATCCGGGCGCACAATCGGCGAATATGTCGATCTGGACACGCTGCTTGCACAGTCGGACGTGGTGTCGCTGCACTGCAACCTGACGCCCGAGAACACCGGCATCATCAATAGAGAAAAATATCGCAAAAATGAAGGACGGCGCAATTCTCATCAACAACGCCCGTGGCCAGCTGATTGTGGAGCAAGACGTTGCAGACGCGCTGAACAGCGGCAAGCTGGCGGCTGCGGGGCTGGACGTGGTCTATACGGAGCCGATCCGGGAGGATAATCCGCTCCTGACGGCGAAAAACTGCATCATCACTCCGCACATCTCCTGGGCTCCCAAGGAGAGCCGTCAGCGGATCATGGACATCACGGCGGAGAACATCCGCGCCTTCCTCGCCGGAAAGCCGCAGAATGTTGTCAATCGCTAAGTTCCTGAAAAGGAAATTCGGATAACGTACAATGGGTCGTGCAAAATGAAGTGACTTCCAAAAGCTAGACAAGAGTTTGACACAAAAACTGTTCAAGCCGCTGAAAGGGCTTGCTGCCTGTGAATAGCAGACAGCAGGCCCTTCAGTTTTGCATTGATCCTGTGGTTGCTGCAGTGATCCGGATATTCAATTAGTTCCTGTTCAAAGTGTTCCATAGATTGAACTTCCTGCAGATAGTGTGATTTGCAGATTATAATATTTATATTTATCAAGTAGTGATTTGCGCTTTTAAGCACATAAAGAGAGAGCTAAATGGAAGAATACAGCGAACTGAAATCTGCGCGGCTGCTCTATCCGACAATTTACCGCATCGACCGTGCGCTCGATGTACTGGAATATCACCCGAAAAGCTCTTGGAAATCTGCGGCATCACGGGCATCTGTATCTGGAGGTCAATATGCTGATTTCAGAATCCCCCGCAATTTTCAAGGTGGCGATGGAGCGAAATCTCTCCATTATCACCGGTGGCACCGGCAAGACGACGGTTCTGAAAGCTATCATCGAGGTCTATTGCATCCTGCATCCCAGAAACCGTATTGTACTTGCTGCACCGACCGGCAAAACCAGCCGATGCATGACGCAGAGCAGCGGCATAATTGCAAGAATGAGTAGTTTGAGCAGCATATCTGAAGCACCAGCTATTACAACGCGCACAGGGTAAATGAATTTGTGGGCCTGGATGAGGTGGAAGAATTGATTGGCTATGTAAAATATCTGCTGCAAGCAAAACAGGTCGCTTTTCCTATTCAGATAAACGGTTAATGTGTACTACGCAAATGGAATGGGCCACCACTCAGCGAAAAACAACTGGCGTTGTCAGACGAACATATTGTGGAGGTCAACCATCAGGCGATTGCCGATGGGCGCGAATATTATATGAACGAAAGAGGCGGATTTTATCTTTATCTCGACGAACATGACCGCATGGTACATATCCGCGACGCAGCAGCATTCTGCATGGGCGGCTCTGCCGCTGCATATCAGGTGGAGTTAAGACCATCGAAATGGAAGAGGCCATGCGTCTGCTGGAGCAGGAACGCGCGGTTGGGTAATATGCCAGACACCCTGCAAGCATCCGTCTGCTTGCAGGGTGGGCATACTTCTGATATAATAATTAAAAATTACGGTAAAGGAGGCGGAACGATGATAAACGGATGGATCATGAGCGGAGATACTGCGGTTGCGTCCTTTCATGGCAGAGTTGTAACACCGATTCTGCCGGAGCGATGCCCGCTTTGCTTCCAAAAGGGTGGAGACCTCGAAATGTGGCTGGAATCAAGAGCCATTGACCGACACCGCACAAACAGCAGGATTCTGAAGCGAATTCTGCGCCTCGGCGATACGTCCGATCTGAACACGGCACTCCATGTGCACGGCGCAACGATCACAGATAATTACTGGGTCAAGACAGCGGATGAAGCTAATCTTACATGGGCGGACGTTGGCTTCCGCGAGAATTATTTTGCCGACCTCGCGCTCAGCGGCCGGTTCAGCTGCATCGCAAAGAACTATACGCCCGAAGAACTGCGCACAGCAACGCCGGAGCTGACGAACATCGGCAGCTATGAAAAATGCTGGCGGCAGCAGGATGGCCATTGGGTTATGGTGAAAAGCGGAACGCCAGAGGAACATTTTTCCGAGATTTTCACGGCGAACGCTCGGCAGGCATCTCGGCTTCAATATGGCAGAGTATGCGCTGAGCGGCGCGTATGTCATTTCAAAGGATTTCACGGAGGGGCAGCTGAATTTTGAGCCGATGGCAAATCTGGTGCAGGACAACGAGGAATATGACCTCAACTATAATGTCCTGCAAACTTTGAATCCGTTGCTCCTGCGGCCCTATCTGGACATTTTGTTTATGGACGCGCTGGTATTCAATGTTGACCGCCACACGCAGAACTATGGTCTGCTCCGCTCCCGCGAGACGGGCGAAATTCTCTCAATGGCGCCAAATTTTGATAATAACATGGCGCTGATTTCCAGAGGCTACGCAAGCGACCTGAGTAACATCGCAAATCCGCTCTTCGGGCAGTTTCAGGAGCTGCAGCAGGAGAAAATATCCAGTATGCTGTTCCGACGCTGACAAAAAGACTTTGGAAACCATCGTGAACGAGATCATGCCAGACGCAGAGATTCGCAGAGACTATGTTGCCCAGTTCGTCTGGCAGAATTATGAGCGCCTGTGCGCAATGTAAGCAGGAACCGAACCGGCAGCACACTATTCTAAATGTGTGCTGCCGTTTTTATCTGCTGGCTCTCAGCAGAGCATCGTTTTTAATGTCACGTTCAGCATGTCTTTGTGGGCTTCACGGGTGTCTCAACAGAGCGGCGAGAGAAACGTCAGCGCGTTCTGGATACGGCTCAAATCAGATGTGGAGAGGGTGTTCTCGTGCAGATGGCGCGCAGCACTCGACGATAGGACTCGCGGAGCTTTGCGTCTACGGACGGCTGAAAGAAATAGTTTGAAATCAGGCCGCTGATCAATGCGGTTTCGTTATCAGTGTACTGCATGGTGATTACCCTCCTCCGCAAAACTCAAAAACAAACGCTGGCATCATACCACAAGATGCAGTACCGGTCTATTTGCAAACTGACGAAATATTGAATTGTAAATCTACATACAAAACGAAGCGGCGTTTCGCTCTCTCCTGAAAAGAGAGTTGAAACGCCGATTTAGACGTAGGAGGTCACAAAAATGTCTGTATTCCGTGTCGAGAAAAACAAAGGCTATCGGAAAAACGGTTGCAACGTGCCTGCCGAAATTGATTCCAGGTGCTGGTACGATTGCGGGCGGCGCTGTTGCCGCCGGTACGGCGGCCGCTACTACTATTTGACTGCCGGGAGCGCCGTGCAGTATCTCGCTGTGATCATTTTTGCAATGATGGTCTTTTTGACTTTTCCTTTCTGATTTGCTATTTTTGCGTCAATGCCCTTGTTGATCTGCCGCTTGGCGTTATGCTTGCCAACATCGCTCGATATACGCTGCTTACCACTCCTGCAAATCTCGGTCTTTTGCTCGCAGCGGTTCTGATGTGCGTGCTTCTGTGCATAAAGCCGTTTTTGCTCACGTCCTGCCGCTGCTGCTGTGCTTATATGGATGGCTGTGCGTATTAAGTCACAAGAATAAGATCCTTTTCTATATGACCTCCAATGAATAATTGTGTGATTTTCGTGATTTGACCGCTGATCATACGGGAATGGGACGCTTTTCCGACGTTCTCAAACGTGCGCCTGCAATTGTCTGCATATTAAAGCCATCGGAACAATGCATTTGACGAGCCGTTCTTTTTAGCCTTATTTTTAGCCTTACGGTAAAATCACGGTTGAAACCTACAAGCTCTCAGGCGGCACAACGTAGCGCATCTTCGGCACAAAAAGAACTGCAAAACATGCAAAAACAGGACTCGAAAACCGTAAGACGGGTTCGAGTCCTGTACTGTCAGTATTTTCAATAAAAGCTCCGAAATCGCTTGATTTCGGAGCTTTTTCTTGCACTTTTCTGGCTAAAAAGTTCAACCATATTTTTGAAAATGCGTTTTGACCCAAACCGTGACCCAAACCGCGATGTACGTCGATGTACAAAACAGTACGAAATAGCACAAAAAGACCATTCCGCAGCGCATAAGACGTACATAAAATACGCGTTTTTTCACAAGAAAAGGGCGCGCTGCCGTTGGGGACAAAACAGCGTCTCGAACTGCCGGAAGCGTATGTAAACGCAATAGCGATGGGGCTGGTTGCGATTGTACTCCTTACAAGCAAAACTCTTTGGGAACTAAGACTTGCAAATGGTACACCATTTCAAATCCGGATCCTGAGGATGATTTGGGCAACATTAATACATGCTCTTATCTGGAGCATGAGTTTCGTCAA
>VOFG01000413.1_pt1 | contig 34000 bp, 35 predicted proteins | sample 5384171 | NCBI WGS metagenome assembly VOFG01 (sample SAMN12384726, study PRJNA508395) | human gut metagenome | isolation source: healthy gut F | host: Homo sapiens
ACCGATCCTGGTTCCAAGTATGATGCAGAAGGGGTTGGAGGTATTATCAATATCATTACGACCAAGAACGCATTGCAAGGATATACGGGAACGATTCGTGCCAACGCCAGTACGCTGGGGAGCTTTGGTGGCGGTGGTTATGTTTCGATGAAAGCAGGAAAGTTCGGTATTACTGCTAATTATGGCTATAACTACCGTAATTCCCCTGGAATGATACCTATTCGATGCGAGATGAGGAAGAAGCGAAATACCAGCAGGGTGACGAGACTTTTACCCGTCCGTCTTCTTTGTTGAATGAGCATGGACGCAGCAAAAAACAAAGGGCCGTTCCAATACGGTTATTTGGAAGGTAGCTATGAGATCGATACGTTGAACTTATTAAGTGTAGGTGTCAATTTGTTCCGGGGAAAATCAACTAATCTCTCCGAATTGATTGCGGATAAGGTCAATCGGACCGATCTGACAAATGGGGAACCGACAACGATGTATTCTTATAAACGTTATTCGGATTCAAAAGGAACATTCGGCTCTACAGACGTCAATGTCGATTTCCAGCATTCAACCAGTAAGAAGGATGAATTGCTGACTTTGTCCTACCGCTTCAGCCAATCCCCCAATGACAATGAAGGGCATTCCCGGCTTGAAGATCTGGAAGGGGTTTATAGCCAGGCTTACCGCTATCCTAACTGGAATATTAATGATGCTTCAACGACGGAACACACGGCACAGGTCGATTATACGACTCCTTTGTTTAAAGATCAGACATTGGAAGCCGGTGTGAAATATATAAATCGCCAGAGCAAGAGTAATACATTGGAACAGGTGAAGGATTCTTTAAATGTCTGGCAGGATATTTCGCAGCGTAATAGTGACTTCCGTCATACTCAGCATATTTATTCCGCTTATTTGGGATATATGGTCAAGTTCAATAAATTCGGGGGCTAAAGCAGGTGTCCGTGCGGAAGGAACCAGCTTGAATGCGGAGTTTGCCAAGGCGCCGGAAGAAAACTTCAAAACAAATTACTTTGACGTTGTCCCGAATGCGACATTGACTTACCAGTTAGACATGTCTTCACAGTTACGTTTAGGATACAATATGCGTATCCAGCGTCCGGGGATCTGGTATCTGAATCCGTATTTGAATAACATCGACCCGCAGCGTATCTCGCAAGGTAATCCGAATCTGGATTCGGAAAAGAGTAATAATGTGAACTTCAACTTTAGTAAGTTTGCACAGAAGTTCAGTATAAATGCAAGTTTGAGCTATACATTTGTTAATAATGCGATTGAAAGATATACAATAATTGCCAACTTCCCGGAATCCGATCCGCTTTCTCAATATAACGGAGTTTCTTATAGCACTTATGGAAATATGGGAAAACGTCAGCAGGTCGGATTGTTCCTGTATGGCAGTTGGAATCCGGTTCCTCTGTTCCGTATCTATATGAACGGTGGGTTGGATTATACGAATATCGACAGCAAAAAGTCATTGGGACTGACAAAGGATGGTGTGGCTGGCCGAATCTTTGCAGGGACACAATTTAATTTGCCGAAAGATTTTCGTATTAATTTGCATGGTGGTTATTTCAGTCCGTGGATTCAATTGCAGGGAAAACAATCTCCTTTCTACTTTGCAGGTCTGAATATCAGTAAGGATTTCCTGAAAAGAAACTCTCCGTTTCTTTGGGTGCACAGAACCCGTTCTGGAAAACCATGAAGATGGAATCGACTACGACAGGTGAAGGTTTTGTGGACCGTTCTACTACTTGGCGTCATGCCCGTGAGTTCCGTTTGAGCGTCTCTTACCGTTTCGGTACGATGAAAGGCCAGATCAAGAAAGTGCGCCGCGGTATCAGCAACGACGATACTAAAGGCGGTGGAGAAGGCAATAACGCCGGTGGCGGCGAACAGGCAATGTAGAAATTTATGAATTCTGATTTATGATTTATGGGTTTCTAATAAATCATAAATCAGAATTCATAAATCATAAACCTCTCCTTAAATTTCCGCTCTCGGACAAATCTATCCATCCAATTAGACAAATTGTGCCTGTCTTTCTGCCGCCAATCACCTACTTTTGGCTCGTAAATAAAGAATTTTGTAAACATGAAACACACGATCTTTAGTCTGATACTCTTTTTTATCAGCACTTCAACCTTTGCTACGCGTAAAGAAATCCTGTTGAACGAGAACTGGATGTTTCGTTTTTCCCATCAGGTACAGTTTAAAAGTGAAGAACGGGTGAACCTGCCCCATACTTGGAACAGTGGCGATGCCCTTTCCGGCAAGCAGGATTACTATCGTGGAATGGGTAACTATACCAAAACGCTGTTTGTAAAACCTGAATGGAAAGGCAAACGTCTCTTTCTGCGTTTTGAAGGAGTCAATACAATAGCGAATGTTTTTATTAATGATGTGCATATCGGCGAACATCGCGGCGGATATGGCGCGTTTGTATTCGAGATTACCGATAAAGTGAAATATGATGCCGACAACCGGATATTGGTGAAGGTCAACAATGCCTTGCAGCAGGACGTCATGCCTTTAGTCGGCGATTTTAATTTCTATGGAGGTATTTACCGGGATGTGAATCTGATCATAACGGACCCGGTTAATATCTCACTCACCGACTATGCTTCTCCTGGTGTCTATCTGATTCAGAATAAAGTGACGAAAGAGCAGGCCGATGTGAAGGCAAAAGTGCTCGTCTCTAACGGAAGCGCGAAGGTGCAACCCGTAAAAGTGGACATCAAGATCTGGGAGGACGACAAGCTTGTCCAACAGCAGGATATAAAAGTCACGGTGGATGCCAATGACTGGGCTACAACCGGAATGGATTTGACAATCCGAAATCCCCGTCTTTGGAATGGCCGTAAAGATCCGTTCATGTATAAGGCCGAAATATCTCTTCTTTCCGAGGGTCAAATAATAGATCGGATTGTACAGCCATTAGGCTTGCGCTATTATCATGTGGATGCCGAGAAAGGTTTCTTTCTGAATGGGGAACATCTGAAACTGAAAGGAGTATGCCGCCACCAGGATCGGGCGGAAAGGGAAATGCGCTTTATAAAATGCATCACGATGAAGATGCGGCCATTATGGTCGAGATGGGGCTAATGCCGTTCGTCTGGCTCATTATCCGCAAGCGACTTACTTTTATGACCTGATGGATAAATACGGAATTGTCACCTGGGCTGAAATTCCGCAGATCGGGCCGGGCGGATACCAGGACCAGGGCTACATCAACCAGCCTTCTTTCCGGGAGAACGGGAAAGAGCAGTTGAAAGAATTGATTCGCCAGCATTATAATCATCCGTCGATCTGTTTCTGGGGGTTGTTCAATGAGTTGAAGACCATCGGAGACAATCCGACCGAGTATATCGAGGAATTGAACGACCTGGCCCATCAGGAGGACCCGACTCGCCTGACAACATCTGCCAGCTTCCTTTCTTACGATGATGATATAAATAAGGTGACTGATGTGATAGCCTGGAACCAGTATTTCGATTGGTATGGCGGTTCTCCTTCCGATATGAGGAAATGGCTGGATGCCAATCATAAGGCACATCCGGAGTATAAGATTGCCATCAGCGAATATGGGGCAGGGGCGAGCATCTACCATCAGCAGGATTCCGTGAAACGGGGATTGCTTCCGGTTGGTGGCATCCGGAGAATTACCAGACTTATTATCATATCGGAAACTGGAAAGCATTGGCGGAACGTCCGTTCGTCTGGGGTTCTTTCATTTGGAACCTGTTTGACTTCGGTGCGGCTCATCGTGTGGAAGGCGATCGTCCCGGTATCAACGACAAAGGGCTGGTGACTTTCGACCGCAAGGTGAAAAAAGATGCTTTCTATTTCTATAAGGCAAACTGGAATACCGAGGAACCATTTGTTTACATCACGAACCGCCGCCACCGCGACCGTTCCTTGGCTGTTACGGACATCATGATCTTTTCTAATCAACCAGAAGTCGAATTGTTTGTAAACGGAAAAAGCCTCGGCCGGCAGAAGCCGGATGAATATGCGACATTCAAGTGGAAAGGGGTTGCTCTGCAGGATGGGGAGAATACGATAGAGGCTCGTTCCACCCAAAAAAGAAGAATCCAGTGAATGATAAGGTGGTCTGGACGGTGAAATAATAATAGTTAGAATTTTTAAGGGAGGTGCCAAAATTCCTCTCTCTTGTCGGGAATTAATCCCCCCGACAAGAGAGAGATTTTTTTTTTGACATTCCCTTTTTTATTCCTTCCCGTAAGGGATCAGCTCTTTCAGTATTTGTTCTTTATACCACGGATCGTCCGCTTCTTTCAGCAAGGGAACCATCTGTTTGCATAAGTCGGATACGATTCCCCTTATTCTCCTGCCAAGGGAGATTCTGCATCTGATACGGATCTTCCAGGTCATTAAACAAAAGGATGTCCTTGAGTTCTTTTGTCTTTCGGTCGATTGTGAGTGACATGGTATATTGATGTGTTTTGATCCCTCTCGACACCGGAAAATAAGAAATGACTTTTCCATCGGCATCCTTTTCCCCATCGATATTTTTGATGTACAAGGCTCCCTGACGCAAAGGAACGGAAGAATCCTCTCCTGTAAAACGTCCCGCATAATTCCGCCCTTCCACAGTGGCCGGAATCTGTTTTTCCAGACCGCACAGTCCGAGTATGGTCGGCATGATATCAGGAGAAGACAACAATAGTTCGCTGTCGATCCGAGGTATTACTTTTTCAGGAAAACGAACTATGAACGGGACGTTCATGCTTTCTGCATAAGGTGAGTTTTTGGGATCGTCCGTATTTTGGCTGCACATGGTTTCTCCATGATCGGAAGAGAAAATAACGAGGGTGTTGTTGTCCAATCCCTGTTTTTCGAGTTCGTCCAGTATTCGTCCGAAAGCCCGGTCGACACCTGTCACCGATGCAAAGTAATAACGTACGGATGGTGCTTTTTTCATTTCCCGGTTTGCATTCGGGCGAATCAGCAGGCTGTCCAACGGAAGGTCTTTGTATAAGTTGTAATCTTCTTCCATGCAATCTTCCAATGAGGCATACGGACTGTGAGGCGGGTTGAAGCTGACCATCATAAAGAACGGCTTTTCAGGGTCCCGTACGTTTCCCTCATTCCGTAGATAGGAGATGGCTTTGTCTGCTTCATGTTCGGGCGACCACTCGTTTATCTCATGCTTGACGCCTTCGGTATCCCAATAGTGCGGATGCTTGTGGACGTCATAGGTCCCGTACGAATACCAATAGTCGAAACCGTGCCGGCGTTCTGCCGGAGTGTAGGCATCCCAAGCCGGAACACGGTCTTCCACGTATTTTCCGGGACGTTCCGGGTCATTGGGAGTCGGGCAGTCGACATGCAGTTTCCCGATATAAGCACAGTTATATCCGGCTTGGCTGAACACGTCGCTAATGCAGGTCGCATCTTCGCGCAATGAACTGATCGGGCGGTTGGCATTACAGTTCAGAGGTACTCCGCTATGTTCCGGATACATCCCCGTTAACAATATTCCCCGGTGCGGACTGCTCAGCGGGCAGTTGCTCATGGCCGAAGTCAGCACAACAGATTCTTTCGCAAACCGGTCCAGATTAGGCGTATGCACCGGATCTCCCTCGAAATTCACCGCATCCCGGAATCTCGCCTCTCTCCAGAAACCCATCGCATGGTTACGCATTTGGTCTGGAAAGATGTAGATGACGTTAGGAGTACTTGATTTTTGTGTTTTACATCCTAGTAAGGAGAATATAATCAAATTACTTAAATAGAAGTAGCGACTTTTATTTTTCATAATTATCCCCCCTATTCTCCAATAGCTTTTTGCTTAACTCTTCTATAATCGCTTTATTCTCTTCTTTTCCTGCCACATTATAATTCTCATCTCCATCATTCGAGTGATCAAATAACATCCGTTCTATGATCCGTTCGTCTTTGTCCCTCCATTCTGTATAAAAATACTGATCCTGTATAAAAAGTGAAACCGTTTGCCCAACGGAAACCCCATACCCCTTTGTTTTCGCCTCCGGTGATTTTAACAAAGGAAGCAGGCTGGTCCTTCCAACTGAGCAGGCCGTTCGATTCCGGCAGCATCGCACATGGTCGGATATAAATCGACAAATTCCACAATTTGTTCACAACGGTGTGGTGTTTTTATTTCAGGAGAATTGATTATAAGAGTCGAATGCAAACAGGTATTCATAATGCTATGTTTGCACCAAGTACCATGTTCTCCCAAATTCCACCCATGATCTCCAATCAATACGACAGTCGTATTTTTATCGAGTCCTTCTTCTTCCAGGGTTTTAACAGCCGACCGATCTGTGCATCCACAAAAGAGACAGAAGCATAGTAACCATGTATCATTAATTTGGCAGTCTCTTCATCCAACGGTCCCTGTTCCGGGATACCGCTATAGGCTCTCAACTCGGACCAATTAGTCAAAGCACGTTCCGGGATATTGTTTCCTGATTTTTAATATATAATTCTCAGGAATCTCAATTTCAGAATGATCGTACATATCCCAATACTTCTGAGGCACAACAAAAGGCAAATGAGGACGAATAAATCCTACGGCAAGGAAAAAAGGCTTTTCCTGCTTTTTCAGTTTTTTCAAATCCTGTATGCTTTTATCAGCGATTTGCCAATCCAGATAGTCCTTTTCAGGAAAATCTCCATGCTCATAAAAAAATACCCGCGTCGGCCTTTTGCCTGTTTTTTGCTGTTTCTGCATTAAAGCCAAGTTTTCATCCGAATGATATCCCATTGCCGTACCAGGCACGGGAGGCATGACATCATCCCAATATTTCATGGAAGCCTCATCCTGGTGATGATAAATCTTTCCGTTTGCGATCGTTATATATCCGGCGTCTCTAAAACATTTCTGTATGGTAACTGCGTCAGGAACATCCACATCGGTACGGGCATTCCAAGTCTGTAACAGATTTTTTTGTCGGACGCAATCCGGTTAACAGGCTTGCGCGGGAAGCTCCGGAGACAGCAATATTGCAGTACGCCCGGTCAAATAATACACTCTGTGTCGCCCATCGATCAATATTCGGAGACTTGATCTGCTTCCGGCCATAACAGCCCAACTCTGGGCGAAGGTCATCGCAAACGATAAACAAAATATTTTGTCTGTCGTGATTCGTTTTCTGTTGTGACCAAACATTTATAGAAGCCGTAACGGCCAAACCTGTCAAAATAAGATTGCGTTTATACATAATATTAATATGATATCAGATTATACAAAAAAACGAAGTTACTTTCGGAAAGGCCGAACCCTTCACAAAAGTAACTTCTAAAAATCTTAAAAAACTATTACCAGTTCGGATTTTGTTCTAAAGATCCATTTATTTCGATTTCAGTAGCAGGAATCGGCCACAGATAATCGCGATTTTCACGGAATACACGCGTCAACAACCGTTTACCGGTGATACCGTATTCTTCACGGTTTAATAAAGTATGGGATAATTTCCAGCGGCGCAAATCGCTGTCACGAATACCTTCACCGGCTAATTCATAAGCTCTTTCACGGAAAATACGCTGGAACACTTCATCCTTGCTATTTGCAGCCAGATAAGAAGGACCGCTATTCAACAAAGCAATGCCGGCACGGGCACGGACTTTATTGATATATTCGACAGCTTTTGGCTGATTCCCTATTTCATTGTAACATTCGGCCAACATCAGATAAACGTCCGCCAAACGGATGATCGGAAAGTTGACAGGTGTATGTTCACGGTTCGTAATAGCTCCGTTCCAGTCACCTTCGGGAACAAATTTTCTCCAGAAATAAGTTTCCCAACCCCCTTTATTATTACGCATGAAACCATTATTTTCATTTACTGCCACAACATCACCTTTCTGGTTCTTTGCAAAGATGAATGTCATTAGACGCTCCTCATTACGATTCCATCCCAGATAAGTAGTATAAGGAGCAATAACCGTAGCCATCAAACGCGGATCGCGCTGGTCCCACATCTCCAATACTTTATCCGCTTCGACCGGTCTGTCCAGAATTTCGGCACCGGCATCATCGACTGTGCATCTGAATACTCGTTCACGAACCTGGTTATCTGTCGTATAACCAGGAAACAATTCGTCCCAATCAAACGGGCGTCCATCTTTGTATTCGTACATATCCACCAGGTTGACAGAAGGTAACGTATTATTCCAGCAGCTACCGTAAGAATTACGAGTACCGGCATAGAAACACAATGGCATACCATAGTCATTGCCTGCACCTCCCAAATTGATAATGGAGAAAATCATTTCAGAACTTGTATGGCCAGTCAGGTTGAACAGATCTGCAAAATTACTGTACAGTTCGTGCCCGTTTGTTGACTTTTCAAGATTTTCAATAGCCTTTTCGTAGTTCTTATTATAAAGATACACCTTGCCGAGCAATGCCCGGACAGCTGTCAATGTTACACGGCCATAGTTAGCATCATCCCATTTGTCAGGCAGCCCTGAATTCAGAGCCTTTTTCCAGATCACTGATAATAAACGCCCGTGTTTCTTCTGCAGAACTTCTGGGTTTCATCAAGTTGTTGAAATCCTGTTCCAGGTTTGTTGTCTCGTCATACAAAGGAAGCCCTCCCGAAATAGTCCATCAGATGGAAATAGATCAACGCACGTAAGAAATGGGCTTCCCCCAACATTTTGTTTTTTGCGTCTTCGGCAATGGGTGCTTCACCAATGCTGCGAATAGCCAGATTGGCACGCTGGACGGCATTGTAACCGTTCTGCCATTTGCCATTCAAGAAGCCGGTACGTGGTGTACAAGTACCCAATTGAAGAGCTTCATACTGGTCATAACCAACGGCAACATCAGAATTCACGTCAATCATGAACATCTTGCCATACAAATCAGTATTTTTAGGGACGCATAAACCCCCATCAAACCAGACTTACATTGATCCTCTGTCTGCCAGAAGGTTGAAGAACTTAACTGGTCGTAAGGAGCCCTGTCTAAATCATAGCAGCTTGTCAATGCCAAGAGTGCTGCTAAAAAAGGCATAATATATTTTTTCATCTTATAATTCTGTTTATAAATTCAACAAACATGATCAGAATGTTACATTGACACCGATTACGGCTTGTCGCATTGTCGGATATGTAATGCCGTCGATTTCAGGATCATATCCTTTCCACTTTGTGAACGTAAAGAAGTTTTCCAAACTACCGTAGATTCTGACTCTATCCATATAGGCAACTTTTGTCCATGCCGAAGGCAATGTATATCCCAACGTAATATTTCGTATTTTCAGATAAGCTTTGCTTGCCACCCAAAAATCAGAATATTGCTCATTACGCGTATCACTATAGTCCAACAGACGGGGATATTTCGCATCTGTACGGCCTTCGTACCAACGTCCTTCGATTATATCAGCGTTCAACTGATAGCCCTGACGGACTGTTGATTTATACAGGGCACTCAGATATACATCTTTTATACCTGCTTGTCCCTGGAGCAGAGCAGAGAAATCGATGCCTTTCAATTGAATCCCAAGTTCATACCATATGTGAATGTCGGGTTTTTACCATTACCGACAACAACACGGTCGTCATCATTTACCAAACCGTCACCATTCAAATCCTTGTAAAGGATATCACCTTTTGCGGGGTTCCATATGGGAATACAACTTTACCTTTCACATCCGGATTATCCAACATAGACTGTACCAAAGCCAAGTCTTCATCTGTCTGAACAATACGATCTACTTCGCGAACATACAACGACCAGATAGGCAGGCCTTCCTTCAACATTCTTGCACCATCATAAGAAGGATCATCCCCTTTGAACTTATCCACGTTATTTTGATATAGGTAAAGTTGAATCCGATGTTATAAGAGAAATCTTTACCAGCTCTGTCACTCCAGTTTGCAGAGAATTCAAGACCTTTATTGGTTACTTGCGCTGCGTTTTTGCTTGGGGATGGTAGCATTACCAAGTGTACCATCGGGGCAGGAAGGTCGATCAAGATGCCATCCGTCTTCTTGTTAAAGAATTCAATACTTCCGGACAGACGGTTTCCTAAAACGTTATAGTCAAGACCGACGTTTGTGATATAAGTAGTTTCCCATGTCAAGGCTGCATTCGCGATAGCAGTTTGCGACAATCCCATTGCCACTGCACGAGCCAAGACATAGTTCGTTTGTGCATACAAAGATTGTGAAGTATAGTTGCCATCGTTATCGCGGTTAGAGCCTAACGTGTTGTTCCCCCAGTGAACCGTATGAAGCACGGATCTTCAAGTTATCCAACCAACTGATATTCTTCATGAATTCTTCTTCAGAGATACGCCATGCTGCAGAAAAAGACGGGAAATACCCCCACCGGTTATCAGCCAAAAAACGCGAAGAACCATCTGCACGTAAGTTTGCTTCAAACAAGTATTTGTCGTCCCATCCTAAATTCAGACGTCCGAAGTAAGAACGCATAGCCCATTCTGTAATATTACCGGTTGAAGAAGATTCACCGATTGCACCGTCGATCACACCCAATGATGGATCAATAAGATCTTTGCGTGTTGCACTGAAATATTGGCGTTTATACTGTTCTGGCTGGCTCCGACCATCAAGTTCGTACTCAAACGATCATCAAAGTTTCGTTCATATCGTATAGTCGCATCCATAAAGTTTCTGAAAGTCTTTTCATTATAATTATAAATGCTGGTTTGTCCCTCCGTCCGTATATAAAGTATTCGTTTGGAAGTTATACATCGGAACAAAATTAGGTTTGCTCTCTTTAAACTTATCATAATAATCATAAGTATAAGAACCTTGAATCGTTAAACCTTTCAATGGCGTCAGAATGGCATACAAACGGGTTTTCAATGTATTTGTCTGGACATTACCAGTCGTGTTTCTCAGACGATTATAAGGATTGTTCGTTGCATTTTGAGGATCGTCTTCCGCATTTGCATTGATACCTAATCTGTTTTGATCATCCAAATATGCAATACCCGGATTTCCACCAGTTAAACCATAAGTATAAATATCTTTGATATTTTCGCTGACAGGTGTCGTATTTGCGGTATATCCACTTAGATTAACTCCCAACTTCAACCAATCTTTAATTTGAGAATCAATATTCGCACGGAGACTAAAAGCGCTCATAGCCACAATTTTCAAGGATACCCGGATTATTCAGATAATTGAACGAGGTGTAATAGGTAATCTTCTCTGAACCGCCGGATGCAGACAGATTATGTTGATGAGAAACACCTGTTTCATAGACATCAAAAATGTCACTGTTCGGGTAAGCCAGATAGTTAGGCATGCCATATTCGTTCAATCCGTTCGGATCTTTCGATTTTTCACGCCAAAGATTGATCACATTCTGAGAGAAAGGAGCCGGCTTATTACTATTGGTCATACCTTCATTCAGGTATTCCATATAGCTTGCATAATCGGAAACTACATCATAAGGCTTATCCAACGTTTGGAAAGATACATAACCCGCGTCGATAATGACCAGAGGCGAAGAGTTGTTCAAAGTACCCTGACCACGCACCTTAATATCTGCATCTCCATTATTGGACGGAATATTGTTGCTGGACGTGATTTGCACACCGGGAGCAGTACCGGCCAAAGCTGTTGAAATGTTTGTCAATGGGCGGCTTTCTGCCATTTCACTGACATTAACGGATGTAACAGAACCAGACAGGTTAACTTTTTCTGCGTACCATAACCTACAACTACAACTTCTTCCAATGCTTGTGAGTCTTCAGTAAGTTTGATAGTAACGGTTTTCTGGCTATTTACCGGAATCTGTTGTTCTTTGTATCCGATAAATGAAACAATTAAAATAGAGTTAGGCGCGACTTCAAGAGAAAAATTACCATCCATATCGGTAATAGTTCCATTAGTTGTCCCTTTTTCCACCACGTTTGCACCTGCAATAGGTCCAAACTGATCTTCTACCACACCTTTAATAGTGTGTTTTGCCTGTTGAGGAGAAGCTACAACAGGATTCGGCTCATTTGAGCCAAACGTATCGGTAGAAGGATTAGCGGAGGCCATTCCGATTGATGCCAGGAACATAGTAGCTCCCAGGAACATCGCTCTCGATACATAAAAGCGTTTAAAATCTTTTGTCATAATAACACCAGATTGATTAATAAATTGATAATAATTCTCATTTCTCTAAATAGGCACTTTGTGTTTTTTTCAATTGTGTTTTTCACAAAAAAGTGTGTTACTGATCTAAGTTCTTCAAGAACTATGATGAAAACGTTGCAAATTTAGATGTTAATAATGTGTATGAATGTATACTTTTATCCATTTGATATGCACTAATTTCCAACGGTGAGTTTTTAGCAATGTGTTAAATGTCTATATATTAACATATTGTGATTTGCATGTTTTGTATAACATATAAATTAAGCTTAATTGGCAATATATTTATTTAGAATTCAGTTTGTAATATTCACATAGGTATACATTGAAGTGTAAAACGATACAGCTAAGGCAAATTCTCATAGTTTGGCAGATATGGATCATAAATGATGATTTATCATCATGATAGTTCAACATGGATTTCCGATTCAGCTTCACCCGTCTTTGATACCTTTTGATTGTCATGTCATACAAGGGTGAAGGCAGATATCCGGACTGCCTTCACCTCAAAAATTTGCCTTCACTCTGTCTCGTCCTGATTTGGGTTGGTCATGTTCCTCTCGGTTTCACATCTATATAATTAAGTGAAAAACAAGGAGACTACAATATTGATTAATAAACAAATACACAGGCATTAACAGCTATTACTACCACTCCTTACCTTTTTTGACTAAGGGCGAAAAGGTTTTTGACCTGTGTCGAAAGGGCTTTTGACCAAGGGCGAAAACGTATTCGACTAAAGGCAAAAGGTCTATGACCAGGCTGTTTGACAACAGAAACATACCCATTGTCACTTAATATAGAATCTTCCGGAGGCCGACTTGATCTCTGATGAAGGCAAACATAAGCGGTGAAGGCAATTCGCGGATGATGGCGAAACGCCATAGTCCTTGAAGAACTACGATAAAAATACTCTTTTGTGAAAGGTGCATATAGAAAAATGCAAGGTTCCGGTTTTGGAGGATGAGAATTATAATGTGGCAGGAAACACCTTAAATTTCCGCTTTTGGACAATCCGTGCACATGAATTGGATGAATATGTCTCTTTCTCATAGAGGGGACCTCTATTTTTGCGATATTGAAAAATAATACCTATGAGAACACAACGATTCATCACAATCGTGTGCCTGTTGCTTTGGACAGTAAAGAGGTCGATTTTGAGAAAGTCAAATCCGCGTTGATAATGGAGCAGAAGTGGGTGCCGTATCCTGATTATTCTGACCGGGCCGGTTGGGATAAACTCCTCGGTGATTATAAAGAAAAGTATATCCGGAAAGGAGAAAGTTATCTGGATTATGAGTGGAAGGTTGTGAAAGCGACCGATTATCTGGAGTTCGGACGAAGTGGTGACCGGGCGATTATGGAGAGTCCGTTCGGTAAAAACAATTCCGCACTCGGAAGTCTGTTCATGGCAGAGATGGCTGAAGGGAAGGGACGCTTTGTCGATCAGATTATCAATGGTGTTTTTGCAAGTTGTGAAATGACGAGCTGGGCATTGTCGGCCCATTTGGGATTACAGAAGGTCGGAGGATGCTTTCCGAGCTATGAAGAACATGTGATTGATTTGGGTTCAGGAAATCTTGCTTCCCAGTTGTCTTGGATTTATTATTACCTGAAACCTTCGTTCGATAAGGTAAATCCTTTGATTTCAAAAGGCTGCGGCATGAATTACAGGTCCGCATCCTCGATACCTATATGAATGAAGATCATTTCTGGTGGATGGCGTTCAACCTGAAGCCTGGCGGATTGGTGAATAACTGGAATCCGTGGTGTAACTTCAATGTGCTGCAATGTTTCTTCCTGCTTGAGAATGATCGGGATAAATTGGCAAAAGCGGTTTACCGGACGATGACTTCCGTGGACCATTTCATTAATTATACGCATGGAGACGGAGGTTGCGAAGAAGGTCCTTCCTATTGGGGACACGCTGCTGGAAAGATGTACGATTATCTGCAGATGCTTTCTGACGGGACAGGTGGTAAAGTCTCCATATTCGATCAGCCTATCATTAAGAATATGGGTGAATATATTGTCCGCTCTTATGTGGGGAACGGCTGGGTGGTCAACTTTGCCGATGCTTCTGCCAAAGGAGGAGGGGATGCCGATCTCATTTTCAGGTATGGGAAAGCAGTCGAAAGCCCTCTTATGATGAACTATGCTGCTTATCTCAAGAGTCTTTCTGATAAGGACGGTATTCCTTCCGGTGACCCTTTCCGTCTGTTCCAAACCTTGCTCTCCCGTGAAGAACTGGAAGGAATGAGTGCAGATTATCAGGCTCCCGGCTATTCCTGGTATCCGGAAACCGAATTTTGCTATATGACCAACAAGAATGGCTTTTTCGTGGCAACGAAAGGAGGCTATAATAATGAAAGCCATAATCATAACGATGCAGGGACCTTCTCCCTTTACTTGAATACGACGCCTATTTTTATCGATGCCGGAGTCGGGACCTATACCCGTCAGACCTTCAGTTCCGAACGCTATTCAATCTGGACAATGCAGAGTAATTATCACAACCTGCCTATGGTGAACGGTGTGCCACAGCAGTTCGGTTCGGAATTTAGGGCTACGGATGTGCACTTTGATCCGAGACGTATGTATTTCTCTGCAAATATTGCGACAGCTTATCCGGCAGAGGCAAATGTAAAAAAATGGGTCCGTTCGTACCAGTTGGGAAAGAACTCCCTGAAAATAGAAGATTCGTTCTCTTTGGACAAGGCGGATAAACCGAATCAAGTCAATTTCCTCACTTGGGGGAAGGTGGATGTGTCGGTTCCGGGAGTAGTCACGGTTGAAGTGAATGGTGAGAAAGTCCGGATGACGTATAATAAGAGCGCCTTTACACCGACTGTCGAAACGATCCGCCTGGACGATCCTCGCTTGTCGAATGTTTGGGGCGAACAGGTCTGCCGGATATCGTTGAACGCTAATAAGCAGCCGCTTTCCGGCTCCTATACTTATACAATAACAACAATAAAATAATTGGTACATGATGAAAAATTTGATTGCATTTGCTTTTTTCGGCATTTCTGCTATCTTCGTGCAGGTGCCCCTAAAACAGAGGAAAAAAGTTTTATTGACGAGAATATCGATTTTGCCCGTGCACAAATAGGGAATGAGATCGGTGTGATCGAAGCGAGTGGGAAATGCTTGAATCCGGTGACGCTTAAGACAGACAGTTCTGTCTATTATTGTGGTTATGCGGATTGGCGGAGCGGCTTTTTCCCCGGATCTGTCTGGTATTTGTATGAACTGACGGGCGACAGCACGTTGCTGCCGTTGGCCGCCAAATATACGGATGCCATAGAGGAAGCCAAAAACCTGACTTGGCATCATGATATCGGATTTATTGTAAATTGCAGTTTCGGGAATGGCTTGAGACTGGCAGGGACGCCTTCTTATAAAGATGTGATGGTGCAGGCTGCCAAGTCGTTGTCTACCCGCTTCCGTCCGGCTGCCGGGATTATCCAGTCGTGGGATGTGGAACGCGGATGGCAGTCTGAACGGGGTTGGGAATGTCCGGTTATCATTGATAACATGATGAATCTGGAACTGATGTTCGAAGCGACGCGTCTGTCCGGCGACTCTTCTTTCTATAAGATTGCGGTGTCGCATGCCGATCGTACCATGGAGGAACATTTTCGCCCGGATGGAAGTTGTTACCATGTGATTGACTACAGTATCAAGGATGGTAAAGTGCGCCATCGCCAGACGGCACAAGGATATGCCGACGAATCTATCTGGAGTCGCGGGCAGGCATGGGCTATCTACGGTTATGCGGTATGCTATCGTGAAACCAAAGACCGTAAATATCTGGATCAGGCATTGAAAACGTTCAATATGATGAAGAATCTGGAGAATATGCCGGAAGATCTGATTCCTTAGTGGGATATGTCGGCTCCGAATATCCCGAACGAACCACGCGATGTATCGACGGCTTCCTGTATCGCTTCCGCGCTTTATGAGATCAGTACGATGGATGTACCGGATGCAGCCGGCTATAAAATGTATGCCGACAGTATCATGGTTTCACTTTCTTCTCCGGCCTATCGGGCTGCATTGGGCACGAATGGAAACTTCCTGCTGATGCATTCTGTTGGCAGCATTCCTCACAATTCGGAAATAGACGTCCCATTGAACTATGCCGATTACTATTATCTGGAAGCATTAAAACGTAAACGGGATATCGAGAAAGGTCTTTAATTAATGAGTATGCATTATGCTTAAATATCTATTTCCCTTATCATTTTTCTTTTTTATATAATATTCATAACTTTGCTTATCCGCGCGTATCGGGACCGGAAAGGAGAGTTTCCGTCCGATAAACCCTATTATTTGCTGATCGATATGTTGTTGGGTGGAGCTTGTATTGGCGAAGTCGATTCTCTGGCTTTGCCGGTGGAGATGAAAGTGGGGCGGGTACGATATTATAGGAAGGATTGATATATTTAATTTAAGATAGCATGAAAACAGGAAAGTTGATTTTCGCATTGGTATTTCTGATGTTGTTTGCCGATGCTTCGATGGCTGCCAAGTGGAAAGCCAAACATGTAGTTTTGATCGGTCTGGACGGCTGGGGCGCTTATAGTGTGAACAAGGCCGAAATGCCGAATGTGAAGAAGTTGATGGAAGAAGGATCTTATACGTTGAAAAAAACGCTCTGTACTTCCGTCTTCCAGTGCCGTAAACTGGGCTTCCATGTATATGGGGGCGGGACCGGAACTTCATGGTTACACGGAATGGGGATCGCAAACTCCGGAACTGCCTTCCCGTGTAGTGAATAAGCACGGTATTTTTCCCGACTGTGTTCAGCTTGCTTCGCGAGTCTGATCCGAAAGCTGAAATCGGCTGTATCTGTGAATGGGCGGGAATCCGTTACGTTGTCGATACGTTAGCTTTGAGTTATGATAAAAATATTACGGAAAAGCCGCAGAATCCGGCCACTGCCAAATGTGCGGTTGAATATATCAAGCGTGCACGTCCGGCATTGGTCAATATCGTTTTCGACGAACCCGATCATGTCGGTCATGCTGAAGGTCATGACACACCTGCCTACTATGAAAAGCTGAAAGAGCTCGACGGCTATATCGGCCAAATCATTCAGGCGGTTAAGGATGCAGGTATGTTGGATGAGACTATCTTTATCGTCACAGCCGATCATGGTGGTATCAAGAAAGGGCATGGCGGCAAGACCATGGAAGAAATGGAGACTGCCTTTATTATTGCCGGCAAGGGAATCAAGAAAGGATATGAATTCCAGGAAAGCATGATGCAGTTCGACTGTGCTTCGACAATCGCTTATATCTTCGGGTTGAAACAGCCGCAGGTTTGGATCGGACGTCCGATGATCCAGGTGTTTAAATGACCGTTTTCTTTCTGTATTCAGCCGGGGTAATTTCAAACTGGGCTTTGAAACAGCGGGTGAAATAACGCGGAGAACCGAAGCCCAGCCGGTCGGAGATGTCGGCGATCTGTAGATCGGGGTTTTCCGTCAACATGGTTGCGGCCCGCTTCAGTTGCAGTTGAGGACAAAGTCATTGGGTGTCATACCTGTCAGTGCCTTGAATTTGGCATACAATGAACTTCGACTGAGTCCCAACTCGCGGGCCATCATATTCATGTCGAAGTCGATATTATCAAGATTCTTTTCAATGATCGAGTTGACCGTATCCAAGAACTTTTGGTCTATCGGGTTGCTTGCCAGCGATTGTGCATCGAAATCTTTCTGCTGGCTGAATTTCTTTTGCAGGATAATACGGTTACGGACCAGGTTATTGCAACGCGCCAGTAATACCTTTGCATTGAATGGTTTGTTTATATAGTCGTCGGCGCCTCGTTGTAAGCCTTCGATATTTTGTTCGGCGGAAGTGAGTGCCGTAAGCAGTACGACCGGGATGTGGCATACATCAAAATCATTTTTTGATCTTCAAGCACATCTCTGTTCCGGACATTTCCGGCATCATGACATCGCTAACGATGATGTCCGGTCGTTCTGCGCGTGCCTTTTCCAATCCTTCTTTACCGTTTCGTGCCAGTAGGACGCGGTAGGTCGGTGAGAACAGGGAGTTGAGTATCTGGAGTAACTCTTCGTTGTCTTCGACCAGTAGGATCGTATGAAGGGAATCGTCTCCTTCGATCAAAAGCTCTTTTTGTTCCGTATCGGAAAACTCTTCCATGTGATCGGAAAAGGCGACCGTGTCGGGAATCAGGCTTTCCGTTTGCTTTTTTCTTGCTGCTTTTGTGCCAGTTCTTCCTCGGTAAAAAGCGTGCAGCCTTTCTGGAGATGGACAATGAAAATACTACCGTAGCCCGGTGTACTTTCCACTTGTATCGTTCCGTGGTGCAACTCGATTATGCTTTTGGTCAATGAAAGTCCGATCCCCGTGCTGGGAGTCTTGGTGATATTCGAGATACCGTTTTCAGCCTGATAGAATCGGTCGAATATTTTGTCTATATCTTCTTTGCTGATACCGATACCATTGTCGATAACTTTAATGGTAACTTCATTTTCTTTGTTTTCCAAAATCATTTCAATGGCTGCATTCGGTTTGGTATACTTGAAAGCATTGGATAGCAGGTTATAGAAGACTTTTTGCATTTGCTTCGGGTCGAAATAACACAAAACATTCTCTTGCGGAGCCGTGAAATTGTATGTGATGGAACGGCTGGACGCATATTCATAAAAAGACAGGTAAATCTCTTTCAGGAACGGGACGATGTCTTGCTCGTACACTTTCAGCTTCATATGCCCCTGTTCCAGTTTACGGAAATCCAATAACTCACTGATCAAGTTCCGCATATGATAAGTGTTTTTATATACTTTCAGCAGTTTGTTGTATACGGAAGGTGACAATGAACTGCTTTGTAATAAGAGTTCTATCTGGGAGATAATCAGCGTCAACGGTGTCCTGAACTCATGCGAGATGTTGGAGAAGAACTGTAGTTTTGCCTGATTCAACTCTTCGATCGCTTCTTTTTCCTTCCGTTCCATTTCCAGTGAAGTTTGCAACATGTATTGTGATTTCTTGAAACGGTAAATGCTGTACAGTATACTAATGATCAAGATGAAGTAGAGGAAATAAGCTAAGTTGGATGCATACCAGGGGGAATGGATATGAATGTCCATCTTGATGGTACGCGGTTGTTCCTGATTCGGGTCGTATTGTATTTCCCGGACGATGAGCGTGTACTTTCCGGGGTTCAAGTTCGTATAGAAAATATTGTTGTCTTTGCTGGGTATCCATTTCTTGTCGAAACCTTCCAACATGTATTCGTAAGACGCCTTTTTCAGCGTATTGACATAGTTGTTCGATGTAAAAGTGAAAATCAGATTATTTTGATTATAGGCCAGCTCTATTTCTCGAGTGAAAGGTAGGGCGGTGGCCAGCACCTTGTTGTGGTCGCCGGGAGAAACTTGTTCGTTGTTAATGAACAGGTCGGAAAAATATAGTTGGTAGTCTTTGGCGGAGTTGAACAACTGCTGTTCAAAGAATGTCGCCATGCCATTGCTGCTGCCGACGAATATTTCTCCGTTTTTGCAGACCAGGATTCCGCAACCGATGTTTATGCCTGTCAGAGGCAGGGCCGTCCCCAGTTCCACGACCTTGAACAGGTTTTGATCCGGATCGAAAAAGGTAATTCCTTTGTCGCCTGTTATCACTAATTGGTCCAGGGTCGACAAGGTGAGTTCATAGCAGTAGTCACTGGCGATGAAGCTATTTTCGGTTGTATATCCGATAAACCGTTTGTTCTTCTCGTCATAGTGGAACAGGCCGGAGCCACGGGTTCCGAGGAAGATCCGTCCCTCTTTGTCTTCGATTATTTGAGATATGGGAAATGTTCCCAATCCGTTTTCACCAGAACGGTATTGTACCTTGTCTTCTTCATTTTCGAGGTTGATCTTCCAGACACCTTTGCCGTAGGCCAACCAAATGTACCCTTTCGAGTCAATTAGGAAGCAGGTGTTCCCGTAATACTTACCGCTTTTGAACAATGGAGATACTTTTTCTGTATATAGATTCATTTTGAAGATTCCTTTCGGTCCGGTACAAATCAATTCGTCATTGTAGATTCTCATCTGGTTGATGCGGTCGCCTGCTATTACGGCATAAGACGGATCTTCGAAATAGGGATTTTTGAACCGTTTTTTTTGATGTCGTAGATGGATAGTCCTCCGGTATGTGTTCCAATATACAGTTTGTTGCGTTCAGGGCTGTAGGCTATTGCCTTCAGGTTGTTATGAGCAATGGAGTTACGATTCTCATCGGCCATGAAGTAGGTGAATTTCTTCGTTTTCCGGTCGAAAAAGTTCAACCCACCTCCTTCGGTACAGATCCAGATATTATTGTCTTTATCTTCCACCATATTACCGACGAAAGGATAATTCAGGCAATCGTTCCGGCTGTTGTTAGCTGCATAAACCGTGAAAATATCTGTCTCCGGGTTGAAATAATTGACACCGCCGTAATAGGTCCCCAACCAGATCGTGCCTTGTCTGTCTTTGTAAACGGGGAATACGGATGAATGGGTCATGCTGCCGGGCAGAGGGTTGCGGGCATAAACTTCGAACTGATTGCTGGTCGGATTATATTTGTTTAGCCCGGTGAAAGTGCCGAACCAGATGTTCCCGAAGTTGTCTTCCACGAAATCCCGGACCTGGTTGCTCGATATGTTGTTGGGGGTGGAAGGATCGTAACGGTAACGGGTGAAATTGCCGTGCACGTCCCTTTTGTACATGCCATTCATGCGAATGGATATCCAAAGATTATATTTGGAGTCTTCATATAGGTCGTAAATGTCTTCTCCCATGATCATACAGGTCAGGGATTTGTCGTCATTCATCTTGAAGAGTCCGTCTGTAGTGCCGATCCAGTACCGGCCGCCGGAATCTTCCAACAAACAGGTCGCACGCTGGTTCCGATTTTCCAGCCTCGTGACGAAATCGAAATCGTTTTTATCCGGATTCCAGGTGAGTATGGAGTCAGCTATTCCTACCCATATTGTTCCTTTGATAGAAGCGACGGTATATACGTTTGATTTCCGTAGGCATGAGAATTTCTGTGTCTGGATGTCATAGCGGATCAAGGATTGATCGGAGTCGAAGAAAACATTTCCATCTTTGTCGCCTGCAATGAAGTGCGTCTGGTTACCTATCGGATTGGCGTTTTGGCGATGAAATTCGGATGGTTTGTATACTTTGGTCTGTACGCCGTCGTATATGCTGATTCCCTCTTCCGTCCCGAACCACATTCTACCCAAATTATCCTGGTAGATGGCCATGACGGAAAGTTGTGACAGGCCTTCCTGCATGCCTATATGCTTGAAATATATCGGGTATGTGCCGGAGCAAAATCCTACAAGCAGTATGAGTGATATGATGATTCTTCTCATAGTATTATAGTATATAACATTAGCAGTTCTGTTGTTTAAGGGGCTAAGATAAAAAATTTTTCCAAAAGCATTATCTTTGCAGGCATGAAAAAGCAAGTCTTCATTTTTTATCCGTTTTTGTTAGTTCTCCTGTTGCTGTTGTTTGCCGGCGGACTGGTTTATGGCGCTGTCTCGATACCCGTTGAAAGTGTGGTGAATATATTGCTGGGAGAGGGAACGGAGCGACTTGCATGGCAGAATATTGTGTTGCAGAGCCGTTTTCCCCAGGCTGTAACGGCTTTGTTAGCAGGTGCTTCGCTGGCTGTTAGTGGATTGTTGCTACAGACATTGTTCAGGAATCCGCTTGCCGGTCCTTCCATATTGGGAATCAGTGACGGGGCCAATCTGGGAGTCGCTGCGATCATGCTCTATTTCGGCGGTTCGTTGAGTATGGTGACCGATTTGCCGATCAGCGGTTATCTGGCGGTTATCATGGCCGCATTTAGTGGTGCGGCCTGTATTTTGGGATTGATTATTTATTTCTCGGCGAAGGTGAAGAATAACGTCATGTTGTTGATTATCGGTATTATGATCGGTTATCTCGCTTCATCATTGATTTCGGTTCTGAATTATTATGCATCGACTGACAAGGTGCATGCATTTGTGATGTGGGGATTGGGGAACTTCTCCGGGGTTTCCTTGCAACAGCTGCCTTATTTTGCCGGTTTTACCTGTATAGGATTGCTATTGGCCATTCTTTTGATCAAACCTCTGAATGCATTGCTCTTAGGAGAAATGTATGCTGCCAATTTAGGAATCAAGATCAGGCGGACGCGTATTCTGATCCTGTTGTGTACAGGATTGCTTACTGCGACTACGACTGCCTTTTGCGGGCCGATCTCCTTTATCGGGCTGGCGGTCCCGCATGTCGCACGTTTGATGTTGGGCTCATCCAATCATAAGATGCTGGTTCCTGTAACGTTGCTGACCGGTTCTTGCATCGCGTTGCTTTGTAATCTGTTGATGGTATTGCCGGGTACGCATAACATATTGCCGCTGAATGCCGTGACTCCGATGCTCGGTGCGCCTGTCATCATTTATGTAATTGTGAACCGGAAAAACATCCAATACTTTGACTGACCGATATATGACAAAAGTAGCTGCAATAGAAACAAAAGGACTTTGTATCGGTTACCTGCTGAAAGGCGGTAAGAGGAAAGTGGTCCATGAGGATTTGAACCTGCAACTCGTTTCGGGCGAGGTGACTTGTTTGTTGGGACTGAACGGTGCCGGTAAATCGACGCTGCTTCGTACGCTTTGTGGTTTTCAGCCTCCACTCGGAGGGGAAATACGTTTGATGGGGAAGCCTCTTTCCGGTTATTCGCAGGCAAACTTTTCCTTGACTGTCGGTGTTGTACTGACAGAAAAGACTAATGCAGGAGGAATTACCGTCTATGAACTGGTTTCGTTGGGCAGGCATCCTTATACCGGCTTTTTCGGACAGTTGAAGAAGCGGGATCATGTTATCATCGAGCAATCGCTTGAAGCTGCCGGCATAGCTCATAAAGCCAATAACTATGTCTCGGAGCTAAGTGACGGTGAACGGCAGAAGGCTATGATTGCCAAGGCGCTTGCCCAACAGTGCCCGATTATCCTGTTGGACGAACCGACCGCCTTTCTGGATGTGACCAGCCGTATCGAAACAATGGTTTTGTTGCATCGCCTGGCAGTCGAGCAAGAGAAAGCGGTTCTGCTTTCTACTCACGACCTGGACCTGGCTATCCAAATGGGGGATTGCCTTTGGCTACAGGAGAAAGGACGTCCGATGGCTTGCGGAACTCCCGAAGACCTGATTATGAGTGGAGCTTTTGAATCTTTTTTTTTTCGGTAAGGAGGAATCGTATTCGATCCGGCAACCGGAAAGCTGAATACGGAAGCTCCTACGTCACCCATCGGTGTGGAAGGCGACTTTCTGACTTCTTATTGGGTAGGGAATGCTCTGATCCGTAATGGTTACCGTCCTTCGCCCGTAAAGGAAGGGCAGTTGAATATCACTTGCAAGAGCCCGCATGAACTGGTTGTGGCTTTCCCTGAGGGCTGCAAGGAAGAACTCCGGACGGTGGCGGAGCTTTCTCTCTTATCGGCATGAGAAAAAGTTTTTTATGGACATGGAAACAACGTTTCTCGCTTATGACAATAAATTTTTCCGGTAGGAAATAAAAGTTTTGTTTAAGATTAAAAGGAATAAATATGGCAAACGAAATAACATGGCGGCTGGAGCATGAGAGGATCGGCCGGTTGTTGTTGCATTATGCGATGCCGGCAGTGATCGGTACAATGGTGAATGCTCTTTATAATATTGTCGACCGTATCTTTATCGGTCAGGGAGTCGGTCCGCTGGCAATGGCAGGATTGACGCTGACATTCCCTATTCTGTTGTTCCTCCAGGCGTTCGGAATGCTCATCGGGGCGGGGGCTGCGACGCGTGTCTCCATCTATCTGGGACGAAGGGAGAATGAGATGGCGGAAAAGGTATTGGGGAATGCTTTCACCTTGACATTCATCATAACGCTTGCGACAGTAGTTCCCTGCATGATCTGGATGAAAGATTTATTACTGGCTTTCGGGGAAGCGAACAGACCATCCCGTATGCACAGGACTATCTGAATATCGTGGTTCCGGGGACGCTCCTGACCTCCCTCAGTTTTGGCTTCAACGCTGTCATGCGTGCTTCCGGCTATCCGAAGAAAGCAATGTTTACCATGCTGATCGGGGCGATAACCAATGTGATACTTGATCCTATTTTCATTTTCTGGCTGGATATGGGGATTAAGGGGGCTGCCATTGCGACGATCATCTCGATGCTGCTCTGTACTCTTTTTGTCATGAACCATTTTGGCCAAAAAGACAGTATCGTCCGTTTCCATAAAGGGACGTTCAAGCTGGAAAAGCATGTGGTATGGAATATCCTGACGATCGGTGTTTCGCCTTTTGCCATGCAGTTGGCGGGAAGTTTGGTGGTGGTGATCCAGAACTATGCACTCAAACAGCATGGGGAGACTTGGCATTGGGGGCAAACGGCATTATCACCAGTGTCGGAATGCTTTTGGTGATGCTGATTATCGGGATCGCGCAGGGGATGCAGCCGATTGTCGGTTTCAATTTCGGGGCAAAGAAATACGAGCGTGTCCAGGAAACGCTACGTCTGGTCATTATAACCGCTACCATTATCATGGGAGTCGGCTGCTTTTGTAGCGTGGCGTTTCCGAAATTGATCACCCGTGCCTTTACGAACGATCCTGATTTATTGGATGTGACGGCAAATGGCTTGCGGATCAGTTTGCTGGTATTTGTGGTCGTCGGTTCGCAGATCTCGATCAGCCAGTTTTTCCAAAGCATCGGGATTGCTTGGAAGGCTATGTTTTTGAGTTTAAGCCGCCAAGTCTTGTTCCTGATACCAGCGATGTTGCTGTTCTCCCGCTTTTGGGGGTTGGATGGTGTCTGGTATGCTGCTCCCTTCTCTGATTTTTGTTGCGGCTGTAACTGCTTGGCTCTTTTTGTGGTATCATGTTAAAAACATGAAAAGTAAGAATTCGGATTGAACTTTTTAGTATCTTGTTTGTCATACTATATGAAAGTAGATTGATTAGGTTTCAACTAAAAGAATGAGAAGTATGAAAAGAGTATTATTATTACTGGCTGTCCTGCTATTTAGTGCAGGGACAATGATGGCCCAGCAGGATAAAGCTGCCGAGAAGGCCGCCAAGAAAGCAGAAAAAGAAGCGAAGAAAGCCGCCGAAGCAGCTGAACAGATGGCCTTGTTCGAACAAGGTGTACAAGCACTGAAGGAGAAAGATTTTGTATTGGAAGCCGAACGTGTCGAGTTTAAGCGTGGACAATTCGTCTATGTGACCCCGAGCACGAACTTCGTTTCCATGAAAGGTGACCGGGCGACTATCCAGTTGGCTTTCAATACTGCCGCTGCCGGCCCGAACGGGATCGGGGGGATAACGGTCGATGGCAGTGCTTCAAATATAGAGATGAAAACAGACAAAAAAGGAAATGTCACGTTTAGTATGATGGTACAAGGTGTTGCAGTCTCCGCCAATGTGACAATCCGTATGGTAAAAGGCACGAACAAGTGTACGGCAACTGTGAGTCCGAACTTCAACAGCAACCGTATTTCGTTTACCGGTTATCTGTATCCGTCGGATCAGTCCAACGTGTTTAAGGGGCGTGCCATCTGACGTGTAGATTCTTTTGTTCAGGAAAAGCTGCTTTCGGAAAGGAAAGCAGCTTTTTTTGTGCAACGTATTTTATATCTTTGTCCGTCAAAATATCATAAACATAAAAGTCATGCAATTAGCAATAGATCAGAAAGACATAGATAAGTTCCTGATGGTGGGTGACAAGGTGCTTATCAAACCGAAGAACCCGCAGAGTCAGACAAAATCCGGATTGTATCTGCCGCCTACCGTCCAGCAGGAGAAGATTCAGAGCGGCTATATCATCAAGGTCGGTCCCGGTTTCCCGCTTCCTTCCCAGAGTGAGGAACATGAAGTATGGGAAAAGAAGAAAGAGGGTGAGGTGCATTATCTTCCTTTGCAGGCGCATGAAGGCGATTTGGCTGTATTTCTACAGAATGCGGCTTACGAGATCAATTTTAATGAAGAGAAGTTCCTGATCGTCCCTCATTCGGCTATTTTGATGTTGGTTCGTGACGAAGGTTTGTTCGAATAACTCCTTTTTGTTTGGCAAAATACTGTGCTATCCAGTTTTTTGATGTATTTTGCAACCAAATCAACAAGACTAACTATCAATAGTAGCGATTATAATGAATAAAATTATAAGTAAAGAACATTTCTCTGCCAACGTAGTGAAACTGGAAGTGGAAGCACCTTTGATTGCTCGCTCCCGTAAGGCAGGCCACTTTGTTATCGTGAAGGTGGGTGAGAAAGGTGAACGCATTCCCCTCACCATTGCCGGAGCTGATACGACGAAAGGAACTATCACACTCGTGATCCAGGCTGTAGGAGGTTCGTCAAAAAAGATATGCGAACTGAATGCCGGTGATTATATTACCGATTTGGTCGGCCCGCTGGGGCAAGCTACCCATATCGAGAAAGTAGGTACGGTCGTGTGTGCCGGAGGTGGTGTCGGTGTGGCTCCTTTATTGCCGATCGTGGAGGCTTTTCATAAGGCGGGCAACCGTGTGATTGTAGTGCTGGCCGCCCGTACGAAGGATCTGGTTATCTTGGAAGAGCAGATGCGCGCCAACTCCGATGAGGTGATCGTGATGACAGACGACGGTTCTTACGGTACAAAAGGTTTGGTGACGAATGGCGTGGAAAGTGTGATCAACCGTGAAAAGGTGGATTTGTGCGTCACGATCGGTCCGGCCGTCATGATGAAATTCGTCTCTGCCCTGACGAAGAAATACGAGATCCCGACAGTCGCCTCTTTGAATACGATTATGGTGGACGGGACCGGAATGTGCGGCGCTTGCCGTATTACGGTCGGAGGAAAGACGAAGTTCGTCTGTGTGGACGGACCGGAATTCGATGCTCACCAAGTAGATTTCGATGAGATGCTGATGCGCCTCGGTGCTTATAAAGATATTGAAAAGAAATAACGAAACCACAGTAAACAAATGACAACAGAAGAACTGATCGCTGCCCGTCGTGCCGAACCGTGGAGAGAAGCACTGCGTAAAAGCAAAAAAAATAAGGAACGTACGGATATCCCCCGTGTAGAAATGAATGAGCTGGATGCGGAATATCGCAGCCATACCCGCCTCGAAGAGGTAAACCTCGGATTGACGAAGGAGCAGGCCATGCAGGAAGCCCAGCGTTGTCTGGACTGTCCGAATCCGACCTGTATGCAAGGATGTCCGGTAAGTATCAATATCCCGACGTTTGTGAAGAACATCGAGCGGGGAGAGTTTCTGGAAGCAGCCAGAGTGCTGAAGGAAACAAGTGCATTGCCGGCTGTCTGCGGCCGTGTATGTCCGCAGGAAAAACAGTGCGAAAGCAAGTGCATTCATCTGAAGATGGGTAAACCGGCTGTCGCTATCGGTTACTTAGAACGTTTTGCCGCCGATTATGAACGGGAAAGCGGAAACATTTCCATCCCGGAAGTAGCGGAGAAGAACGGCATTAAGATTGCCGTTGTCGGTTCAGGTCCCGCCGGCCTTTCGTTTGCCGGTGATATGGCAAAGCGTGGCTATGATGTGACGGTGTTCGAAGCTTTGCACGAAATCGGTGGTGTGTTGAAATACGGTATTCCCGAATTCCGCCTGCCGAATAAGATTGTGGATGTAGAAATTGAAGGGCTGCGCAAGATGGGTGTGAAGTTCATGACAAACTGTATTGTCGGCAAGACAATCAGTTATGACGATCTGCATGCGGATGGTTTCAAAGGAATCTTCGCTGCCAGTGGCGCCGGGCTTCCTAACTTTATGAATATTCCGGGAGAGAACCTGGTCGGGGTGATGTCTTCCAATGAATACTTGACACGTGTCAATCTGATGGATGCAGCCAATCCGGATAGCGATACGCCTGTCTTGCAGGGTAAGAAAGTGGCTGTCATCGGTGGTGGCAATACAGCAATGGACTCGGTCCGTACTGCTCGCCGCTTGGGTGCCGAACGTGCCATGATCGTTTATCGCCGTAGTGAAGAAGAGATGCCCGCACGCTTGGAGGAGGTGAAACATGCCAAAGAGGAAGGTGTGGAGTTTATGACCTTGCATAATCCGGTCGAATATCTTGGTGACGAACGGGGCCGTGTCAAACAGATGCGCTTGCAGAAGATGGAGCTGGGTGAACCGGATGCTTCCGGACGTCGTCGTCCTGTACCAGTCGAAGGAGCGATCGAAACAATTGATGTGGATGAAGTGATTGTCAGCGTCGGTGTTTCTCCCAATCCGCTTATCCCGCGTGCTTTCCAGGGATTGGAAGTAAGCAAAAAGGGAACGATCGTGGTGAATGAAGAAAATATGCGCTCAGCCTTGCCTGATGTATATGCGGGTGGTGATATCGTCCGTGGCGGTGCAACCGTAATCCTGGCAATGGGTGACGGTCGTAAGGCTGCTGCTGCAATGGATGAAGCATTGAGGGGATAGTGTGGTATTTTTTTCAATATTTTGACTTTTGAGGATAGCTTTTCGGGGTTCGGGAAGCTATCCTTTTTTTAGAAACTGTTTTAGTGATTTATTTATACTTGCACCGATGTATGGTTATGTGGAATGTTGCTGCAATAAGAAATAAAGTGTATACCAGGACATGAAACATTGCCCAGTTATGTCACAATTCATGGTTATATTTACTGGACGCAGATTACGCAGACAAGCGTAGATATATTAATTGACAATATAAAATAAGTCTGCGTTAATTAGCGCATTCTGCGACGTCTGCGTCCAGTTTATCTTCTTTATACACTTTTACTCTCCAAGCCAAAATGGGCCTTGAACCAATGTTGGATCCTTATCTATTTCTGATTGATGTATCGGATACCAATAGAATTTGCGAGGATAAACACGATCCATGTATTTTGTGCGTTTGAAGAAGGCGTTGTCTCCTTGATCAGTATATTCGGTTCCATAATAATTCATCCCATAATCCGGTCCATTGACACCCCAATCTGGATTTTCACCCTGCTCATTTAGGTTTCCGATGCCATAATGGGCTGTTTTCCAGCGACGCAAATCATGGTAACGAACTCCTTCACCCACAAATTCTACTCGGCGTTCTTTGTGTATCAAACGTCTTACCTCTTTCTGGTCTGAGAAATTGATCTTAATGCGGGTAAAACCATTCTCATCCGTGCCAGTTCCATATTCGGCAATACCAGCCCGATGGCGAATCTTATTCAAATTGTCGAGTATTTTTGTTTGTGGCTCATGCGTTCTGAACTTTCATTTAATGCTTCAGCATAACTTAGATAAGCTTCTGCCATGCGGAAAATGATAGCCGGACGATAAGGGTGATTGTTATCACGAGGTATATAATCCAATGATACTCGACTACGATTTAAATAACCGTTTTGCGGAGCATCGTGTGTTGGTCCTCCGTCCGGTTGTCCATACAAAAAGTTCGTATTACGGTTTTCCCATTTGAACCATTGTCCATTCCATACTACAGTCAGGTAAAAACGAGGTTCCCTGATGGCAATACATATTAAATGTGTTGGGTTGTACAATCAAGCGTTTCCCGTCTCGTTCCGGTGTAACGTCAGGTAATTACTATCATTGTACCCATCCATTAAATAATAATCGGTTGCCCTATATTCGGGTTTTGTAGAAAATCCCTTCTCACTATATAATGGCGCATTCGGATTGATTTTCGGACTACCGTCCGCATTATATCCCAGTATAGGTTCCGTTCCGTCTTCCATAAAGAAAGCATCTACCAGTGATTGAGTAACTCCTAAGCCTCCATTACCGCCGCAACCGCGAGGAGTTCCGTGCTGTTCCCAATCTCCGTAATTTCCTTTAGGTCGGAACCAAATGATTTCATTGTTACCCTCTCCTTCTGTTCTCATTGTGGCTCCGTAACAGGACATGAAGGGATCCACTTTGCCGTTTTCTTTGTTATTTACGATATACAACCCCTTTCCTTTTTTTTCTCGGCTTCATCGATCAGCTGCTTACATGCGTCAGCTGCTTTTTTCCATTTGTTGGCATCATAAGCTTGGCTGAAACGTTCTTCTCCGTCAGAATTTTTAAAGCCGAGATACCATTCATTTCCATTTACTAACGGACTTGCTGCAAATAGCAATATGCGGGCGCGAAGCGCCAATGCTGCCAATTTAGTTGCGCGACCACCATACAACGTACTCCAACTGTCCGGAAGGACTTTCGACAATTCTAAAAATTGATTATCCAGCCAGTCGATCATCCATTCAAAGCTTTTCTGACCGCGCATTAGATCCGGAGAATCCGAAGTCATATCATCTTCAAAATAAGGGACTGCTCCATAAGCCAAGGTCATCATCAACTAGTAATACGCAACCATGAAACGACATTCGTTTTTCATTGTCTCCACGTCACTCTCCGTTACGTTTTGTTTTGGTAAAGCCTTTACGTTATCCATGAAAATATAGGCTTGTCGAATATATTTGGACATTGTCCAATAGGATCCGCTCCAACCTGAATTAGGTTCCCATTGTCCTACGCGAAATCCTAATCCGCAGTCACTACCCCAATATGGTAACCAGCCTTGCGATGGAGTGATATCGTTTGCCAGCATCTCGAACGCATCGTAACGCGTATAATCCCAGTATGGATCCCGAATGCCTTGGTATACACCTGCTAGCCAATCTTCCGTACGAGTCTTGTCGTCGAATATCATGTCTATTGTAATAATATCGTCTGGTGCATTGTCTATAAAATCCGTGCATCCATTTAAGCACATACATAATGTCGCTAAACCAATATACTTGCTAAATTTCATTTTTTTTTATTTTTTTTATTTTTAGAAATTAATATCAAAACCTGCTGAAAATGATTTCATTATCGGGTATTTTGTTCCTACGGATGTGTCGACTTCAGGATCCCATAAGTCAAATTTTGAGAATGTGAACAGATTACTACCTTTTGCATATAAACGAATGTTCGACAGGCCAATTTGTCGTACCCAAGATTTCGGGAGCGTATAGCCGATCTCTATATCTTTCACTCGGAGAAAACTCATGTTTTCCAACCACCATGTAGAGTTTCGAACATTATTCTCGCTTTTTCCCCCATGTCAAACGTGGGTAATATACATCTTGGCTTGGATTTTCAACGGTCCAACGGTCTTGATAGTTAGTCAGGATATTTCCCATGGCCCCCATTGTTTCACCAGGGGTAAACTTGTTGCTGCATCCTCCTTTAAATCCGTATGTCATCCCATTCCCTTGGAAGAATATGTTAAAATCTAGATTCTTATAGCGAAAATTGGCACCGAAGCCGTATACGATCTGAGGGTTGTATGTTCTCCTATGGCAGTCTCGTCCAATGAACTGACAACGCCATCCCCATTCACGTCTTTATATTTGATGTCACCGGGGCGAACCGGACCGAATGTATGGGTAGGAATATCCTCGTTTACAACGTAACCGCCATTCTCGGCAATCAGATAATCTCCGTTGGCATCTTTTGGAAATCATCAAAAGTAAACAGGCCTTCGTCGACTAATCCAAATAACTGGTTGACTTTTTCGCCTGTCCGTTGACGATTCGTCCCCATGACGCCTAATGCCTCATCCTGTTCGATGATTTTGTTCTGGGCGTATGTAAAAAGATCCCCGGAAGCCGACGTATAAATCTTTATTGATTTGTTTGTTTACGTTTAATGCTAGGTCGATCCCCTGATTATTTACTTTCCCATAATTAGCCCATGGTGTATTTCTAAATCCTGCTGATGTCGGAATATTATTTCGTTTCATAAAGATATTATATCTGTGTTCAAAGAAATAGTCCACTTGGAAGTCGATCATATTCCAGAGGCCCAATTCGAAACCTGCATTTGTTTTCGATACGGTTTCCCATGTCAGATTAGGAATTCCGAAATCACCTTCAAAGCGAGAATTCCGATGATAATATTGTCCGTTGGTTCCCCAGTCATAACCCGTTCCGTCTTCTCCCAATGTTGTCTGGTAAGCAAAGCGACGTCCGTCTAATTGGTCGTTCCCTGTCAAGCCGAATGAACCACGAAACTTGATTTTGCTGAACGTGTCTTTGTATGGTTCCATGAACTTTTCTTCCGAAAGCAAGTAACCAATTGCTACGGACGGGAAAAATCCGAAGCGATATCCTTTGGCAAAAATTCTCTGATCCGTTATAACCGAAATTAAATTCTGCAATATATCGATTGTCATATGTGTAAGATGCTCGTCCGGCGATACCCATGCGGCGATAAGGTACGATGTCGTACGATTCTTCAAATTGCTGGTAATCCCGTTGGTTATACAAGAACAAACCTTCAACCTGATGTTTCCCGAATGTCCTTTCATAATTCAAATTCAGTTCTACATAAGTTGCTTTTGTTTCCCCAATCATTATTTTCGGAAGTGCTCAAAAAATTGTTGTCCGTAACTGGATATGTTCAAAATTAAATTACCATTTTCATCGCGTTGGGTAGCCGGTTGATACAAGTCTGGTGTTTTTGAACGAGTAACGCCTGACCAAGAATAGCGATCAAATGAGAAAATACCCTTTATTTTCAGTCCAGGAGTAATAAATTTCAAATCTTGCTCTAATGCGAACAACGATTCGAGTTTTACTTTGAGAGGTTGTTGCATATCCTTTTTGAGTAACCTGTACGTACGGATTCACTCGTTGATTGACTACTGGAAAATAGATATTATCATCTTCTTTATAATAGGCCGGATGTATGAATGGAGGGGTCTCGAATGCTCCCGAAAATGCATCATCGGAAGATATTGCCATTTTATTCATCTCCTGTAAATAGCCACCGACACTGACTGTCAATTGCGTTGTTTTTGTGATATTGATGTCTACATTCGAGCGTAAGTTGAATTTGTTTAGATGTGTTCCACTGTTCCAACTTTGACTCTTGTCGCGTTCGAAAATACCTTGTTCGCCATAATATGATCCGACCACTGCATAGCGTAAAATGTCAGAACCTCCGTTGACAGTAATATCTGCACGTTGATTCATGGCAAAATCTTTCGTAATCAGATCCATCCAATTTACATCCGGGTATAAATCCGGATCAGTTCGATTTATGTAGTGATCAATGGTTTCTTGCGAATAGGGAGATTGCTGTTGACCGTTATCTTTTGCTATTTCATTCAATAATGTCAGATACTCTGCTGAACCGATGTATTGGGGGTAATTTTGTTGGTTGAGTAAAACTTTGTTCGAAATGGACATTGACTGTAGGTTTTCCTAATTTCCCACGTTTAGTTTTGCACCAAAATAACGCCGTTTGCTCCACGTACACCATAAACGGCTGAAGCAGATGCATCTTTTAACACAGAAAATGATTCGATTTCAGCAGGGTTCAAGTCATCGAGTGTTCGTTCGATGCCGTCGACTAATACTAAAGGACTGGTTCCTGCTCCTTGGAAAGATGAAATACCTCGTATCCAGAAATTGGAACCGTCCGCTCCCGGTTCTCCTGATCGTTGCACGGCAATTACACCTGCCACATTTCCCGCCAAGTTGTTACTTAAGGCACGTGTTGTCCCTTGGCTTAATACCTGAGGCTCGATTGTTGTAATCGAACCTACTATCGATGCACGTTTTTGAGAGCCATAGCCGACTACTACCACTTCATTCTTGAACCCGCACAGCTGCAATAGCCAAAGGATTTTAAGTCCTTCGTGTCTACCGATTCCACCATCATCCCTTCGCTTAAGTGATGAGCGGAAGACTAAGATCTGCTCGTTCACCTTTACTTCCCGCATCATGTGCGTAACCATGCGGAGGCAATCCTTCAGCTCGTCGAAAGCCGGTAGGAAGACTTCCTTGATGATCTGCAGGTCGCGGAAATAGCCTGATG
>VOFG01000839.1_pt1 | contig 34000 bp, 60 predicted proteins | sample 5384171 | NCBI WGS metagenome assembly VOFG01 (sample SAMN12384726, study PRJNA508395) | human gut metagenome | isolation source: healthy gut F | host: Homo sapiens
CGATATCGATGATCTGGTGGAGATGTGCTGTTTTTGAAGAAGTGGTTTATCTGCTTCTCAACAAGCGTCTTCCCAACCGTGAGGAATTGAGGGGCATCAAGAAACGCCTGTTCCGACCGCGACCTGCCCCAGCCCATTCTGGATTTCTTCAAAACGGCCACCAAGTCCGCCCGGCCCATGTCCGCCCTCCGGACGGCTGTTTCCATGCTCGGCATGTATGACGACCGGACGAAGGGATGCCGGGCAGTTGAAGGAAATAGGCCTCAGCCTCATAGCCAAGGTTCCGTGATGGTGGCGTATTACTACCGTTTGTGCCAGGTCTGGAGCTTCCCCCCGTTCGGGAGGACCTGAGCGAGGCGGAACATTTCCCGTGGTTGCTGAAGGGTGAGGAACCGGATCATGAATGCCATTCTGCACGCAGACCACGGCATGAATACCTCCCACCTTTTGCGGCGCGCGTCTGCATCGCCACGCTTTCGGACATGTATTCCGCCATCACCGCGGCCATCGGCACGCTGAAGGCCGCTTCATGGGGCGCCAATGAGGCGTGATTGAAATGCTCAAGGAAATAGGCACGGAGGACCGGGTGGACTCCCCCCCGTGAGGACAAACTGGCGCGGGAAGGGAAAAAATCATGGGCATGGGCCACCGCGTGTACCGCGTGCTGGGATCCCCGCGCCCCGCATTTGCGACGCATGGCCATCCGCCTTTCCTCCCGAATCGGGGAACCCAAGTGGATCCGCATGTCGGAACGCACGCGAAACTTGTCCGGGAGCGCAGGGCTTGAACGCCAATGTGGATTTTATTCCGCCACGGTTTATTACAGCATCGGGATCCCCCACCAGGCTGTTTACCGCCATTTTTTCTCCATTGCCCGCTGTAGCGGCTGGGTGGCCCAGGTTCTGGAACAAATGGAGGGATAATACGCTGTACAGGCCGTTGACTCTTTACACAGGACCCAAGGACCGCATTCCGGTTCCTACGATCGACATGCGGTGACAGGTTTTAATCAGGAAAGGCGCCGGAAGCAATATCCGGCGCCTTTCCTGCATCTGCCTTCCGCTTTTCTTTTTCGTGAAAATATCCTTTCTATCCGCCGGCGGTATTCAACCGTACTGTTCATTGTCCTGGGCTTTTTCCATTATAGCCGTAGCGGAAGCTCAAGAAATTATTGAATAGCAATATGCCGTTATCGCGGGTGGGGATGAAGCAGATGATTTTTTCAGTTCCCTGGGAGACTATACGGGATTCCCATAAGGGTATGTTCTGGGGATATCTGCGGAGCCGTCTCTTCCTTGATTCTCTTTTATCTGGTATGTCCCTGACAGAGGAAAGACGCGGAACCCGCCTCTTCATGGCCCTGTGTTCTTTGGTGGTGGAACCCGCAGAACATCCATGCCGATGTGGAGAGGCAGGCGGGGGCCGTCAAATGCCGGTCTGGCGCAGTCCTTCATAAAGGACGACAGCTACGGCTGGATGGATTCAGGCTGCGGGCTCCTTCTCCGGGCATCGGAATAGTCAGGGCGGTATCTGCGTGTTCTCTCAGCATGCTTTCCGGCAATCCGCGGGATTCGGTCCAAAAACCAGATAGTCCCCTGCGTGGAAAACCGCATCCCAATGGGAACGTGGCGCCTTGGTGCTCAGGTACCAGAACTGCGCGCCGGGGGCTGCCGCCTGCTTCAATTCCTCCAGGCTGTCCCAGACATGCAGGTCCACCTTGGCCCAATAGTCCAGACCCGTACGGCGCACATGCTTTTTCATCCAGACTGAACCCCAAAGGTTTGATCAAATGGAGCCTGGGCCCGTTGCCAGCGCCAACCGTCCGGCAGCTCCTGTATTATGCGGAATTTCCGGATGGAACATGACGATGTGGAAACGGGGCTGCATGCGCTTATTCTCATCACAAACAGGCCTCCCCGTTCAAGTGGGACTTGTCCAAAAGTGGCAAATAATGTACGTTTTCACCCGATGAGAGACATCGTATATTTTGATTTGGAAACCCGTCATTCCGCGGCGGAGGTGGGCGGCTGGCATAATACGGCCGAGATGCGCCTTTCCGTGGGCGTGACTTATTCCACGGCTTCCGGCAAATATACGATTTATTCTGAGGAAATGGTGGATGATCTCATCCGGCAGCTTTCCCAGGCCGACCTGGTGGTGGGTTACAAAACCACGAGCATTTCGACTATGGCGTGCTCCAGCGTTATACGATGTGGAATATGATTGATATCACGAACAACCTTGATTTGTGCAAGGACATCGAACAGCGTGGGGGAGTGCGCGTCAAGCTGGATTCCGTGGCGGCCGCCTCCATCGGTTCTTCAAAAACGGCCGTGGGCACCCAGGCTCTCAAATGGTGGGCGGAATATGCGCAGACGGGTAATACGGAGCTTTAATGGATATAGCCCGTTATTGCTGTTTTGACGTGAAGGTGACGCAGGATGTGCACTGGTACGGGGCGGAACACGGTTTCATCCGTTATGATGATAAAAAGGGCGGCCAGGTGGAATTGCCCGTGGATTGAAATTGTAACTTTTTCCTGCATGCATGCCCGGCCAGCTGTAGCCGGTTTTTTCCGGGCGCTGAAGTGGGTCTGGTTTCCCGCCTTTGGCGGCGTTGCCGTTATCCCCGGACAGATGCCGGTTATCGGGAATGGCTGGGGCGGAGAAAGGCTTCCGGGAGGAAGCGGACGGCAACCATGCTGTTGCCGCCTGGCTTAACGGCGGTTGATGCGGGCCACTTCCCGCTGGGCTTCGCGCATTTCCACGCGGGCTTTCAAATCGTAGCGCTGGTCGCGGTGGGTTTTGCCCTTGCCCAGGCCTAGAGCCAGTTTCACCTTGCCGTTTTTCCAATACAGCTTGAGAGCTACCAGGGAGCAGCCTTTCTGGGAGGTCTGCTGTTCCAGTTTGAAAATTTCCCGTTTATGGAGAAGAAGGCGGCGGGGCCGGCGCGCCTGGTGCTGGAAGAATTCTCCCGCTGTCTCCCCAGGGCTGGATGTCGCAGCCGTACAGGAGCATCTGGCCGTTTTCCACCCTGGCGAAGGAATCGGCAATATTCACCTTGCCGGCGCGGATGGATTTGACTTCCGTTCCCTTGAGTTCCATGCCGCATTCGTAGGTGTCCAGAATTTCGTAATCCCGGCGGGCTTTTTGTTGGTGGAGATGTCGGAGCTCATGGCACGAAGGGTAGAAGGATGAAAAGGCCCCGGGCTGGGAGACCGGGGCTTGGCCGGATAGCGAGGATTCCGTACGGAATTCCGGTCCGGAACGGCAATAAAGGGAATGTATTATTACTGGTTGTCTTCCTGGAGGCTGCCGGATTCCGTATGATAGACGGGCTTGCCTTCATGATTTCCGTCAGGGCAATGTTCGCGTTGCCCATATGGGGCGTGGTAGGCACCAGCGGGGCGCGGCCATTATTGCTGGGCTACGCGGCGGGAAACCACGTTGATCAGCATTTGGGGCTCGGGAATGATTTTGGAGGCTTGTTCGACGAGTTCGGCTTTCATGTAAAAGGTCTAGGTAGATATCCTGATGCGAAGAGAGATAAAACGGTTCCTGCTCCGGAATCAAGCCTATATTACGGCATGAGCTGCCTTCGCTCGCGGGGAATCCAGTTCTTTCCATGCGCCGGGTTTCAGTCCCGCCAGGGAGAAATTTCCGATTCTGGCACGAAGAAGCCGGGCGTGGGAAAGCCGATGGCGGCGGTCATGCGCCGCACCTGGCGGTTTTTCCCTTCCACCAGCGTCAATTCCAGCCATGAGGTGGGAATGGAGGCGCGGTAGCGGACGGGAGGATGCGGGGCGGCGTCAGGCTCCCTGCGCATGAGGCGTGCCCGGCAAGGCAGCGTGCAGTACCCGCGGATGCGGGGCCCCCGAGTTCCAGAGGGCGAAGGTCCGTTTCGGAAGGAGTGCCTTCCACCTGGCTCCAATAGGTTCTGGGATGCCTGCCGGAGGGTTCAGAGACGGTCCGCCAGGCCTTCTCATCGGATAAAAGAAGCAGCCCTTCCGAATCCGCATCCAGCCTTCCTACAGGATACACGCCGGGAGGAAAAAGCCCGAATTCAGCCAGTGTCGGTGGTGGGGAGCCTCCTTCGTAAATTGGGAGAATGCCGTAAAGGTTTATTGAACGCCAGAATCGCCGTGCACGGCAAAGGGTAGCATGAACCGCCGGCTTTGGCACGGGAAATTGAAGCGGCTTGACTTGTCTGCGTTGGGAAAGGAAAGCATATCTGCATGCATGGAAAACGGCAGGTTGCGTCCTGATGCTTGCGTGTTGCGTGCCCGTCTGGGTTCAGGCGGCGCCGGATGGGGGGAAGTGAAGGCAAAATTGCGCGGAAAATCTGCAAAACAGATGTGCCGGGACAATAAAGGGCTGGTTTCCTGGAACCGGGGAGAAGCGTTTCCTTCCCTGGGCATCGGACATTTCATCTGGTTTCCTGCCGTGAGTCACGGAAAGGTTTGAGGAAAGTTTCCCTGCTTTCATTCAGTTCTGCCGCAGGAGGAATCGGGTTCGGAATGGTTTTCCGGTGCGGCTCCGTGGCGGACCAGAAAATTTGAAGCGGCGGACGTTCGCGGCGGTCTTCCTGAACGGATGCGCCGGTGGTTGTCAGTCCGGCGGCCCTGCAAATGCAGGCGGATTTCATTATTGCCAGGTCTGTGGCCGCTCTGGAGCGTATCAAGGGCCAGTCCCGCCGCCCGGAAGAGATGGCGGCCCGCTATTACGCCGTGGCGTCGGTTCCCAACGGCATGTATGCCCTGATTGACTACGTGAATTTCAAGGGAGAAGGAACCAATCCGGCGGAACATTACCGGGGGGGATTGGCTGGGGGGCTCAGGCAGGTGCTGGAGGAAATGCGCCCGTTTCTCCCGGACAGCCTGCGGCGGTTGAATTGCGGAAGCGGCCAAAAGGGTGCTTCAGCGCCGCGTGGACAACAGTCCGCCGGGCCGCGGAGAAAGCGCGCTGGCTTGCCGGATGGCGGAACCGGTGCGATTCCTATAAGAGGAATTTGTGACGAAGTCCTTTCCCAACAGAAAAGACCAGTTGTGCAATTATCCTTGACCTGACGGGATTAGGTGTAATTCCCTCACTCCATCCTGAAACTTCGCTGATTTTATGCCAAACACTCAAGAAGAAACAACGCTGATTTTGCTGAAGCCCGACTGTGTGCGAAAAAACCTTTCCGGCACCATTTTTTGAAACGTTTTTGTCCGAAGGGTTTTTCGCCTGCGCGGCATAAAAGATGATCCAGCTTGATGAACCGGTGCTCCGGGAACATTACGCCCATATTCTGGACCTGGTCATCAATGGGGAACCGCTTTTCCCGAAGCTGCTTGATTTCATGACCAGTTCTCCGGTCATTGCCATTGCCCTGAAAGGGCCCGGCGTTATTGTGCGCGTGCGCGAACTGCTGGGGCCCACCAATTCCCCAGAAGGCAGAGAAAGGCACAATCCGCGGTGATTTCGGAACAGACAGCATGATGAACATCTGCCATGCGTCCGACAGCCGTGAATCCGCCGCCGTGGAGCTGGCAAGATTTTTCCGGGAAGAAGAACTGTTTGACGGCCTTAATTAAGGGAAGGCCGCCTTTTTCCCCATCAGGTTAATTGAGGGCCGCAGCTGTAATAACGGCTGTGGCCCTTGCCGTTTGCGAGGCTGTACCTCCCATGGGAGGATGAAGGGGGGAGGCAGCGGCTTTTCCGGGAGAAGCAGGAAAGAACGGGTTACTTTTCCCAGGGAGTGGTAAGATAAAGGGAAGGCCTTTTTCATACGGTAGGCCTCACGCATGAAGCCGTCCATGATATTGTTGCAGCTGTGTTTGGAAAAGGAATGGCCGTAAATGCGCTTGATGGCGGCATCCTCTCCGTGCTGCTTCTGGCGCTTTAACTCAGCGTCCATGTCCCGGCGTTCGATATTGGGGGCGCTCAGATTGTCACCATGCCAGCGAAAATCCGCCAGCAGCCTGTTGTAATTCACGAACTTCTTCCCCGCCCGGCCCAGGCGCGCGTAATATTCCCCGTCCATGTCGTAGTGGAAACGTTCGTCCAGCAGGAATCCCTCTTCAATAGTAGTGCTTCGGCGCAGGAACAATGCGGTGGAAGCCAGATAGGTGCCGTACCAGATGTGCATGTTCAGACTGTAGGGCAGGGCCTTCATGGCGCGTTGGATCTCTCCATCCGGCCCTGATGAAATTCCATGCTCCATACACAATGTCCGCATCCGGGCGGGAATCCGCAAAGGCCTTGACCGCCGCCAGAGCCCCCGGCAACAGCCGGTCGTCCGTATTCAGCCACATAACCCATTTCCCGCGCGCCTTGCGGAAGCCGCGGTTAATGCCTTCCGACATGCCGGAATCCTTCTCCACATGCAGTTTCAGGTGAGGGTAGGAGTGCAGGATATCCAGGGTGCCGTCCGTGGACCCAGCGTCCTGGATAATGTGTTCAAATGTAACCCCTTCCTGGTTTTTGACGCTCTCTATGCATTCCTTTACGTAGCGGGCGTAATTATAGCTGGGCGTAATAATGCTGAAATCCGGTTCTGTGTCCATAGGCAAGGTTAGTTGAAAGGCTTGATGGAACGTTCCCTGGCGATGTAAATAGGGCGCTTTTAACTTCCGTATAGGTTTTGGCCAGATATTGGCCCAGAATGCCCAGGCACAGCAGCACGATGCCGCCCATCATGCAGAAGACGCATACCAGGGAAGTCCATCCGTAAGCGGAATGGGGCCAGATCAAGTCGCGGACCGTCAAGATAATGATGGAAAGGAATGAGATGAAGGAAAGAAGTACCCCCATGATGGAGGCCAGCGCCAGGGGGCGGTGGAAAAGGCCACGATACCTTCAATGGAGTACAGGAACAGCTTGAAGAAAGACCACTTGGTTTCTCCTGCCACCCGTTCCACATTTTCATATTCAAACCATTTGGTCCGGAACCCCACCCATTCGTACAGCCCCTTGGAAAATCGGTTGTACTCCTTCAGGGAAAGCAGGGCTTCCAGTACGGACGGGTCATCAGCTTGTAGTCCCGGCTCCGTCCACGATGCGGGTGTCCGATATTTGATGAATCGTCTTATAAAAGGCGCGGGCGAAAAAGGACCGCAGCAGCGGTTCCCCCTGCCGGGGTGACGCGCGTCCCCGCACAGTCATATCCTTCCTTCTCAATGGCTTTCAGCATATCCGGGAGCAGGGAAGGAGGATCCTGAAGGTCCACATCCATGACGGCAACATAATCCCCTGTGGCCGCTTCCAGGCCCGCATAGATGGCGGCTTCCTTCCCGAAATTGCGGGAGAAGGAAATGAATTTTACTTCAGGGGAGTGTTCCGCCATTTTCTTAATCATTTCCAGGGGAGCGGTCCGTGGAACCGTCGTCCACGAAGATAAGTTCCGGGGCGTAGCCCTCCAGGCATTCCTTTGAAGACCCGGTCTATTTCTTGCTTAAACGCCGGAATGGCTTCTTCTTCATTCAGGCAGGGAACGATCAGGGAAATGCGTTTCATGTCAGTGCCCGAATCATACTTCAGAAGCCGTGCGGATGCCAGAAAATAGTCCCTCCATGCACAAAGCCTTCCTCCACTGGAAGGGGAGGAAGGCTGCCGGAAAAAAGAAGCCGTGCGCGGAAAAATACCGGTAAGGTCAGAACTTCGGCAGGTTGCCGATGTCATCTTCGTTTTCAGGGGCGTGCGGATCTTTCAAATCACTGTCCCCCGTCTTTTCCGAAAGACCAGAAATCATAATCCGGATTCAGGCCGTTGCCCATTTTCAGGTTTTTGGCCCTGTCGGTTCTGGTGGGGATGGACTGCTCTGCTGCCCAGGCGGTAGCGGTAGGGGGGAACCCCATGGATCCGCAAGAATATAGTGGTAACCGGCCTGCCGTCCTTGCTTTTCACATGGACTTCCCGGACAGTCGGGTTGCTTTTGGGCTGCGTAGAGGGGTTCAACTCATCATTGTAAATGGTTGTATCCCTGGAAGGAATACCCTCATTCTTATGGTCGCCGAACAGAGCCATGTAAACCACGTTGGAACTGTATTCCTCCCCCGTTGGCCACGGCTACGCCGTGATTATTGAAGGAGCTTCCGTGCCGTAGGGGTAGCGGTCATGGTCGCTGTGGTAGCTCTCAACCCCATTTCAATTTTGCGGACAATGGATTCCGTAGCCTGTTCGTTCTTTTCTGGTTTCAAGCCAGGTGTAAAATGGAGATGGTCAGCGTGGCCAGCACCACGATGATCACCATCACTACCAGGATTTCCATGAGGGTGAACCCCTTTGTTTCCCGGAGCCGACGGTATGCGGAATGATTTTTCATCTGATTCTGCTTGAGGGGTTACCCCATCTTTTCAATAACCTGCAGGAGGGGGCAGGAACATGGCGAACACGATGCCGCCCACGACCACGGCCAGGAATACGATCATGATGGGTTCCAGCATGGAGGTCATAGCTCCCACGGCATTGTCCACTTCATCATCATACACGTCCGCGATTTTCAGGAGCATGTCCGGCAGCTGGCCGGTTTTTCCCCCACGTCCACCATGGAGATTACCATGGGCGGGAAAAGCTTGGAGGAGGACATGGGCGTAACTACGGATTCGCCCTCCTTGACGGAGTCATGGATGAGGCCGATGGCGTCTCCCACGATCATGTTGCCGGCGGTATCCTTCGTGATGGTAAGCGCCTGGAGGATGGGAACGCCGGAAGTCACCAGCGTGCCGAAGGTTCGGGCGAAGCGGGCGATGGCGCTTTTGCTCTGCACATTGCCGATGACCGGCATGGTCAGCAGAGCGGAGTCAATCTTGCGGCGTCCGTTGGGCGTCTTGCTCATGGCCGTGAAAACAGCGTACAGGATGGCGACCACAGCGGCCAGAATGACGGCATTGGGCACAAAGAAGGGGGCGGCCATGAACCAGTCGCTGATGCCGAACACAAACTCGGAAATACCGGGAAGTTCCTGATTCTGCTCTGCGAACATCGCCTTGAATTTGGGCACGATGACCAGCATCAGGAAGATCACGATGCCTACGGCGATAAACAGGACGATGGAGGGATACACCATGGCGGAGATCACCTTGCTTTTCAGCTTTTGAGCCTTTTCCTGGTATTCCGCCAGACGGTTCAGCACGACTTCCAGCACACCGCCCAGTTCCCCGGCCTTTACCATGTTGACAAACAGGCGGTCAAAGATTCTGGGGTGTTGGGCCAGGGCTTCCGAGAAGGTGGAGCCGCCCTGAACGGAATCTCCCAGAGCTTCGATAGTTACGCGCAGGTTGGGGTTTGCCTCCTGTTTGGCCAGCACGTTCAAACTCTGGAGCAGGGAAGCCCTGCGTCAATCAGAGTAGCAAGCTGGCGGGTGAAAATCATCAGAGCCTTGGCCTTAATTTTGCCTCCCAGTTTGCCTTTTTGCTTCTTAGCCCCTTGGCCTTTTTTCTTGGCGGCAGGCGTCTGTTGAATCTTGCCCTTGCCCGCTTCTACGATCTGGGTGGGGTACAGGCCATGCCGCCCGGATGGCTTCCATGGCCTCCGCTTCGGAGTTGGCCTCCAGGGAGCCTGTTTTCTGGTCGCCTTTATGGTCAAGTGCTGTGTATTGATATTTAGGCATATATGTTGTATTTTAAGTGTTTTTTCTTTGGTGGTTGAAAATAAGGGAAGCAACGGCGTCCGGTCCGTTAAGTATATTTCAGCACTTCTTCAATAGTAGTGTTGCCGTCATAAATATTTCTCAGCCCGTCTTCTCTCAGCGTGGACATGCCCATTTCAATAGCCTTCTGTTTCAGCACCACGGAGGAGCGCGATCCGTAATCATGTCACGCAGGGTGTCGTTAATATCCAGAAGCTCATAAATCCCCTTGCGGCCCCTGTAGCCGGAATTGGAGCATTTATCACAGCCGCGGCCCGTGAAAAAGTGCTTGTCCCCCAATTCATAGGGAGATACGCCAAGCTGGGAGAGGATGGTGGATGAGGGTTCATACGGGGTGCGGCAGTCCGGACAGATGGTGCGCACCAGGCGCTGTCAAGAACCCCTTCCAGGGAGGCCGCTACCAGGAAAGGTTCAGCACCCCATGTCCACCAGTCGCGTAATGGCTCCGGCGGAGTCGTTCGTGTGCAGGGTGGAGAGAACCAGGTGGCCCGTCAGGGATGCCTGGATGGCGATCTGTGCTGTTGCCATGTCTCGCATTTCCCCTACCAGAATACGGTCCGGGTCCTGCCGCAGGAAGGCGCGGAGAACCATTGGGAAATCCAGGCCGATGGCTTCATTGATAGGAATCTGGATGATGCCGTCAATATCGTATTCAACAGGGTCTTCCGCCGTCAGCACCTTGGAATCAATGGTATTGATTTCACGCAGGGCGGCATACAGCGTAGTTGTCTTGCCGGCGCCGGTGGGGCCGGTAACGATGAAAATGCCGTTGGGCTTGTGGACCGTATCCAGAATATATTCGTGGATATGCGCGGAAGCCCCAGGTTGTCCATGTTCAAGTTGACGGAAGAGCGGTCCAGAACGCGGAGCACCACGGATTCTCCGTACTGAGTGGGAAGGAGGAAACGCGCATGTCCACGGAACGGTTTCCTATCTGCTTGACGATGCGGCCGTCCTGCGGAATGCGGCGTTCCGCGATGTTCATGTTTGCCATGACCTTGACGCGGGAAATGACCGGCACGGACAGGTGGACGGGGGGAGGCTGCATTTCATACAGGGCGCCGTCCACACGGTAGCGGATTTTGAATTCCTTCTCAAAAGGTTCGAAGTGAATGTCGGAGGCCTTTTTCCTTGATGGCCTGTGTAATGACGAGGTCCACAAAGCGGATGACGGGGGCGGCGGCGGAATCCTCCGTCTCATTGTTGACCTGCATGTTGTTCAGTTCCTGCATCAGGGTCGGACATGGCGGCGGATTCGCCTCCATAAAGCTCATTGATGCGTTCGGAAATCTGGTAATCCGGCGCTACCAGAACATGGATGTCCTGGCCGAGGGGCGAAGCGCAGGTCTTCCACCGTCTGAGGATTCAGGGGATCCACCAGGCAGACGTACAGGCCTTCCGGACCGTGCCGCACAGGGAGCGCCCGTGCAGGCGCACGAGCGTGGCCGGCATCATGTTCTGCACGTTCGGATCCGGCTGGAAGTTGTCCAGTGTAATGAATTCCCGTACCCAGGTCGCTGGCGATCATCTGCCAGATATCATCCTTGCTGCCGATGATGCCGAAGTCTGCAAGCACTTCCGGCAGTTCCTTGCCGGAGGCGATCATTTCCTCCTTGATGTCCTTTGCCAGGGATTTGTCAATCATTCCCCGGCCGATGAAAAGTTCCAGAGTGAGGTTGGTGTCCATAATAAGCAGAATGAATAGCGGGGAAACATCAGTTGGCGTCTCCCATGGTGACGTTCAGCACTTCTTCCGGAGAAGTAAGCCCGGCCAGCACTTTGCGTACGCCGTCTTCCCTCAAGGTTCTCATGCCCAGTTCCCGGGCGCGCTGGCGCAGCTGGGGGAAGTCAGGTTTTCGTTAATCATGCGGCGCACCTCGTCGTCGATTTCGAAAATCTCAAACAGCCCCATTCGGCCTTTGAATCCGCCGCCGCGGCAAAAGTCGCAGCCGTGGGGTGCCTTGATTTTGGCCCTGGGCAAGGCGGGACATGTCAATGTTCAGCGTATGCGCCTGCTTTTTCCGTCAGAGTGCCGTCCACCTTGCAGCGGTCGCACAGCTTGCGGACAAGACGCTGGGCCATGATGGCGCGGACGGAGGAGGCGATCAGGAAGCGTTTGATGCCGATGTCCGCCAGACGGGCCACGGCGCTGGGAGCGTCATTGGTGTGAAGGGTGGAGAATACGAGGTGCCCCGTCAGGGAGGCGTTGATGGCGATGCTGGCTGTTTCCATGTCTCGAATTTCCCCGATCATGATGATGTTGGGAGCCTGGCGGAGCATGGCGCGCAGGGCGGCGGCGAAGGTCATGCCGATATCCGCCTTTACCATGACCTGGTTGATGCCGGAGAGTTCGTATTCCACAGGGTCTTCCACCGTGATGATTTTTTTATCCGGGCGGTTGATGTGGTTCAGGCACGCGTAAAGGGTCGTGGTTTTACCGGCACCGGTAGGACCCGTCACCAGGATAATGCCGGCCGGCAGCGTGATGAGGCGGTCGAACACAGCTTCATCATCCGAGAAAAATCCGAGCTGGGGAAGGCCCAGCACCAGGGCGGATTTGTCCAGGATACGCATGACGATGCTTTCCCCGTGGTTGCTGGGGACGGATGAAACACGGAGGTCGATTTGCTTGCCGCCGATGCTCATCTGGATTCGCCCGTCCTGGGGCATGCGTTTTTCCGCAATGCTCATGGTGGTGCTCATTACCTTGAGGCGAGCGATGATGGGGCTGAGCAGTTTTTTGGATGGGTGGCCACCTCCACCAGCTTGCCGTCCACGCGGTAGCGGATGCGGAGCCTGTTTTCCATGGGCTCAATGTGGATGTCGGAAGCCCTCATTTTGAAAGCGTCCGTCAGCATCTGCTGCACCAGACGGATAATGGGGAGCATCCTCCCCTTCCAGCCCGTCGGTTTCTTCCGAACGCTCAGATCCCGGTAAAATTCATTCAACCGGCTTTCCACCGTGCTGCGGGTGGCGACGCTGAAAATCACGTCCCGCCCCATCAGCTGGGGCAGGCTGTCCATGGTTTCCAGATTCAGGGGGTCGTCAATGGCAATGTTGATGGAAAAACCGTCGTCGGAAATGGGGATGGCCCGGAAGCGCCTGGCAAGTTCCGGTGTAATGAGTTCGCGCACCTCCTGGGGATGTGCATGGAGCCCAGGTCCACGACGGGGGAGCAGGGAGTTTGACGCCGCCACCTGAGCGATGACGTCTTCCGTAAGATAATTGGCCTGAATCAGAAAATCGACCAGGTCCTGGGTGGGAGATTTTTGACTGCGCGCGTACTGAAGAATTTTCTTCATTCAGATATCCGGCCTGCGTAAGAAGTTCGATGAGATATGATTCGTTGGAGTACACGTCGATCTCTGGATGCTATTGTTGGAAGTCTGCCGAAATGGAGCGGCAGGATACTCCCTATTTCTGACAGGTTCGGAACGTAAAGTCAACTTAGCTTCCCTCAAAATGGCATTTTTTTCGGGCGTGTCCGGAGGCGGAAGAACCTCCTCCTCTTTCCGCCGCTTTCCAAACCTGCGAAATCTCCCGGAAAGCGGGATTTTTCCTGTTCTCAGGGCTTCTGGCGGGGAGCTTGGAAAGCAGGTCTTCCAGCTCCGGCATGCTGGATACCCGCACCAGGCGGGAACGCATTTCCTTGGCGCCGGGAAATCCCTTCGTATAAGCCAGGATTCGTGACCTCATATGGCGCATCGTGTGAAGTTCATCCCCATAATGGCGGGACTCCAGGGCCATCCGGGCATGCCGCAAAATCAGGGCCGCCTTTTCCTGCGGGTCTCTGGCCGGCGGCATGGTTCCGTGCAGCAGATAATACTTGGCGTCTCCGAAAATCCATGGGTTTTCCATGGCCGCACGGCCAATCATGACGCCGCTGACGGCCGTATTTTCTTTTTACATAAGCTACGGCCTGCGGGGTGGAAATATCCCCGTTCCCGATGACCGGCACGGACATGGCCCGCGCGCATTCGTCAATAATATCCCAGTTGGCCGTTCCGGAATACTGCTGGGAGCGGGTGCGCCCGTGAATGGTGATCATGGAAATTCCTCATTCTCCAGCAGGCGGCACGCGTCCATGGCGCACAGGCTCTGAAAATCCCAGCCAATACGTATTTTGGCCGTGACGGGGATTCTCTCTCCTACGGCTTTCACGACGCCTCCGGCAACGGAAGCCAGCAGGGGAAGATCTTTCAGGAGGGAGGAACCTCCATTTTTGCCAACCACCTTGGGGAACCGGGCAGCCGAAGTTGATATCGATAAAATCCGGCTTCTCATGGTCCAGGATAATTCTGGCCGCCTCTCCCATGTGGTTCCCATCCGCTCCGAAGAGCTGGATGCCTATGGGGCGGTGGGCATTTTCTATCTTTGTGTACCTGCGGTTTCTCTCCCATGCCTGGAGAATTCCTTCCGCAGAGACGAATTCCCGTTACCATTACATCCACTCCAAGCTCCTTGCAGATAGTGCGGAAAATGGGGTCCGTCACTCCAGCCATTGGAGCCAGGAACAGCGGGAAATCCGTTTTGAAGAACGGGAGGGAGCGGGACGGTTGGAAAAAGTCATGATTCCTTAGGATGAGGCTAGCACGGGTTCCCGTCCCATTCAAGCATCTTGCCTGTTCTGGCGAAGAAGGGAAGGTGCAAGATGCCGGTGCTGTGCAAACATCGGAGCGTCGAAAATATGGCGCTCAATAAAGAGGTGCAGTAGTCCGCCCGGTTTTCCGGAGGAAATTGCAGGCGCGCTGGACAGTATCGTTTGTTTTCGGAAAGAAAAAACGGCTTCACTTTTTGAGTGAAGCCGTTTGGCAAAAGTTGAAAGATTGTCTTAATGGTTGCCGCAGCCGCAACCGCCGTCCTTATGGTCGTGGTCGCACTTGCCGTCGCAATCGCAATTTTCCTTGTCGCACTGGCCGCCGCAGGAGCAGGAGGACTGGGCGCTCATGGCGCGCTGGCGGGCTTCCTCTATTTCTTCAGGAGTGGGAGCGCGGCCAAGGTCAATGGACATGCCCAGATAATGATTGATGGTGTTCAGGAGTTCGTCAATGGTCTGGCGCGCTTCGAAAAAGCCGCGGGCCGCATCATTCTTGATGACGTTTTCACGCAGGGCGTCGAATTTGGAAATTCCTCTTCGGTAGGAGGCATTCCGGCCAGGTGCTTGTTGCGCAGTTCTTCTCCGTAAGCGTTTACTTCTTCAAAAAGCTTGGTTGCTTCCGGATTTTGGAAAAAGAGACCTATTTTTGCCTTGGAGGCCACAACCTTGTCTTCCTTGGCGAGCAGATTGCAAAGGGCTTCCGTGGCGGAGCGCAGGTTGTCGTTGAGAACGGGGGTATTCATATGAGATTTATTTAATCATGCCTTTTCGTGCAGGGCAATCCGGTTGCGAGGCATGGCACGCATTTCCTTGCCGCAGGGTTGCTGTAGGCGGGAAATCCGGAAGTAAAAGGCGTTCCGCTTGACGTGGAACGCCTTTTTATGGTGATCAACGTTTTTAATGCGCCTTGCAAGAATTCTTCAAAGCGGTCCAGAGCTTCCTTCAGAATGTCCAGCGTGGTGCAGTAGCTGATGCGGATGGCCTTGTCATTGCCGAAGGCGATGCCGGGGACGGCCGCGACCTTGTAGCGTTCCAGAAGCTTGTCGCACAGATTCAGGGAGGTGAGTCCCAGCCTGCTTGTGTCCACAAAAGTAGAAAGCGCCCTGCGGCTCCACAACACTGATATTCGGGATGGCGCTGAGGCGGGAGTAAACGTACTGGCGGCGCATGTCATATTCGTCGCGCATGTCGCTGATGAAGCTCTGGTCTCCCGTAAGGGCCTCAATGCCTCCATACTGGGCGAACGTGCAGACGTTGGAAGTGGTGTGGTCCTGAATCATCTGGATGGCCTTGGCAATGGCAGCCGGGGCTGCGGAATAGCCCAGGCGCCATCCGGTCATGGCGTAACCCTTGGAAAAGCCGTTGATGGTGATGGTCAGGTCGTACAGTTCCGGACTGAGGGAGGCGATGCTGACGTGCTTGGTGTCCCCGTATACGAGGTGTTCGTAGAAATTTCATCAGCTAGGATGAGGATATCTTCGCTCAGGGCCACTTCTCCCAGGGCGCGCAGTTCTTCTTCGGAATAAACGGACCCGGTCGGATTGTTCGGGGTAGTGAGGATGACCATCTTGGTGCGGGGGTCATGGCTTCCTCAAATTGTTCGGCGGTAAGCTTCCATCCGTTTTCCGCCGTGGTTTCCACGATGACGGGGATGCCTCCGCACATGCGGACCATTTCCGGATAGCTGACCCAGTACGGAGCGGGGATGATGACTTCATCCCCTCGGATACGGTCGCCATGATGGCGTTGAAACAGGCGTGCTTGGCGCCGGCTCCCACGGTGATCTGGGTGAAATCGTATTCCAGGTTGTTTTTCCCTCTTGAGCTTTTCTGCGATGGCCTGGAGTGCGGGAAGACCGGCGGAAGGCGTATATTTGGTGGCTCCGTTGTTCAGGGCCGCGATGGCTGCCTGCTTGATGTTTTCCGGGGTGTCCATTTCAGGTTCACCGCCTGCCAAACCGTAAACTTCTTCACCGGAAGCTTTCATAGCCTTGGCCCGGTTGGTCACCTTGAGGGTCAGGGAAGGGGTCAATGCCGCAATGCTGGGGAAATCATGTCCATTGTTGTGGTGCAGTCGTAGATTTTGATGCCTTGGCGGAAAACAGGCTGTTCTCCGCATAGGCGGAAAAACTTTACTCATTGAGCGCACCCCTGGCAGGAGAATGCTTGCGGCGGCCATTCTTTTTCTTGCGGAGGGCGTTCCTCCCTCTATGGAAGGGATTTTTCCCGTCAGCGTTTCAGGGAATTTGGCGCGCACCGCTTCCAGCTCCGGCGTCTTCAGCAGGAAAGCCGCCGCCAGGTAGACGATGCCGGCGCAACCGCAGACCAGGGATATCCCCAGCACCCTGGCCGGGAAGGTCCAGTTCAGGAAGCCCTGGAGGAACCATGCCTTGCCTGCCCAGCACACGGCCCCCAGCAATATTCCCGCCGCCATGATCTTGACCAGTCCGGAAAGCAGCGTCCGTCCGTCTACGCCGCCCAGCTGGCGTCGCAGGTAAAAAGAAGTAAAGAGAAAATTGAAGGTAGTGACCACGGAGGTGGTCAGTGCCAGCCACGCCGCGTTTTTATGCAGGATGTAGACGAAACAGTAGTTGAGGCCGATGCTGATAGCCAGAGCCACAGCGGCGGCAATCAGGGAACCCAGCGTTTTTCAAGAGCCAGGAAGACGGGCTGCACCACCTTGGTCCCGGCATAGCCCAGCAGGCCCAGGGAATAGGCTCCCAGCACTTCCCCGTATAACGCACGGCCTCCTGGTTGAAGCGGCCCCACTGGTATACGGCGGAGACGAATTCCGTTCCCAGGATGGAGAGGATGAGAAAAGCGGGTACCGCAAAGAATGCCACCAGCCGCAACCCCTTGGCGATGTGGACCGCCACCTCTTTTCTGCCATCTCCCACCATCATGCGGGAAACAGCGGGCAGCACCACCATGCCCGTCGCAACTCGAAGAGCCCCACGGGAAGCTGCCAGAGGCGGAACGCCGTGGTCAGGGCGGTGACGGAGCCTTTTGGAGATCCAGAGCGAACCCCGTATTGATGAAGATGGTGAACTGCGTCACGCCTGAAGCCAGCACGGAGGAAGCATCAGCCCCCAGATTTTGCGCACGCGGGGATCGTCCCATTGGAAATTGGGTTTCCAGCGGAAGCCGGTTTTGCTGAGTTTGGGGAGCTGCACGGCAATCTGGGCCATGCCCCCGATGGTGACGCCGCAGGCAAAACCGTACAAAGCTTTGGGGCCGAAGGATGGATCAATGAAATATCCAATCAGCAGGCCAAGCAGGATGGAAGTAACATTGAAAGCGGCGGAGGCCAGCATGGGCAATCCGAAAACCCCCACCATGTTCAGCGCCCCCCATGATGAGGGCGGACAGGGAGGCGAATCCGATGAAAGGCCACATGATGCGGCTCAGGTCCGTGGCGAACAATTGCTCCGTCAGAGAGTGATCTCCGCTGTAGAGGGCTTCCATGACGGGCCCTGCAAATAGAATCCCCAGCGTTACAATGGCGATCATCAGGGAGGAAAGCTGGGTAGCTACCTTGTTGGTCAGTTCCCACGCGGCCGCTTCTCCCTGCGCTTCCCGCGTTTTGGAGGCTACGCTGGTATAGGATTGGGAAAGAGCCCCTTCCGCAAACAGATCTCTTAACAGGTTGGGGATACGGAAAGCCGTGTAAAAGGCGTCCAGGGCTCCCGTAGCCCCGAACAGGGAGGTGTACACAATTTCCCTGGCCATGCCTGTCAGGCGGCAGGCGAAGATGGCGCCGGAGGCAACCAGGCTGTTCCGCATCAGGGACATGAAAGGGGGAATTTACTTGAACAGCTGGCGGCAATACGGCTCCACCCGTTTCATTGCCGGATTGTCCTTGACAGCCTGGTCGCGATCATCCCGGCAGGGGAAAAGGTACAGGGCGTATCCCCGTAGCCGCCTCCCAGATATTTTTTGCAAGGGCATTGGGAATATCCGGCAGGGGGCGCATTCCTTCGTCAAGCTGCACACTGTAATACAGGGCTACGCCTGCCGCCAGTGTATTGATGTTGCGTTCCAGAACTCCGGTGCGGGCAATGAGGAGGATTGGGAGATGCGTACGTAGTCCCGTTGTTCATCCGCCATCTTTGGGGTATCGTGTTCTTCACCCGTATATAGAATGGCCATTCTTCCTTCCAGGAAGTCACCCGTGCCTTTGACATCCAGCACCGGAGAACTGCCGGAGCGCCATACGCACAACCCCGTTTCCGCAATGACGGCAGGATCCTGCCAACCGACGCCCAGAGCGAGTTCGGACGCGACCGGATCGCGCCCTTCCAGCATGGCCCACGCGCCGCTGCCTCCCAGCCCGGGCGTTTTTCATACGGCCATTCGCAGAGGGAAACCATGGGGGTGATGGCGCAGTTGACCACATAGGAGCCTTTTCTGGCGTAGCGGGGCACGTCCAGCCATCCCCCGGCAAAGTCCACGCGAAGCGGTACGGCGGACGGAGCCTTGATGCGGTTCACCAGCATGGTGGTGGAGACGGGAGTGGAATTTGGGGGGCGTCTTGGGGAGCACCACGTAATTGGCTCCGACGCGGGCGCACAGCTCCTTCTTGATATCGCTGTAAAGGTCATCTTCCGTCACAGCCAGGATATCCGGTTTTTCCTGAAGAAACTCTTCTTCAAAATCCAGGCCCTTTTTCATGCCGGTACCCCGGATAACCTTGTCAACCATGCGCAGGCTTTCCAGCAGAACTTTTTGTGTTCGTCCGGAATGGACGGCTTGCGCTGCTTGTGGTGCCACAGCACGGGTTCCGAAGCGAAAGAGACGATTAGATAGTCGCCCAGAGCGCGGGCTTCTTCAAAGAACTGGATATGGCCGGCGTGGACGATATCATAGCAGCCGGAGACGAAAACTTTTTTCATGCGTGTAATGATAGATAATTAGTCTGCAACAGTATGCCCTATTGCCGTGCCGGATGCAAGAGCGAGATGAAAATACGTTAAAAAACGGCGCGGACTACAGAAAGCCCGTGCCGTTTGGGGATAGGAAAAATCAACTTCTGCAAAAACGGTCAGGAAGCCATAGCCTCCTGGTAGCGGCGTTCCACATCGTCCCAGTTGATCAGGCGGCAGAAATCTTCAATATAGTCCGCCCGCAGGTTCTGGTGCTTCAGATAATAGGCGTGTTCCCAAACGTCACAGACGAGAATGGGGACAAGGCCGGGAATTTCCAGATTCTGATGTTTTTCCGCCCCGCAGATTACCAGCGTCTTGCTGATGGGGTCCACGCCCAGAATACCCCAGCCGGAACCTTCCACGCCCTGGGAAGCCGCCTTGAATTCCCTTCATCATGGCTTCCAGAGAACCAAATTTTTTCCTTGATGGCATCTACCAGAGGACCTTGCGGCTCTTTTTGGGATCAGGCGTCATGTTGGTCCAGTAAATGGTATGGAGAACATGGCCGGAAGCATTGAAGGACAAATTACGCACCCAGTTGGTGGTGGCGGAAGCGTCCAGTTTCCCGTCCGCAATTTCACGGAGCTTTTCAGCCGCGGCATTGGCGCCGGCGACATAGGCCGCATGATGCTTGTCGTGGTGGATGCGCACGGTCTTTTCATCCAGCATGGGTTCAAGCGCGTCGTAGGCGTACGGAAGGGGTGGCAGTACATATTTGCCGTCGGCATAGCCGATCGTGGAGGGGTCTTGCTGTTTAGTCATCTTGTGCTGTGGTTGTATGGATGGCCCTGTTGCCCGGGCCTGGCTGATTGTTCCCAGCGCCGCCAATGAGGAAAGAGCAATAAAACGCCTTCTGTTCATGTCCGCGCCATGGGAATGCATGGGTGTTTGGACATGGGTTGTTTTTGAGTTGTTCAAAAAAACAGGAACCTCGGGGTTCTATTTTTTCTTCTTGTAGAGGCAGCTGGGAAAAGCTTTTCTACCTTCTGGCTGCTGCTGCCGGGCCCTGGGCCCCATAGACGCTGACGCCCCTGACGGCGACAGATCCTGCATCCCCCAGGAAGGATTTGGGCAGGGTTACGCGGGTCTGGCTGCCCGGCAGAAGGATGCGCGTAGCCCACTGGCTGCCGTAGCGCCTGGACGGCCCATTTCCGGGAGGGATTGCCGGACGGCTGCCAGGGAGAGGGTTACGGTGGAACCATTGTCCGCCACATAAAAATTCCTGCGGTTGTCCGGGTGTGCCGGTTCCGCACCAGGGCATGGCGGGCGGAACGGCCATGGAGGGGTACAATCTGTTCAGGTATTTCTGGATGCCTCCGGCATTCCGCATGATGGATTTGATGCTCCAGAAGCATTGCCCGGGGCGGTTCTGGCAAGGCTGCGGAGTAGTTGACCTGCGCCGCTATTTCAGAGGCGGGGCGGCCCTGGTCTTCGCTGCTCATGATACGTGCCGTGGCAATGCCGGGCCACACCGGGCGTCTGAGTTCTGGGCGGCCCACCATTGCATCAATGCGGGAAAGCTCTGCTTGGCCGGGCTGCAGCGCCAGTAAAGCTGGGGGGCCAGGTAATCCACCCATCCGCGGGAAAGCCACTTGCGGGCGTCGCACGCCAGATGCTCGTAGGCGTCCACTCCCGCTTCAATGCCGCCGGGAACGCCCGGCCTCCAGATGCCGAACGGGCTGACGCCCACCCGCACCCAAGGTTTGAAGATTTGACGGATTTGTACATGTCTTGCACGAAGTCGTCAATGTAGCCCCGGCGCTGGGAGGGGGATTTCCCGTCTCCAAAGCTGGCGGGAGACCAGGCGCGGCCGGGAGTGGGATAGGGGTAGAAATAGTCGTCCAGGTGCACCCCGTCAATGTCGTAGCGGCGCACGACATCCATGATAACCTTCAGCGCGTGGTCGCGGGAGGCGGAGGCGCTGGGGTTTATCAGCAGCACGGAGCCGTTTCGCTTCATCAAATCAGGGCGCGTGAGGGAAATATGGTTGCGGCCTACGGCATGCTTGACGTTGGCCTTCGCCCGGAATGGGTTGAACCAGGCGTGCAGTTCAATGCCGCGGCGGTGAGCCTCCTGAATGGCGAAAGCCAGAGGATCATACCCAGGATTGACGCCCGGGCCGGAAAGCCATTGGCTCCACGGTTCCAGAGAAGAGCGGTACAGGGCGTCGGCATTCGGGCGCACTTGGAGAAACACGGCGTTCAGCTTCAACTGGGCGCAGGTATTCAGGATGTTCAGCAGCTCCGCGCGTTGGGCTGCTCCGGAGAGGCCGGAACGGGAGGGCCAGTCAATATTATGAACGGTGGATATCCATGCCGCGCGGAATTCCTGGGGACAGCGGGAACGGATTCTCCGGAGGTCTGCCACCCAAGCGCCTGGGGAAGCCAGGGCCAGCAGGGAGCAGGAGAAGGCATGGAACAGGGAAATCTGGTCATGACGGGAATGGAGAGGGATGTTTCCGGAATATTTAACGCCTATTCGGAGGATCTGTCCATGACGGATGCCGGAGGTTTCGTCATGGACAGGCGGCCCTCAGCTGGGCTGGGATGCCAGGCTGTTGATCAGGTGGGCGTTGAAACCGGCCCCGAAGCCGTTGTCTATGTTGACGACGGAAACACCGTTGGCGCAGGAATTCATCATGGCGAGCAGGGTGGTTACCCCGCGGAAATTGGCTCCATAGCCCACGCTGGTAGGCACGGCTATCACAGGAACCTTTACCAGGCCTGCCAGCACGCTGGGGAGAGCTCCTTCCATGCCCGCCACGGCCACCAGCGCAGTAGCTTGGCGGATGGAGTCCAGATGGGAAACCAGGCGGTGCAGGCCGGCCACGCCGCAGTCCCGGTACCGGACTACCCGGCTGCCCAGAAATTCCCGCTGTCAGGGCGTCCTCCTCCGCTACGTATTGGTCCGAGGTCCCCGCGCTGACGATGCCGACGAAGCCCGCCGTTCGCGGAACGGGATTCGAGCAATGCGCATGAGATGGGCTTCCGGGTGCATGTCCGCCGTCGGAAAGGCGCGGTTCAGGTAATCCAGAGCTTCCTCGCTCAGACGCGTAGCCAGAACATTTTGTCCGGCGGCAAGCAGGCTGCGGGCTATCTCTTCAATCTGGCCCGGCGTTTTCCCCGCGCCGTAAATGACTTCCGGGCACCCGGTGCGTTCCAGGCGGCTGTAATCAATATCCGTGTGGAAAGAGGCGGGTACGGTGCCGGCTCTGATTTTTTCCGCCGCTTCCTCCGTGGAAAGGAGGCCTTTTTAAACTGATGCAGAATGGAGGTGATGTCGTTCATGAGGGTTCGTTCATGTTCCCTCTGGAATATCCTTCCAGATCCAGGGTAATGTGCCGGAAGCCCAGTTCCCGCAGCCGGCGTGCCGCGGTGGAGGCAAGCTGTCCGTCCCAGAACAGCCTGCGTTCCTTTTCCGGCAATTCAATGCGGGCCAGGCTGTCTCCGTGAGCACGGACACGGCAACCTTTCAGCCCCAGGGTTCTCAGAAAAGATTCCGCTGCGTCCACGCGTCTCAGCAGAACTTCCGTTACGGGGCGGTTGTGTTCCAGGCGGGTCAGCAGACACGCATAGGCCGGTTTACCGCAGACTGATTCCGGGAGGCCCAGCCGAAAGGCCAGCCGGCGGATATCCGCCTTGTCCATGGCAGCTTCCAGAAAGGGACTCGGAATGCCGAGCTCCTGCAAAGCTTTGCGGCCTGGCCGGTAATCGTCCAGGTCGTCGAGATTGGAACCGTCCGCCAGCAGGGGGAACCCCATCTCAGCCGCTCTGGGCTGCCAGGGAGGAAAACAGGGCGTGCTTGCACAGGTAGCAGCGCAGGGAGGATTATTCGCAAGGGCGGGCAGGATGGGAAACGCCAGTTTTTCCTGCCGGACGCCCAGGCGGCGGCACAACGCCGTGCTGTCCCGCACTTCCTCCTCCATCACATAGGGAGTTCGCGCGGTCAGGGCCAGGCAGTGATCCGCTCCCAGGATACGGACGGCGGCGGCAAGCAACACGCTGCTGTCCAGCCCCCGGACAAGGCGACGGCAAGGCGTTCCCTGGGGAGAAGGACGGCGCGAAGCCGTTCAAACGGAGTCTGTGGCGTCGTTGTCATGGGGAGGTATGGGAAAAAGCCCCATCAGCTGACATTGTCCCAGCGGCAGCCCGGTTTTCTCCGCCAGGATTCTGCAATCTTCAAATTCCGCTTTCCGGTAATGGGGACGACCGTGCATGAAAGAAGTTTTTACATGAACCGTTCCATGGGGAGTGTGGACGGGGGAGCTTTCCCGGCGCAGAATATGGCGGAGCATGCCATGCTGCCTGATGCCCGGCGTACTGCTGTGCCGGAAGAAGGCTTCCCGCACGCGGTCCGTCTGTTCCGGCAGGCACAGGGCGCAAACCTTGACTGCCAGACGGCCTTTCTTCATGCAGACGGACTCCTGCCAGGTATCCAGAGCGCCTGCCTCCATCAGCTTTTTCCGCCAGGTAGGCTGTCTGTTCCGGCGTCATATCGTCTATATTGGCGCACAGCTCCGTCAGCAGTTCCGGGAAGTTTCCTCTTCTTCCGTTTCTACCAGCATCACCCGCAGAATATTCGGTATGGGAAGTCCCTGGCGGTGGCCGATCCCATAGCCGGTTGCGGTAATACGGCCTGCCAGCGGAGGGGACGGGCTGCGCCAGGGCGGCAATGTAGGCAGCTCCGGTGGGTGTAGTGGCCTCATGGGTGGTTCCATTCAAGGTGGCCCGGAAATGTTTCGCCAGCAAAGCCGTTGCCGGCGCAGGAACGGGCATTGTTCCGTGCTGGCAGGTTACGGTACCGGACCCCAGCTCCACCGGTCCGGTGAAGACGGCGTCCACCCGGAGCATTTCCAGGCAGATGGCGGCTCCCGCGATATCGATGATGGAATCCACCGCGCCCACCTCATGGAAATGTACTTCTTCAGGAGTAGTGCCGTGTACGCGGGCTTCCGCCTCCGCCAGCAGGGTAAAAATAGAAAGGGCAGTCCGCTTGACGGTATTGGAAAGGGCGCTTGTCTCAATAAGTTTTCTTATATCCGCCATAGTCCGGTGATGGTGCGCATGGCTGCTGCCGGAATGCCCTTCTTCCTCCGTCAGCACGTCAATCCTTGTTCCCCGGATGCCGTGCTGCTGCGCCCGGCTGCATTCCAGCTTCCACTCCCCGTGCACATGCAATTTGGACAATTCCCGTTCCAGGTTTTCCCGGTCCGCTCCCAAATCAATCAGGGCGGCCAGATTCATATCTCCGCTGATGCCCGCGCTGCAATCATAGACCAAGGCTCTCATGATGACCCAGTGTAGAAGGAAAAACTCCTGGCTCAAGGTCAAAATGAGCCCTATCCCGGGAGGGGGCCCGGTGCCTGGCGGACCGGGTTTGGCGGATTGCCGTCCGGTTATGAGAAAGATGCCCTGTGAAATACATTGCTAGGAAACTTTAAATATGCCACAATCCCTGCGACGCTGACCAGCGCCGCCCCCGTTCTATATCATGTCCATTCCGTTCTTTTCGAAATTACGATCCCAGAAGCATTATCTTCAACTGGTTAAGCCGGAATTGAAGCAGGTTTCCGAGTTTGTTGAAGCGCAATCATCATGTTTTGACCCGGAAGTGGCCGATTACATGGAAACGGTATGCCAGTCCAAGGGGAAAATGCTCCGGCCGGCCCTGGTTCTGCTGGTTGCCGGAGCTACGGGCGGCATCAAGCCTGCCCATATCCGGCTGGGTGCTCTGCTGGAAATGGTGCATCTGGCTTCCCTTGTGCATGATGACGTGATTGACGAGGCCGACAAACGCCGGGACGAGGCTACGGCGAATGCCCTCTGGGGCAACAGCCTCGCCGTACTGCTGGGGATGTCCTCTTTCCCACGCCATGGTGCTGGGTACGGAATTCGGCAGTACGGAATTCCTGCCGCAGGCTGGCGAATACCGTCAGGAACGTATGCCAGGGGAGGTGGCCCAGTCCAGCCGCCTGTATGATCTGAGCATGACTCGCGAGGAATATTTTGAAATCATCCGAAAAAAAAACCGCTTCCCTTTTCTCCGCAGCTACGGGGGGCTGGCTGGATTTCGGAGTAACCCCGGAAGTGGAGGAATCCCTTTACCAGCTGGGGGATTTGCTGGGTGTGGCCTACCAGATTTACGACGACTGCCTGGACATGGTGGGAGATGAAGACGATGCCGGAAAGACGCTTCATACGGACGCCACCAAGGGCAAGCTGACTCTTCCCATCTTCAATTTGCTGGAATGCGGTGACAGGAATGTGGAAGCTACCCTGCGGGACGCCATTGAAAACCGTGAAGTGGTTGATTACTCCGCCTTTCAGGATAATCCCGTTTTGCAGAGGCTCTGGACAAGGCGATTCAGGTAGCTCTGGAGAAAAACGAGGCGGCCCGCGAAATTCTGTGGCTACTTCCCCAAACGGAATATCGTGAAGCTTTGGCGGAAATGACCTTTTACATGGACGAGCTGCTTAACGACTGCCGTATCTCCTGACCTGCTTCAAGGAATTTTTGTCCGGTCATGTCCTTATGTAATTTGTGTCTTCCGGCATTTTCCCAAAAGGAAACCTGCCGGAGGGAATGGGAGGAGCGCGTGCTGGTACGGACTGATTGTTTTTTCAAAACATGGTTAAACCCGGCCACGCGCCCGGGAACGGCAGTGCTTTCTTTATTCCGTTTTTCCGTACCTGCGCGCCCGGAAGGAGTAGGCGACCGCCACCACGGCGGCGAGCACGGCGTACAGGATGAAGCGGTCCGTAGAAATGGCGTTGGCTGATTCTCCGTTGGACAGGAAAAAAGTAATTGCGGCCACCAGCATGTTGCCTGCAAAGATAGTGAGGTTCCAGAAACTGGTGATGAGGCTTTTAAATGCGCCGGGGCTTGCGTATAGGCGAATTCCCAGGCCGGTGGTGCTGACCAGGATCTCAGAGATGGTGAGTACGCAGTAAGGAATCAGCTGCCATGCGATGGACATGGAGGTTCCTTCCTCCAGCCGGTATTGCAGGAAAGCGACAATCAGGAATGTAGCGGAGCTGAGGGCCAATCCCGTTCCGAGGCGCACCAGGGGCCTTGCCAGCGTTGCCACCCTGGGATAAACAAATACGGTGATGAGGGGGATGAACACCATGACGAAAATGGGATTGGCCGCCTGGATTTGGGCCGGCCCGATGGACCAGGAACCGCCCGGGAGCGGGATGGAAAGAGGAATCATCCTGCTGCCCTGGGATACCCAGGAAGAAGCCGTCTGTTCGAAAATGGACCAGAATGGGATGATAAAGGCGAAGATGGAGAGGATTTTCAGGATGTGCCGGGTGTCTTCCACGGCAGAAGTTCCGCAGCGCTGTTCTGCGTTTTTCCAGCCTCCGTGGAACAGAATGATGAAAAGGACTTTCCAGAAGCCAGGCTGCCCGCTGTTCCGGGCCGGAGGTGTCTTGTGGTATTTTTTGCGGCCCAGCCAGAAGACGAAAGTGGCAACTCCCATGAAGAGGCCCGGGACGGCAAACGCCCAACTGTACCCGTAACGCTGTTCCATGGCCGGAATGACCAGGAAGGAGAAGAAGGAGCCAAGGTTGATAGCCCAGTAGAAGGCATTGAAAGCCTTGGTCATTAACTGCGGGGACTTATTAGGAATCTGGTCTCCCATAAAGGCGGAGACGCATGGCTTGATGCCTCCGGCTCCCAGCGCGATGATGAACAGGCCCGCCATGAGAATGTAACGGCGCGCTTCAATGGTGTGGAAAAGATCCGCCGTCGCCAGAACTCCGTGTCCTACGCAGTAAAGCAGGGAAATATAAAGAATGGTTTTATATCGGCCCCAGACCTTGTCCGCCAGCCAGGCCCCCGCCAGGGGAAGCAGATAAACCATTCCCACAAAAATATGAAGGGTGGAGGTGGCCCAGTTGTCGCTCATCAGCAGATGGCCCGTCATGTACAGCATGAGGATGGACTTCATGCCGTAGAAGCTGAAACGTTCACAGGCTTCCGTTCCGATGATGTATCTGGACTGGGAGGGCAGGGCGCTCATTGGATAATGAAAAGGAGGGAGATGGAGTAATAAAAATGATGGCCTCCGGGCGGAGGCCATCATGGCGAATGCGTTCAGACGGCGTTCAGGGCCTGTGAGAAGGAGACGGGCTCACTGACGGTTGTCATGAAAAAAAGGAAAACATTAGCGTTCCTGGTTCAGGATGGGAGCGATTTCCACCTTATATTGGGTGATGCACGCTTTCAGCCAGTCCAGCATGATCATGGATTTTGCCTGGGCTGTCAGAGCCGGAGCAATTTGCTGGGTAGATTTGATTTGGAATTCCGGCGTATCCTCCAGTTCGCGCTTGACGAGCTGGGTCAGCAGGATGCCGTCCCCCGTGTTGATGGGCTGAGCCATCTGGCCGGGGTTGATGACGGAAGCCGCCTGGAATACGTCTTCAGGGGCCGGGAGCTCTTTGGGAGGGGCCAGACGGGAATTCATGGCCCGTTCCAGAAGAGACTGGAGCTCTTCCTGTGTTTTGGCGTTTTGCAGGTTGACGCTGCTCAAGAGTACGTTTGGATTGACAAAGGGACCGTAAGAGGAAGTTTTGGCACCGGCTTTTCCGGCAATGGCATTGAACTGTTCCACGGGGTGTTCCGCCTTCTGCAATTCCGTATTGAGTTCCGTGGCGGCCTTATTCATGGATTCAACGGTCATGCTTTTCCAGCAGGTCGGCGCGGGCGCTGTTGCGGGCGGTCTCGTAAGGCAGGGCTTTGACCGGGGTAATGCCTTCCAGACGGATCAGGACGACTTGTCCGTTTTCCAGCACCTGCATGGTGCTGATCTGTTCGGCTCCGGTCTTGGCGCGCGCTTCTTCAATGGCCTTGGCATCCGCATCCGCACTCAGGGCCGGGGCTCCCGCCAGGGAGAAAGCCACATCCAGCAGATTGGCGCTGCGTCCGTCGGAAGCGGATTGGTTGATTGCCTGGTTGATTTCCTGAGGCGCGTTTTTACGCGTTACGGCCGTGTAGGACTTTTTCTCCATTTTGCAGACGCCGGGAGTCTTGGCCAGGGCTTCGCTGATGGCCTGGTCCATGTTCCTGCCGTTGGTGGCGTTCAGCGGTTCCCAGATGTCATTTTCCACCAGATTCATGGTCTCCATGGTGGCGTTGGAAATGTCTCCGGGCTTGGGTGCCTGGGCATCGCCTACGGGAATGAAGGTGTAAACGGTGAAGAAGCGAGCTTCCTCATTTTTGTAATTTTCCTTGTGCTTGTCCCAGAAGGTTTTTATTTCCTCTTCTCCGGGATCCGTCTTGGGGCGGAAGGCGCTTTTTTCCAGGAAGGCGGTGTTGATTGTAATTTGCTGGCTGTTGGATTCCGCTACAGCCTCGGCAAAACCGGGCTCCACGGAGATACCCCGGCCAGCACGTCCTTGATGCGCTCCAGGCTGATGGTGTCTTCCATCAGACCGCGCAGCAGTTCCTCCTGAAGCTTTTTACCCATGTTGCCACGCATGGAAATGAAATTATCGTATTTTGGGGGTCGAAAACGCCTTTATCGTCCTGGAACTCTGGAATATTGCAAATGGCATCGTCAATTTCCGCGGTGCTGGGAGTCAAGCCCAGGCGTCCTGCCTCCCCGGCGGATAATGCCGCGGTAGGCCAGGAAAGCGGCGTTGGGATTATTCGTTTTCAGCAGGTGGCAGAGTTCCCGCACGCTTTCTTCCGAGCTGAAATTGTCCTGGAGCAGCGGGCCGAAGGTGGAAGGGAAGGAGAAAGCCACGGACAGGCCGGTCCTGCCCATGCTGTTATAATCCTTTTCCCCGTAAGATTTCCCGTCCACGGAAACAAAAGTCTGCTTGAACATGCCGGTCAGGGAGCCGCCGCTTACGTCCCCGCCGACGAACATGAGGCCCACAAACACCAGGGCCATGGCTGCCATGATGACGATTGTATGTTTACGTAAGTAATCTAGCATGGAATGTCAGGTTGAAAATGTACGTGTAGCCGGCCATGAGCTGACGGCAGCCCGGGCAGCCCGAACCTTTTACACTTTTTCCCTCCGCTAGGCAAGAACGAAGCTCTCCGCTTCCGGCGGCTTTTCCAGAACATGGCGGCATGCTCTTTCCTGTCATGAAGGGCTTTTCCGGCCGGGGCTGAACAATTTTTGACCTCGACGGTGATGCAAATACGCCTTATGTTGCTCCTGCGCGGAAGGTTCCGGGGAACCATGGGCCGGTTCTGCCCCATGGCATTCGGAAGCCTCCGGTGCATGTCCTTAGCCGGATATTCCTTTAATTGCAAGGATTTATGCTGAACCAGGTAGTAGAACTCAAAAGAGAAGTGACGGCGGTCCAGATCCCCAGCGGGGATGTGCTCACCCTGCCGGAAGGGGAACGCGTGTATATCACCCAGATACTGGGCGGCTCCTATACCGTGGCTACGGACCACGGCCTGGCCCGTATCTCCAGGGAGAACGCGGACGCCCTTGGCGCTGGAGCGGAGGAACCTTCTCCGGAAGCGGCTGCGCTGGATGAGAACGCCACACTGGAAGAAAGGGTCTGGGATACGCTGAAATGTGTGTATGACCCGGAAATTCCGTGGACATCGTCAACTTGGGTCTGATTTACGATGTGGCCGTCATTGAGCTGGAGAACGGCCTTCATCATGTGGCGGTAAAATGACTCTCACGGCGCCCGGCTGCGGAATGGGTCCCCATCTGGTCATGGAAGCCAAGGACCGCATTGAAGCGTTGGAAGGGGTGGAGGCTGCGGATGTGGAAATGGTGTGGGATCCCCCTGGAACCAGGACATGGTCAGCGAGGAGGGCAGAATGAAACTCGGATTGATTTGATTTCCCATGCCGGTGACGTTGAAATTGTCCGACGAGGAAGCGCGTGATTTGGCGGAAATGCTTTCCACTGCCGCCACGGTGGCTGCCTCCAACCAGCAGGACGGGGCGGAGGCGCGTCTGGCGGCGTGGGGGAATTTGGTTTCCGGCTGATGAAGGAGCTTTCCGTTACCTCAAATTGAAAGGGCGCATTGCCTATGCGGATGAGCTGGGCGGCTATGCCTTCACCCGGGAATATGAAGAAAGCGCCTTTTTCCAGGATTGCCTGGATGAATACCGGGACAACTCTTTTGGGCGGATCTCGTGACGCGTATGGCGGACAAGGCCATCAGCGAACACCTGGGGCCGGAATATTTTGAAAACATGCCGGAGGATGAACGCCGCCGTACTGCGGAAGCCCTGGAAAATCCCTGTGGCAGGAATGCGCCAGATACGGCATTGACCGGCTGGGCTTCATCTTGCCTCCGTCAGACGGATAAGGAGAAGAACCGTTTAGAAATCCTGTGGACCGGTGCGGCCCGAATGATTCGGGCGCGGTTTGCGTGCATATCCCCGGAGAATACCGGTCCATGTTGCCTGTCTGCCGGGAAATACTCCCTTATATCCGCCCTGTTTCAGGTATCGGGACGACATGCGCTCTCTCTGGATGCGGCAAGATGATTTTGGGGGAGTTGTTCAGTCCGGAGTGCAGCGGTTCACCGGGTCGGGGCCTTATTCCTCCGCATTTTCCGGCAGTGGCGGGGTGGGGCTGCCCAGATATTCCGTTTCCTTGGGGGTGGAGAGTACTTTGTAATACGCCCAAGCGGCGGCGGCCAGTACGCCGCCGATGGAAACAATCATGGTTAGCCAGCCGGTGGGGGACATAATCAGTTAATGTTCTCCTGAACAAGACTGGTAACGGCCTTGTCAGGCAGGACCAGCTTGATATTCTGGGGCAGGGGACGATTTTGGAACAGCTTGAAATCCGTCATTTTCGTAGTTCCCCCGTCTGAAGCAGCACGGAACCATCAGGCTGGATATTCGCCATGACGTTGGTGGAGGGGTTGGGTCGCCGGTGAACGTTACGCTGGTATTGGGATGCCATTTGCCGTCCTTGTACGCGAAGCTGGGGCCAAAGAAGGCTCCGCGGGCCTTCTTGGCTGATTCAAAATTACGCATGAAATCTTCCACGAATCCGACGGAGAAGGAAAGTTCCTTTTCCGAGGAATGCGTTTTCCATTTGGAAATAAGATCCCAGGACCTGCTTTTATTATTAAAGTAATAACCGCTGATTTCCTTGAATTTCCCCATTTTTTTGACGCAGACGAGGAAGCGCATGTTCTCCCCGATTGCCCAGGGATAGTCCACGAAGCTTTGTCCGCCTGTTCCTTCACCGCCAAAACGTCCGGAGCGCGCATCTTTGCCCAGTTTTACCAGCTTGGTGCGTTCTTCTTCCGGCACATCATTGGGGTTGTCTCCGTGTGCCACCGGATCCCAGATGGAGAAGATGATTACTTTTTACCGTTGGATTGTTCCTGAAAACCGATATAGCCGTCGTCAAAATTCATGGCGCAAAAGTAGGTGCCGGGAACGGATGTTTTGGCTTTCACTACATTGTACAGGGCGCTTGCCTGGGAGGGATGCCCCTGCTGGTTGATATGGACGGAACGGCACTGGCGCTTGGCCAGCAGTTCCGGGTCCTGCGCATGAAGGATGGTTCCGGAGAACAGGGCGGCGCAAATGACGGCGGCGGAGGATAAAAGACGCATGGTTTTGAATGATTGATGGTTGTCTGATTTGATGCCCGGAGGGCGGGGGACAGGGAAATAATTAGGACAGGCTAATTACGTTTGGCCTGGGGAAATCTCGCAGGCAGGCCGCACTTTTTTCAAAAATTTTTTCCGGCATGAATGTGATAAAAGAAATACTTGGCTCAGGCTGGTTGCTCAAGATTCTGAAACGGCTGAAACCGTAAGTCCGGAAGGCCGGGCAGCCGCACTCTCCTTCCCCTTCCCGCTTTCAGCCAGACGACGCGGAACATACAGCTTTGCTTGAATGGGGAAGGCCGTTCTGCGAAAAATCTCGGGAAACGGCCTTCGGAAGAATGGGGGAAAAGGACGCGTTTGTTACCGAATGGGGTTCAGGAACAGGGGCATCAGGCCCCCAGCACGATGAAGATGGAAAACGCGGCCAGCATGACTCCGGAAATGGCCGGTACCTGCACGGGCTCTGCGTTTTCTGCGGGCTTGTCCCAGTACATGGAGCGGATGACCTTGAAGTAATAGTAAAACCCGGATGCTGCGCAGACGATCATGACGGGGAGCATCCAATCCAGATACAGACCCGTATTGATGACGTGCACGAAAAGAAATCATTTTGGCGAAAAATCCGGCCGTCAGCGGCACGCCCGCCAGGGAGGCGAACATGATGGTGACCGCCAGCGCCAGCCGGGGGATTGGTTTTGCCCAGACCGCGGAACGCGGAAATTCCTCGCTCCCCGCGCTGGATGCGGATCATGGCAAGGGCGAAAAAGGCGCCGAAGGTCATGACCAGGTACACAGCCAGGTAGAACGGGGCGTTCGGAGCCAACTGGCCGTCCACAGTACCGATAAACAGGGGCAGAATGAAGCCTGCCTGTGCAATGGAAGAATACCCCATCATGCGTTTCAGGTTCGTCTGGGGAATGGCGCCCAGGTTGCCCACCAGCGGGGTGGCGGCGGCCATCAGGGCTACGACGAATTCGACGGGAGGCAGCACGGCGAATGGGGCCAGGATGATGCCGAGCAGGGCGAATCCGGCTACCTTGGAGGCTACGGAAAGGAAAGCTGTCACCGGAGTGGGGAGCCCCTGGTACACATCCGGAATCCACAGCTGCATGGGAACTGCGCCGATTTTGAATGCTGTACCGAGCAGCAGCATGGCGAGGGCCAGGTACATGGCGGGGGCTGTCTGGCCGGCCAGGGCGTGGCTGACGATCGTTTCATTATAAATGAATGTTCCCGTAATGCCGAAATACCAGGCCAGGCCGAAAACGAGAAACCCCGTGCTGACGGCGCCCAGAATCAGGTACTTGATGCCCGCTTCCGTGGAACCCAGGTTCCGCCGGAAGTAGCCTACCATGATGAAGGAACTCAGGGTGAGCACTTCCAGGAGACGAACAGTTCCACTAGGTTGGATGCCTTGCACAGGGAGGTGATGCCTACGCAGGCCAGCAGGGCAGGATGTAGATATTCCCCCGTTCCGTCCTGGGATTTGGAATCATTGGAGGAAAGGTTGATGACGGCCCGGAAATCTACGGAAAGCAACAGGGTAACTGCTGTGGCGACGAGCGCCAGAATGATGTAGATGTTGTCATAGAGCCCCTTCCATGTAGAAGGGAAGCATCGCCAGGGTTCCCGCCTGCGCCAATCAGCCCGAAAATAATGGGCGTTTTTTTGCAGAAGGTCTCCGCCAGAAGCAAAAAAAGCATTGCCAGGCCGGCCAGGATGAATTCCCGGAATATACGCTTGCATGGGTAAAAGAGAATCAGGTTAGACTAGGATTGTATTCGGAAGGGAGGAAATCAGGAGAAAAACTGGAGCACCAGCGTGGGAAGAAGCCGAAGACCGCCAGGGCGATGACCAGGAAGCAGTTGGCCGCCCGTTCGGAGGGCTGCAGTCCCGTGGCGTAGGCGGAGGCTTTGGACAAATCTCCCTGAAAATATTGCGGTAGGCCTCAGCATGTATACCGCGCCGATGACCATTCCCCAGAGGCACAGGATGGTGGCGATTTGAACGGGGCCGAAGCCGTTGCTGAAACCGGCGAAACCGGAGAAGAAGACCATGAATTCCCCGGGAAATTGGCGAGGCCGGGGAGGCCGATGGAAGCCATGCCCGCTAGGCCGAAAACGAAAGCCATGCGCGGCAGCCTGGTGCTCAGTCCGCCCAGAGAGTTGATTTCCAATGTGCCTGTTTGCTTTTCAATCTGCCCGCAGAGCAGAAAGAGAAGGGCGATTGTCAGGCCATGGGCCAGCATCAGCAGAGCAGCCCCTTTCAGCGCCCAGGGATTGGCTT
>VOFG01000959.1_pt1 | contig 34000 bp, 43 predicted proteins | sample 5384171 | NCBI WGS metagenome assembly VOFG01 (sample SAMN12384726, study PRJNA508395) | human gut metagenome | isolation source: healthy gut F | host: Homo sapiens
AGATCCGGGTGCGGCTCATCTCCCGCAACGCCAACGATACCTTTGACGCCAGCTTCTGGCGCCGCCGGGTGGAGTACGCCTGGGCCTACCGCAAGACCGTGCTGGAGCCCGCCGATCTTTCCGCCTGCCGGGTCATCTTTGGTGAGGCCGACCAGTTTCCGGGCCTGACGGTAGACCGCTTCCACAATATCCTCGTCACCCAGACCCTGAGCGGGGATGGAAAAACTCAAGCCCGTTCTCTTCCCCATCCTGGCGGAAGTCCTGCGGGCCGACGGCCAGACCATTGACGGCATCTATGAGCGGAATGACGAAGCCCTCCGCGCCAAGGAGGGGCTGGAGCAGAACAAGGGCTGGTTCGAGCTGTCCGGTGAGACCCACCCCGACCACCCAGACAGAGATCCGCGAGAACGGCGTGTATTACCACGTCGATTTTGAAAACGGCCAGAAGGCCGGCTTCTTCCTGGACCAGAAATATAACCGCCGGGCCGTGGCCCGCATTGCCGCCGGGCACACCGTGCTGGACTGCTTTACCCACACCGGCAGCTTTGCGCTGAACGCCGCCATGGGCGGGGCGGCCCGGGTCACTGCAGCGGACATCAGCGCCGACGCCATCGCCATGGCCCAGCGGAACGCGGAGCGCAACGGCCTGACCAACATCGACTTCCTCTGCGAGGATACCTTCGAGCTGCTGCCCCGCCTGAAAAAAAAGAGGGCCACCCCTACGATTTTATCATCCTGGACCCGCCCGCGTTCACCAAAGCCCGCCGCACGGTGGAAAACGCCATGCGGGGCTACAAGGAGATCAACTACCGGGCCATGAAGCTTCTGCCCCGGGGCGGCTACCTCGCCACGGCAAGCTGCTCTCATTTTGCCACCGAGGAGCTGTTTATCAAGATGCTGCGCGCCGCCGCGAAAGACGCGCACCGTCAGCTGCGCCAGATCGAAGTCCGACAGCAGGCACCCGACCACCCCATCCTCTGGGGCGTACCCGAGACCAACTACTTAAAATTCTTCCTGTTCCAGGTTATTTAAGTAATACTTATTAAATAGAATCGCGTCTCACTTCGCAAAATCAAAGCGTTTGCTCCAAAAAACCAATTTGGGGTTTGGGCAAAATCGTCAGTTTTGTCAATTGCGTTTTAGCCCCCGGTGGGCTATAATCATCGCATAGACAGCAACGGCGCTGTGAGTCACCTCCTGACTCGCAGCGCCGTTTCGTTTCAGCAGAACACTGCTCTCATTTTCTCGTTCCTGAGAAAGTTTTTGCGGTATTTGAATGGAAATTAAGATCAAGTAAGGAGTAGGATTTATGGCAGCAAATGTTATGGAAATCTACGGCAGCAAGGTCTTTAACGAGCACGTTATGAAAGAACGCCTGCCCAGCGCCACCTATAAGAGTCTGGAAAAGACTCTGCACAAGGGCGCCCGCTGGACATTGAGGTGGCCAACGTTGTGGCCAGCGTGATGAAGCGCTGGGCCATGGAGCTGGGCGCCACCCACTACACCCACTGGTTCCAGCCGCTGACCGGCATCACCAGTGAGAAGCACGATGGCTTCGTCAGCCCCGTGGGCGACGGCACCGCCATCATGGAGTTCTCCGGCAAGGAGCTGGTGCGCGGCGAGCCCGATGCTTCTTCGTTCCCCTTCCGGCGGCCTGCGTGCCACCTGTGAGGCCCGCGGCTACACCGCATGGGACCCCACCAGCTACGCGTTCGTCAAGGACGATGTGCTCTGCATCCCCACCGCGTTCGTCAGCTACACCGGCGAGGCTCTGGATAAGAAGACCCCTCTGCTCCGCTCCATGAACGCGCTGTCCAATCAGGCCATCCGCATCCTGAAGCTCTTTGGCAAGGACGTGGATTACGTTTCCACCACTGTCGGCCCCGAGCAGGAATACTTCCTTATTAAAAAAGAGGACTACGAGGCACGCCAGGACCTGATCCTGACCGGCCGTACCCTGTTTGGTGCTCCCTCCGCCAAAGGCCAGGAGCTGGAAGAGCATTACTTCGGCGTCATCCGCCCCGAGGTCTCCGCGTTCATGAAAGAGCTGGACGAAGAGCTGTGGAAGCTGGGCGTTCCCGCCAAGACCAAGCACAACGAGGCTGCTCCCTGCCAGCATGAGCTGGCCCCCATCTTTGACACCACCAATGTTGCCATCGACCACAACCTGCTGACCATGGAGATGCTGAAGAAGATCGCTCCCAAGTATGGTCTGGTCTGCCTGCAGCACGAGAAGCCCTTTGAGGGGGTCAACGGCTCCGGCAAGCACAACAACTGGTCCATGAGCACCTCCACCGAGAACCTGCTGGATCCCGGTGACACCCCCATGGAGAACCTGCAGTTCCTGGTCTTCCTGGCTGCTGTCATCAAGGCCGTGGACGAGTATGCCGACCTGCTCCGCACCTCCGTGGCTACCCCGGGCAACGATCACCGTCTGGGCGCCAACGAGGCACCTCCGGCCATCATTTCCATCTTCGTGGGCGAGGAACTGGAAGCTGTCATCGACGCCATCGCTTCTGATTCTCCCTACGCCGGCCCTGTCAAGATGAAGATGGACCTGGGCGTGGACGTCCTGCCCAAGTTCAGCAAGGATACCACTGACCGCAACCGTACTTCTCCGTTCGCTTTCACCGGCAACAAGTTTGAGTTCCGTATGCCCGGCTCTGCCGAGAACCTGAGCGACTGCAACACCATCCTGAACACCGCTGTCGCCAAGGAGCTGAAAGGCTACGCCGACGAGCTGGAGGGGGCCGAGGACTTTACCAGCGCTGCCATCGCTCTGATCAAGCGCACCATCCGCGACCACCGCCGCGTCATCTTCAACGGCAACGGTTACACCGCCGAGTGGGAAGCCGAGGCGGAAAAGCGCGGTCTGCCCAACAAGAAGAACACCCCGGCTGCCCTGCCCGCCCTCATCGAGCCGAAGAACATCCAGCTCATGGAAGACTTTGGCGTCCTGACCAAGGTGGAGATGGAAAGCCGTTACGAAGTTGAGATGGAGCACTACTCCAAGATCATCAACATCGAAGCCCTGACCATGCTGGAGATGGCCCGCAAGCAGCTGCTGCCCGCTGTCAACTCCTACATGAGCGAGGTTGCCAACACGGCTGCCTCAAGCTGGCCGTCAGCGAGGCCATCAGCGTCCGCAGCGAAACCAAGACCCTGCAGAAGCTCTCCGCCGACGCCGACGCCATGAGTGACGCCATCGACACCCTGCAGGCTGCCGTGGATGCCGCCAAGGCTCTGCCCACTGAGACCGAGAAAGCCGTTGCTTTCCACTCTGACGTCATCCCCGCCATGGACGCCCTGCGTGCCGCGGCAGACGATGCCGAGACCATCTGCGGCGAGGACTACTGGCCCCTGCCCAGCTACAGCAAGATGCTCTATTATGTCTGATTGTTTCGGTAATCCTGCATCGGTGAGGCTGTAAATAATCTGCCATTCTCCTTTTCCTATTTCTTACACCAGCCTAAAGACCTGCTTCCTGATCGAAGCAGGCCTTTAGGCGTTTTTTTATGGGAAGTTTCAGTCTTTTCCAATTTCGTCAGCAAATACCATGATGATCCGCTGCGGGGCGTGGTTCTCTGCAGCGCGGAGGTGTGTTATGAGCTATACGACTCAGCAGGACGTGCTTGATTTTGTGGAGGACAACAACGTCAAATTCGTCCGCTTTGCGTTCTGTGATATCTTTGGCAACCAGAAAAACATTGCCGTGCTGGCCAGCGACCTGACCAAGGCCCTGGAGGACGGCGTCTGCTTTGACGGCAGTGCCATTGCCGGTTTTATGCATGTGGAGGAGAGCGACCTTGTCCTCCGCCCGGACCTGTCCACCATGTGCATCCTGCCCTGGCGTTCTACCGAGGGCCGGGTGATGCAGTTCTTCTGCGACGTGGAAAAGCCGGACAACACCCCCTGCGGCGGCAACTGCCGCGGCTTCCTGCGGGACATCAACCGCCGCTTCAAACGGCTGGGCCTGACCTGCAACGTGGGTGCCGAATGTGAGTTTTACCTGTTTGAAAACGACGACCATGGCCGCCCCACCCGGGTGCCCATTGATTTTGGCGGCTACTTTGATGTAGCGCCGCTGGACGCCGGCGAGAACATCCGCCGGGACATCTGCCTGACCATGGAGCAGATGGGCTTGCCCCCCAGCACAGCCATCACGAGAACGGCAACGGCCAGAACGAGATCGACTGCCACTACGCAGGCCCCCTCAAGACCGCCGATAACGTGATGATGTTCAAGCAGATCGTCCGGGCGGTGGCCGCCAGCAACGGCCTGCACGCCAGTTTCCTGCCCAAGCCCCTGCCGGACCAGGCGGGCAGCGGCCTGCACATCAACCTTTCCCTCTCCATGGACGGCCACAACCTGTTTGAGGGCGACATTGCCCCGGACAGTATCCCGGGCAGCTTTATGGCGGGCGTGCTGGCCCACAGCCGGGAGCTGACCGCCTTTACCAACCCCCTGCCCAACAGCTACCTCCGCTTTGGCTGTGACGAGGCTCCCCGCTACGTGAGCTGGAGCCGCCAGAACCGCAGCCAGCTGGTCCGCATCCCGCAGGTGAAGGGCGACAACTGCCGCATGGAGCTGCGCAGCCCCGACCCCGCCTGCAACCCCTACCTTTCCATCGGCCTGATCCTGGCCGCCGGCCTGGATGGCATTGAGAACCGGATGGAGCTGCGCCCCCTGTCAATAAAAACCTGTTCATCCCCTCCGAGGCCGTGGGCCTTGGGCTGGAGACCCTGCCCGCCTCGCTGGAAGAGGCCGTCGAGGTGGCCCAGAACAGCGAGTTCCTGCACCAGTTCCTGCCGGAAGAGCTGGCCAAGCGGTATTATGCAGAGTCGCTCAAGCGCTGCGCCGCCCTGAAAAACGCGGCCGACCCGGCGGAATACGAACGCATCCACTACTTCAACGCGATATAATACCATGCACAAGCGTGTAAGAAAGGAGCAAGCAGGATGGGACGTGCTCTGATCGTCAGCGCCGGCGCAAACTCCAACGAGTATCTGTGCGCCCGCCTGACGGAGTTGGGATATACCCGGCCCCTCATCGTGCCCAGCGGGGCGGAAGCTCGGCGGCGGATGCTGGAATCGGACTTTGAGCTGATCGTCGTCAACGCGCCCCTGCCCGATGAGTTTGGCCACGACCTGTGCGCCACCGCGGTGGAAAAGACCGACGCAGGCGTGGTATTCCTCGTCAAAGCGGCGGCTGCCGAGCAGCTGCTGACCCCCCATGAGCGAGCAGGGCGTGCTGCTGGTGTGCAAACCGTTTTCCAACACCCTGTTTCTGCAGGCCATCCACATGGCCGCGGCCAGCAACCACCGGCTGCAGGTGCTGCGGCAGGAGAATGCCCGGATGCAGGAAAAGCTGCAGCAGGTGCGTCTGGTCAGCCGGGCCAAGTGCTGCCTCATCGCGGAGCGTGGAATGAGCGAGGCCGAGGCACACCGCTACATTGAAAAGAATGCCATGGATACCCGGCGGGACCGGGCCGAGATCGCGCAGGAAATCCTTGATTCTTATGACCCATCGGGTGTATAATTCTGTGTTGTATGTTTTTGAGTGGGTGCGGGCTTTACGCAACGCGCACCTCTCCACCGGGAAAGTAAACCATATCAAACGTCCATTAGAGGAGGATATTTTATGGCAGAAAAGCAAACCAAGTATATCTTCGTCACCGGCGGTGTCGTGTCCGGCCTGGGCAAGGGCATCACCGCCGCCTCGCTGGGCCGCCTGCTCAAGTGCCGCGGCCTGAAGGTGGCCAGCCAGAAGCTGGACCCCTATGTCAACGTGGACCCGGGCACCATGAGCCCCCTGCAGCACGGCGAAGTCTTCGTCACCGATGACGGCACCGAGACCGACCTGGATCTGGGCCACTACGAGCGCTTCATTGACGAGAACCTGAACAAATACTCCAACCTGACCACCGGCAAGGTGTACTGGAACGTGCTGAACAAGGAGCGCCAGGGTGCCTACCTGGGCCAGACTGTCCAGATCATCCCCCACATCACCAACGAGATCAAGAGCTACATCTACAATCTGGCTTCTTCCACCGAGGCCGATGTGGTCATTACCGAGATCGGCGGTACCACCGGCGATATCGAGAGCCAGCCGTTCCTGGAGGCGATCCGCCAGGTAGGCCTGGAGCAGGGCCGGGACAACTGCTGCTACATCCATGTGGTTCTGGTGCCCTATATCTCCGGCTCCGATGAGTACAAATCCAAGCCGGCCCAGCACTCCGTCAAGGAGCTGCAGGGCATGGGCGTCAACCCGGACATCATCATCCTGCGGGCCGATGGCAACGTGGGCGGCGAGATCCGCCGCAAGATCAGCACGTTCTGCAACGTCAAGCCTGAGTGCGTCATCGAGAACCTGACGATGCCCAGCCTGTACCAGTGCCCGCTGATGCTCCACACCAACGGCCTGGACGACGTGGTGGTGGACAAGCTCAAGCTGGATGTCCCCCCCTGCCGACCTGACCGAGTGGAAGCAGGTGGTCTCCCGCATTGCCACCCGCAGCAAGACCTGTACCATCGCGCTGGTGGGCAAGTACGTCAAACTGCACGACGCTTACCTCTCCGTGATGGAAAGCCTCTACCACGCCGGCTTTGAGAACGACAGCCAGGTGGAGATCCGCTGGGTGGAGAGTGAGGACCTGACCGACCAGGCCGCCTGCAAGGAAGCCTTTGCCGACGTGGACGGCATCATCGTGCCCGGCGGCTTTGGTGACCGGGGCATCGAGGGCATGATCCAGGCCGCCCAGTATGCCCGGGAGAACAACGTGCCCTACTTTGGCATCTGCCTGGGGATGCAGATCATGGTGATGGAGTTTGCCCGCCATGTGCTGGGCTATGCCGACGCCAATTCCAGCGAGTTCACCCCCGATGGTGCCCACAATGTCATTGCCCTGATGGCCGATCAGAAAGGCAACATCCCCAAGGGCGGCACCATGCGTCTGGGCAAGTACCCCTGCAAGGTCCTGCCCGGCACCAAGATGGCTGAGTGCTACGGCGAGAGCGAGATCTGGGAGCGCCACCGTCACCGCTATGAGTTCAACAACGACTTCCGGGAGGAGATGCAGGCCAAGGGTCTGGTCATTTCCGGCACCAGCCCGGACGGCCACCTGGTGGAGACCGTGGAGCTGCCCGGCCGTGACTTCCATCTGGGTGCTCAGTTCCACCCCGAGTTCAAGAGCCGTCCCAACCGCGCGCATCCCCTGTTCAAGGCATTCATTGCCGCAGCCCTCAAGTACCGCTCTGCGGAGCAGCGCAGCATGATGCACATGTAAAACCTCTCAGTCGCCTGCGGCGACAGCTCCCCTATCAGGGGAGCCCTTGGCAGACCGGGAAACTTTCCACAGAATAGACAAAGCCCGCTGTGAAATTTCACACAGCGGGCTTTGTTTTATGGAAGATTCAAATTACTTCTTCTTTGCGGAAGCCTTTTTGGCGGAAGCAGCCTTGCGGGCAGCGCGGCTGGTCTTCTTGGCCGCGGGCTTCTTGGCGGGTGCTTTGGCCGCGGGAGCAGCAGGCTTTTCCTCTGCCTTGGGAGCCTCCGCGGCGGGCTCTGCTTTCCCCTCAGCCTCAGCGGGCTTCTCCTCGGTCTTGGCCTCTTCCTTGACCTCGGGCTTCTCCTCCACAGCGGGAGCGGCCACGGGCTCAGCAGCCTTTTCCTCTCCCACAGGAGCAGTCTCGGTCTTCACCGGCTCGGCAGCGGGAGCAGCCTCCACGGCGGGCTCTGCTTTCTTCACGGCGCGCTTTGCACGGTCCTTGACCTCTTCAATGGTCCACAGCTGGTCCTCGCCCGCGGTCTCCTGCCAGATCTGCAGGACAGCGCCATCGGCAGTGCCCATGCCCACGGTATCAATGCACTTGCCGCCGGCCCAGGAGGAGCGGAGACGGACGGTGCCCTGCGGGGTGTGCTCCATGGTCCACATCTGGGAGGTGCCGCCCACATCTTCCCACAGGTGCAGCCAGGTGCCGTTGGCGGTGCCGGTCATCATCAGGTCCATGAGCTTGCCGTTGGCACGGTTGCGGATACGGTAAACGCCGTCCCCCACCCGGATGAATGCCCACTCCTGCTCGGGCTTGTGGTCATACTTGCCCAGGCGGATGTCACCGCCGTCCTTTGCGTTCTCCACAGCCTGGATCACGCTGCCAGTCTTGGCAGCAATGGTATAAAACGATCCGCCTCAATGACGGTCTGTGCAATAGATTTCATTGCAATTCCCTCCGTAAGGTATTCATTTTGTCCAAATTCCTTGGTTCTTCTTTGTTAAATTATACCACCAGCCGTGATTTTTCACAAGCAATTCGCCATTTGTTTAGCAGTTTTAACAAAATGTGTCCGTTTTTTGCGAATTTTGACATCCCAATAGAGAACTTTCCGCCCGTTTCTCATCAAAATTTTCTCTCACCCACCATTCCAATCCGCTATGGTTCTCACCCTCGACAATTTTTCTTTTCCGCGCTATACTAGGAATCGGTCCGATTTCTGCCGCTCTTTGGCATTGCAAGGGCGGCTTTTCCATGCCGGAATGGCAGTTTGCACCGAAAGGAGTTTTGCCCATGCCCGCCAACGAGCTCAGCCAGCAGCAGTACCATAAAATGACCGAGACGCCCATCCGGGACTGATCCTGAGCCTTGCCGCGCCCACCATCCTGAGTATGCTCATCACCAGCATCTACAATCTGGCCGACACCTTTTTGTGGGCCAGCTGTCCACCAGCGCTTCGGGCGCGGTGGGCATCGTTTCCAGCCTGATGGCCATTATCCAGGCGCTGGGCTTCATGTTCGGCCACGGGGCCGGCGGCATCATCAGCCGCAGCCTGGGCAACCAGGATACCCACGCGGCCACCAAATTTGCCTCCACCAGCTTTTTCACGGCCATGGCGGTGGGTGCCGTGCTGGCCGTGGGAGGCCTTTCCACCCTGCCCGGCTTCATGATGCTGCTGGGCAGCACCGACACCATCCTGCCCCACGCCAGTGCCTACGCCCGGCCCATCCTGTTTGCGGCCCCGCTGATGATGTCCAGCCTTGTAATGAACAACATCCTGCGGTATGAGGGCAAGGCCAGCTTTGCCATGATCGGCCTTGTGACGGGCGGCGTGCTCAACATCGTGCTGGACCCGCTCTTCATCTTTGTGTTCAAGATGGGCACCGGCGGCGCGGGCCTCGCCACAGCACTGAGCCAATGCATCAGCTTCTTCATCCTGCTTTCCATGTTCCTGCGGGGCAAAACGGTCAGCCAGTTCCGCATCACGGAGATCACCCGCGCGCCTCGCGACTACCTGCTCATCTTTACCAACGGTGCCCCAGCTTTGGCCGTCAGGGCCTGAACAGCATTGGCGGTATGCTGCTGAACATTGCCGTCCGCGAGTACGGCGACGCCGCCGTGGCGGGCATGAGCATCATCTCCCGCATCTTTATGTTCATCCTGTCCGTCGCCATCGGCGTGGGCCAGGGGCTGCAGCCCGTGGCCGCGTTCAACTATGGTGCCAAAAAGTACCGCCGGGTACGGCAGGCCGCTATTTTCACGATCTTTGCGGCGTTCTGCTTTGTCTGCGTGCTCAATGTGGTCTGCTGGTGTAACAGCGAGACCCTGATCCACCTCTTCCGCGATGACCCGGAGGTGCTGGCCGTGGCCCTGCCCGCGTTCCGTTACCAGTGTCTGGCCATGTTGTTACAGCCCGTCATCGTGGTGACCAACATGATGTTCCAGAGCATCGGCAAATCCGGCCGGGCCACGTTCCTGGCCTGCTGCCGGCAGGGTGTCTGTTTCATCCCGCTCATCCTCACCCTGCCCCACCTGCTGGGCCTGCCGGGCATTGAGATGTGCCAGCCCATTGCCGACATGCTCACCTTTTTCATCTCGGTGCCGTTCCTGCTGCCGTTCCTCCACAAGCTGAACCGGATGGAAGAAGCCTGAGCTCCCCGTTGTCACCAAACTGTAACCAGACCCGGCCGTTCCAATGCAATTGAACGGCCGGGTCTTTCGTATTATAATCAAATGGGAAAGTCAAATTTTAGGAGGAATCGCCCATGAAGACCACGCTGTTTCGCTTTGGCCGCACCGCCGCCTGCCTGACGCTGGCGGTTGCCCTGCTCACCGGCTGTTCCCTGCTGCCGGCGGCATCCCCCGGAAAGACCCGATTCCCGTAGAACAGCCCAGCGACGCTTCCGCCGCTCTCGACGACGGCAAGCTGCGGATCCTGTATGATTCCAACGGCTCCACCGTCCTCTGCGGCAGCAAAGTCCTCCATGAGGGCCGGGGCGATGAGACCGTCGCACTGGTGTACGACCCTGCGGAGAGCGATATCCCCTATTACTGGGTGGCCTGGTCCGACAACAGCTCCCCCCTCCGGCCGCCGCAGCGCCCTCTACGATAAGACCGGAGCCGAAGTGCTTACCTTTGAACAGGATCACAGCGTCACCCTCTCCGGGAATTATCTGGTGCTCAACCAGACCGAAGCACTGGAATTTTCCTGCGATCATGCTGTCCAGCCCGGGGACTGCCGGGTCATCGACCTGACCACCGGGCAGGAGATCCCGTCTCCGGACACCGCCTACCAGTGCGTCGTCTCCAACGATCTGTTCGCCTTTACCTGCTATGAGCGGCCCGAGACGCTGGCCGACGGCGAATATGACGAGGACATGTACCAGCATGTGCGGATGGTGCTGCAGGACCGGGAGGGCAATCCCCTGCGGGAGGAAGACCGCTGCACGGCCACCAGCCTTTCCACCCAGAACAATACCAGCGGCATCCCCAGCGACTGGATCTTACTGGATTTCTACATGGATGGTTACCTTTCCCAGTCCTCCACCCTTTCCAACACGGTAACGGGGGAAGAGCTGGACGGCTTTGACCGGGTGTGCGGCAACGGCACCGCCAGCTTCCGGACGGAAGACGGCCAGTACCAGCTCATCGACCTGGCCAGCACCGAACAGAGCGAAGTCCTTGCCACCTTTGACCGCTCCGTCCTCTACCATGCTCCCGGGGCGGTGGTCTGCTGGAATGCTGGCAACGACTACCGCTACCAGTTCCACGACCTGACCACCGGGGAGATGAAACCCGTTTATAACGTGGACGCCGACGACAAGACCCTGGCCGTCTACGCCACCGACGGGACGCTCCGGGTCTACGACCGCACCACCGGCGCCATCCTCACCGATGTGAACGTGGACTCGGTCGAGAATCAGGATTCGGCCCGGGTGTGGGCTGTGGGGAGGACTACGCGCTGGTGATGCTCTATCCGGCAGGAGACCATAGCAAGCCCACCATCCGGCTCTATGACGCACAGGGCCTTGTACGGCAGCTTACTATTTCCGCCTCCACGCCGGATGGCTATTACTATTTTGCGCCCCTCACCACCACAGACGGCCACGCCTATTTCCGCTACGGCTATGCAGGCCCCAACGGCAAAACCCTCTATGACGTACTGGACGAGAACGGGAACGCCGTCCTCAAAGGGCTGGCCCTCTGCTACAGCTATTATGGCGGCAACGGCCTCAATGACCTGCCCGCAGGCGCTTTCATGGCCCGAAAGGGCTTCTATTACGGCTGGATGACCCCAGACGGCCAGTGGCTCTACTGCCGCAGCATCTTTGCTTCCAGCACGGACGAACACGGCTATGGCGATCTGATCTGAACACAGGAGGTTTTGACCATGAAACAAACTGATCTTTCCCGCCGCGCTTTTCTGCTGGGGCTGGGCGCGGTTTCCTCAGCCGCCCTGCTCTCGGCCTGCAGCACGAATGCCCCCTGTCAACTCCGGGCCCCTCCCTCTCAGCCCGAGAGGGAGCCCGCTGCCAGCCCGGATGCTTCCAGTGAAGGGACCCGTGAGCCCATCCTGACAGCCGACGAGTTTCCCCTGACCGACGGCAGCACGGCCTGCATCCCCCTCATTGCGCAGATCATGGCGGACACCACGGGCATGGATCTGGAAACGGCCCAGAGCTGCGTGAGCACCAACACCACGGCCTGGGCCTGGCGGAACCTGAGCCTTTACGGCGGCAATGAGGGCGATTCCACCAAGCTCATCATCGCCTACGAGGCCCCGGAATCCGTCAAGGAGGAAATGGCCGCGGAGGGCGGCCCGCTGGACCAGAAAGCCATTGGCCGATGCGCTGGTGTTCCTCGTCAACGAAGAAAATCCCGTCCAGAGCCTCTCCCAGCAGCAGCTCCGGGACATCTATGCCGGGAAGATCACCAACTGGAAAGACGTCGGCGGCGCGGACCTGCCCATCGTGGCATTCCAGCGGCGGGAAGATTCCGGCAGCCAGACCCTGTTCCAGAAGCTGCTCATCCAGGGCGGAGAGCTGATGGACGCCCCCACCGAGCTGGCCCCCACGGAGATGGGCGGGCTGGTGGACAGCATTGCCGAATACAACAACACCGCCAACGCCATTGGCTTCTCGGTGTATTATTACATCGACCAGATGTACTCCAAACCCGGCCTGCGGCTGCTGGCTGTGGACGGCGTGACCCCCTCCAACGAGACCATCGCCGACCAGAGCTACCCGCTCTGCAATGAGTTCTATGCCGCGGTCCGGCAGGATTCCGGTGCGGACACGCCGGAACGCAAAGTCTACGACTGGCTTTCCACCGACGCGGGCCGTGCCTGCATCGAGAAATCGGGCTATGTGGCCGTGCAGGATTGAAATTTTCCCTCCACTCCCTTTCATGCTCCCCCGCCGGGGAGCTTTTTGTGTTCCATAGCACATTTTCATCGCTGGAATTTTCCTCAACGAATTGACGCAGTTCACATTCTTTGCTAAAATATAGAAAATAAAGTTGACATTTTTCCCCGATTTTGTCCACTGCACTTGAATCCAAATCCGAAAGAGAGGTCCCTGCCATGTCCAACGATTTCCACAACACCACCCATGTCGAAAGCCGAAGCCGCGCGGAGCTGCGCAATTTCATCATCCAGTCCTCCACCCTGCTCGAGATCTCCCTCTCCGGCCTGGTGCTCATCGGCCTGCTCATCAGCATCGTGCCCCTCATCCAGTGGATGCCAGGCCTGTTCATCGACGGCAACGATGTAGAGATCCGCACCTTTCTGGAGCGGGCACTCGACATCGTCATCGGCATCGAGTTCATCAAGATGCTGGCCAAGCACAGCCCCGGCTCCAGCCTGGAGGTGCTGCTGTACGCCATCGCCCGCCATATGGTCATCGGCCACGAATCCGCCTTTGAAAACCTGCTGAGCGTGGCTGCCATCGCCCTGATCTTCGTCGTGCGCAAGTTCTTCTTTGTACCGGCCTTTGGTGCCCACCTGCCCGACGGCCACCCGGCCCCGACCTTTCCCCCAACCAGAGCGGCATCCCGGCTTCCGAGTTCAAAGAGCGGCTGCGCAAGCGCCTCCACGCCGAGGATGTTGTCCCCGAGACCGAAGAGGATGATTTTGTCGATGCCGCTGAAGAGGACGAGCTCCTGCCGGAATCCACCTGAGCCCTGAATCAAGACCCAAAAACACCCCCGCAGGCATTGCAAACGCTGCCTGCGGGGGTGTTTCATTTTATACTGAGATTTATTTCTGATGCTTTTTGCCAAAGCGGTATTCTTTGCCTTCCCGGATGCGCTTGATGTTGGAGCGGTGCATGTAGATGACCAGAATACTCATGATGAGGGCACCCACAAAGCAGACCGCCATATCACCCGCAGCCAGGCCCCGGTAGCAGCTGTAAATGAGGGTCAGCACCGGGTAGAGCGCTGCCATGGTGATGCTGCCCAGCGAGACCATCCCCGTGGGGAGCAGGCAGGCCAGGAAGATCAGGAACAGGAACGGGATGAGGATGGGTTGGATGGCCAGAATGGCACCACCTGCCACCAGCACGCCCTTGCCGCCCTTGAAGCCGAAATACAGCGGCTTCAGATGGCCAATGGTAGCCAGGATGGCCGCCAGGTAAACGCCCAGGTAGGGTGAGACCGCCCCGCCTGCCGGGAGATATCCGAACAGCCAGCGGCCGATGCACACGGCCAGCACACCTTTGAGCACATCGCCGAAAGCGGTAAGCGCCGCCGCCTTTTTGCCGAAGGTGCGCAGCATGTTGGTCATGCCCGCTGCGCCGCTGCCGTACTTGCGGACATCGTCATGATAGAGGTATTTGCTGACCAGAATGCCCGTGTCAATGCTGCCCAGCAGGTAGGCCTCGGCGGCCGTTGCCAGAACGATCAGAAGCGTCATCATCAGACAGTCCCTCCCTGTTTATACATCCTTGGCGCGGACTTCGCCCGCACCGCGTTCCCGGATCACCAGCCGGATGGGCGTGTGGTCCAGACCAAAACTTTCGCGGATCTGGTTGATGAGATACCGCTGATAGCTGAAGTGGAACAGGTGCTTTGCGTTGACGAAGGCCACGAACGTGGGGGGACGGGTGGAGGCCTGCGTCAGGTAGTAGATCTTCAGGCGGCGGCCCTTGTCGCTGGGGGCTGCATCCGGGCGGTAGCCCGGGCCAGCATCTCGTTCAGCACACCGGTGGGCACGCGGGCGCCGTTCTGGGCGTCCACATCCCGGATGAGCTGCATCAGCTTATTGACGTTATAACCCGTCTGTGCCGAGATAAAGATGATGGGAGCATAGCCCATAAAGCTGAAGCACTCGGCGTAACCCTTGCGCTGGAGCTCCATGGTGTTGGTCTCCTTGCCCTCCACGGCGTCCCACTTGTTGACAACGATGATGCAGGCCTTGCCCTGATCGTGGGCATAGCCTGCCACCTTGCTGTCCTGCTCGGTGAAGCCGACGGTGGCATCCACCAGGATCAGGGCCACACGGCTCCGCTCCACAGCGGCCAGAGCGCGGACGACCATGTACCGCTCCAGACCATCGGTGATATTGCTGCGCTTGCGCAGGCCTGCGGTATCGGTGAAGATGAACTTGCCGTAGGCGTTGTCCACCGGGGTATCAATGGCGTCGCGGGTGGTGCCGGCCTCGTTGGCCACGATCATCCGGTTCTCACCCAGGATGCGGTTGGTCAGGCTGGATTTGCCCACGTTGGGGCGGCCGATGATGGCCACCGGGATGCGGTCCTCTTCAATGACCTTCTCACTGAAATCCAGGTGGGCGCAGACGGCGTCCAGCAGGTCGCCCGTGCCGTGACCGTGCACCGACGAAATGGGCATGACCTCGTCAAAGCCCAGGTTGTAGAACTCGTACAGCTCCATGGGGGCCTCGCCCACGTTGTCGCACTTGTTGACCGCCAGAATGACCGGCTTATGGCTGCGGCGCAGCATGTGGGCCACATCCTCGTCCGCCGCGGTCAGGCCGTTGCGGACATCCACCACCATGATGATGCAGTCGGCGGTGTCAATGGCGATCTGGGCCTGCTCCCGCATGTGGGCCAGGATGCCCTCGGTGGCCTTGGGCTCAATACCGCCCGTGTCCACCAGCATGAACTCGTGGCCGTTCCACTCGCAGTTGGCAAAAATGCGGTCGCGGGTAATGCCAGGGGTATCCTCCACGATGGCCAGGCGCTGGCCGCAGAGTTTGTTGAACAAGGTAGACTTGCCCACGTTGGGGCGGCCCACCACCGCTACGATCGGTTTGCTCATGTGGTTCCTCCTTTTCTTCTTCTCGAAATATGCAGGCCGCTGCGCAGCAGAGCTTTGGCCTCCTCGCCGCCGGACGTGGGCAGCACTTCTACCTTGACGCCCATCCGCTGAGCGAGCTGCGCAACGGTCACATCGTCGAGGAACGTATCTTTTCTTCCCGCAGCATCACGGCGGGCACGCCCAGCGTCCCGCTGGTCAGCTTGCCCTCACACTGGTTGATGATATCCGTGGCCGTGACAAGACCTGCCACACCCACGTTGCCGCCGAAGAATTTGTTCTGGATGGGGTGCACCGTGACCTCGATCATGGGGTACTGGCGGTGCAGCTCGGCCATCATCCGCTGGATGAGGGGGCCGCCATGGTGCCCGTGACCACATCCAGCTGTTTGGTACCGTAAACGCGGTGGGGCTTGTCCAGCTCGGCCATAAATTCATCTTCAAACAGGCGCATCATGCCCACACCGTTTTCCAGCTGGTCAAAGTCCTCATAGAACTCGGTGGGCGGGATGCGGCGGCCCGCTTTCAGGTACCACTCATCGCTGGGGTAGATGATCCGCTTGCCGTGGCGGCGCTTGCACTCATCGCCAAACTCTTCCATGATGTCGATGACCTCGGCGCTGCTGGCCGCATCGTAGGGGGTCTGCTTGAAGAGGTTCTGGCGGTAATCGGTAATGCCGCAGGGTACCGCCGCAATGCTCTGCACCATGGGAGTCAGCTCTAGCAGGTCGGCCAGGGTGCGGCGCAGCTCGTCGCCATCGTTGATGCCACGGCAGAGCACCAGCTGGCAGTTGACCGCGATGCCGCCCTCCACCAGCCGGGGCAGGTACTTGAGCACCTCTCCGCCCCGCTTATTGGCCAGCATCCGCACCCGGAGCTGGGGGTTGGTGGTGTGGACCGAGATGTTGATGGGCGAAATGTGCATCTTGATGATGCGGTCGATCTCATGGTCCTGCATGTTGGTCATGGTGATGTAGTTGCCAAACAGGAACGAAAGGCGCTCATCATCATCCTTAAAATAAAGGCTCTCCCGCATCCCCGGAGGGAGCTGGTCGATGAAGCAGAACATGCAGTGGTTGGAGCAGGAGTGCTTCTGGTCGCCCAGATAGGTGGAGAAGTCGCAGCCGAAGGGGCCGCGCTCTTCCCGCCGGACATCCCACTCCCGGATGCCATCCGCCACCCTTGCTTTCAGGTGAAAGCTTTTGCTGTCGGTATAAAAATCATAGTCCAGCGTGTCGTTCAGCTCGTTCTGATCCACGGTCAGCAGCTCGTCGCCGGGCAAAAGGCCCAGTGCTTCGGCTTCGCTGCCCGCTTCCACACGCTCGATCTTGATTGCCATGCTCTCACCTCCCAGAAACAGCAAGAAGGGGAAGGCATTGCGCCCTCCCCTTCTGTACATAACACCAATGTGCCACCAATTCTGCGCAAATTAGCCCCTTCTTGATGACTTCCTCGCCCTTGTAGTAACCGCAGTTGCCACATGCCTGGTGGGGGAGCTTCAGAGAGCCACAGTTGCTGCACTTGACCAGTGCAGGGGCCTCCAGCTTCCAAACATTGCTGCGACGCTTGTGCGGCGGGCCTTGGAAAGATGTCTCTTAGGTACTGCCATATTTTTGCACCTCCTTGATGGGTTTGTCAGTTCAGCAGTGATTTGAGTATCGCTAGCCTTGCGTCTGCGGGTTCGGCCTCAGCTTCTGCCGGGGGGCAGGTACATTCCGCCATCTTTTTCCCGCACCGGGGACACAATCCCGGGCAGTCGGGGCTGCAGAGCAGCACCGTTGGGATCTGGAACAGGAACTCCTGGCAAAGCCACTCATCCACATCCAGATGACCTTTTTCATTGAGCGGCAGATCGAAATCCGGGTCGTCCAGATCCCGCTCCTTTACCGTCCACTCCGCTTCAACTGTCTCTTCCCTCTCAACAGGGTCCAGACAGCGGGCGCACTCGCCGTGCACCAATGCTTTTGCCCGCAGTGTCATCCGGACCTCTTCTCCATCCGTCTCAGCGTCAAAACACGCCGTGACCGGTTGGCTGATCCTTGCACCGGCAAAATCCTTTGCAGACAAATCACAGGGAAACTCTGCATGGTAGGGTCTTGCGCCGGTTGCGATAAACTTTCTCAGGTCAAATTGCATAGTACACCTCATAAAAGGCTGCTTTGTTAGTATAGCGCCAAAGTAAACCTTTGTCAACACCAAAACAGGCAGAAAACCGAAAAAATTTTATTTTTCCGGTTTCCTGCCCGATTGGATCAGTTCAGAATCAGAATGCCAGAAGCCTTACAGGTACTTCTTGACGTCGTGCGGCAGAGCTGCCTCGTCCGCGCTGACGGTGACAGTGACCTTGACGGCATCGCCGGCAATGGCTGCCATCTCGTCCAGCACAACGCCCAGACGGTTGATATCGTGGTTGAGCACCTTGAGGATGCCGTCGATGTACAGGTCGGTGATGTCATAGTTGCTTGCCAGCAGGCCGGCCACAAAGCCGTACAGCATCTCGCCGCCGGAGACCTTGTACTCGTCCAGGTCGATCAGACGAGCAGCGGGAGCGATGTCGTAGGTCAGCTTCATGCCTTTTTCCACGACGACGACGTTGCCCTTGGAGGTCTTGACCGAATCATTGATCTGGTCGATCATAGCCTTGGTCTTACCGGAGCCCTTAGCGCCAACAATCAGTTTAATCATAGTTCTGTCCTCCTGTATTTTCCACGCCTTGCGGCGGGAGATCATTTTTAATCCTTTGCCTTTACTTGAGCTTTGCTTCCAGCTCAGCAGTCAGGTTCTCGTAACCGGGTTTGCCCAGCAGTGCAAACATGTTCTTCTTATAGCTCTCAACGCCCGGCTGGTTGAACGGGTTGACGCTGAGCAGGTAGCCGCTGCAGGCACATGCACGCCAGAAGAAGTAGATCATGTAGCCAACATTGTAGGCGCTGAGGTCATCCACCTCGATCACGACCTCGGGCACGCCGCCGTCGGTGTGAGCCAGGATGGTGCCCTCCATGGCCTTGCGGTTGACCACGCTCATGTTCTGGTTGGCCAGGAAGTTCAGGCCGTCGAAGTTGCCTTTCAGCTCGTCGATGAACAGATCCTGTGCAGGCTTCTTGACATCCACGATGGTCTCAAACATGGTGCGGGAGCCTTCCTGGATGAACTGGCCCATGGAGTGCAGGTCGGTGGAGAAGATGCAGCTTGCGGGGAACAGGCCCTTGTTGTCCTTACCCTCGCTCTCGCCGAACAGCTGCTTATACCACTCGTTCATCAGGGCGAAGTTGGGCTCGTAGCACTCGAGGATCTCCACGCTCTTGCCCTTGCGGTACAGGATGTTGCGGATAGCAGCATACTTGTAAGCGTCGTTGTCCGGGCTCAGGACGGAGAAGCGCTCCATGGCATCGGCAGCGCCTTTCATCAGGTCGTCGATGCTGATACCGGCAGCCGCGATGGGCAGCAGGCCGACCGCGGAGAGGACGGAGTAGCGGCCGCCGACATCATCGGGGACCACGAACGTGGGCCAGCCCTGCGCGTCGGCCAGCTGCTTGAGGGTGCCCTTGGCACGGTCAGTGGTCGCATAAATGCGCTTGTTGGCCTCTTCCACGCCCATCTCATCTTCCAGCAGCTTGCGCAGCACGCGGAATGCCAGGCTGGTCTCGGTGGTGGTGCCGGACTTGGAAATGACATTGATGGAGACGCGCTTGCACTTGCACCGCGCGATGATATCATTCAGATCCGTGGGGCTGATGCTGTTGCCGCAGAAGTAGATCTTGAGGCCGCTGTCCAGCTCATTGTGGAACTGGCCCTTGACGGCTTCGACCACAGCGCGGGCACCCAGATAGCTGCCGCCGATGCCGGCGACGACCAGCACGTCGGAATCCTCACGGATCTTGGCGGCTGCTTCCTTGATGCGGGCGAACTCGTCCTTATCGTACTCACGGGGCAGATACATCCAGCCCAGGAAATCGTTGCCGGGGCCGTTCTTGGCTTCCAGCATCTTGTGGGCGGCTTCCACCTGCGGGTAGATGGCCTGATACTCTTCTTCCTTAATAAAGGAGGAAAGGTGTTTCGTGTTCAGTGCGAGACTCATATTTTATCAAAACCTCCAGACATTTTTGGGGCACTTGCCCTGCGAGGGTTTTTCTTGGTATAAGTGTACCGTTCCCATCGGGCAAAGTCAAGGCCAAAATCCTTGGATTTCATACAATTTTAATAGTGTTGTTTTGTATGCTCTTACATCTTTTGTTCAGGCGGACAAGGCTTTTGTTGTGTAAACAAACCGCTTTTGGGCGGTCCTGTGTTCGTTTTGGTCAAGACACACCGGTCAGGCTCTCCCACAGCAGGTGCAGCGCGTCCGGCAGGGTCAGTTTTGCGGCATCGACGGCGGCGCGGACTTCATACTCACTCAACAGGTTTTCGCCCTGATAAACGCTTACTTTGCCCACGGCCTGCCCCCGTTCCACCGGGGCTTCCAGTGTCTCGGGCAGGGTCAGCTCCCCGCGGAGGGCGGCCCCGGCCCCTTTTTCCAATAAGATCGTCTCGGGCAGGGCGCTGTAATCCAGCGGGACGCTGCCCCGCCGCGCTGCCTTTGACCGCCAGCTGCAGCGGCTGGCTGGGCAGTGCGGGCAGCGGCGCGGCCTCATAGGCCCCAAAACCGTAGTCCAGAAGCGTCGTGGCGGCGTTGAAGCGGTCGGCGCTGCTGGGTGCCCCCAAAATAACGGCGATGAGCTTGAGCCCATCCCGGGTGGCGCTGGCCGAGATGCAGACCCCTGCCCCGCTGGTGGTGCCGGTCTTGAGCCCGGTGATGCCGCTGTACCGCTTGAGCAGCTTGTTGGTGTTGACGAGCTGGGTCTGCCCGTTGCGGAGGCTGTCCGTCCAGATGCCGGAGTAATGCAGCACCTCCGGGCAGTGGGTCAAAATCTCCCGGCTCATGATGGCCACATCCCGGGCGGTGGAGAGGTGGCCCTCCGTATCCAGCCCGCAGGCGTTGCGGAACGTGGTCTGCTCCATCCCCAGCTGGGCCGCCCGGGCGTTCATCTGCTCCACAAAAGCGGGCTCGCTGCCGCCCACCAGCTCGGCCACCGCCACGGCGGCATCATTGGCGGAGGAAACGCAGATGGCCCGGAGCATCTCATCCAGCGTGAACTGCTCCCCCGGCTCCAGCCAGATCTGGCTGCCGCCCATGTGGTAGGCGTGTTCGCTCACCGGCACAAGGGTATCCAGCGTCAGCCTGCCGTCATGGATGGCCTCAAAGGTCAGCAGCAGGGTCATCACCTTTGTAATCGACGCGATGGGCATTTTCTCCTCGGCATTTTTCTCGTACAGCACCCGGCCGCTGTCCTGCTCAATGAGGATGGCAGCGCGGCAGTTGAGGGAGAGTGCCGGAGCCGCTGCCGCCGGGAGGGCAGGTTCCACCCACACGGCCTGCGCGGAGGCTGTTTCTGCCTCCCGCCGGGCCACAAGATGCAGCCCCATCCCCTGTGCCGTCCCAAGGGCCAGTGCAAACAGCCAGAAGCAGAGCACGGCTGCGCAGAGCACCGCAAAATTTCTCCGTTCCATTCTCGTACCTCCCCCGCGGTCTGTTTCCATTGCTCTGATTGCATTCTATGCAAAAAAAAAGAGCAGCAAATGCTCTTTTCCCCGCCGGGAAAAATCTGCTATAATAGGATGGTTTATTTTGTTTTTCTGTGGAAAGGATACCTCGCATGAGAGTTTGTTTTTATACCCTTGGCTGCAAGGTCAACTTAAACGAGACCGGCGCGCTGGAACAGATGTTCCGCTCCGCCGGTTTCACCATCGTGCCGGAGGGGGAAGAGGCCGATGTGTTTGTGGTCAACAGCTGCACCGTGACCAACTTTGGCGACCAGAAGAGCCGCAAGTGGCTCCGCCGGGCCAAGCGGGAGAACCCCGGTGCCGTCACCGTGCTGACCGGCTGCTACCCCCAGGCGTTCCCCGAGGAGGCCGCTCGGTTTCTGGAGGCCGATCTGGTCTGCGGCAACGGCGACCGGAAAGCCATCCTTGAAAATGTCATGAAGCTGCTGGACGGCCATGAGCGGATCGTGGCCATTGCGCCCCACGCCCGGGGCGAGCGGTTTGAGGAGCTGCCCGTGGAGCGGTTTGAGACCCACACCCGCGCCTTTATCAAGGTGGAGGACGGCTGCAACCGCCAGTGCGCCTACTGCGTCATCCCCGTGCCCGTGGCCCGGTGCGCAGCCGTGCCGAGGAGAGCATCCTGAACGAGCTGCACCAGCTGGCCGCAGCCGGATACCGCGAGGTGGTGCTCAGTGCCATCTCCCTGCCCAGCTACGGCCTGGACACCGGGACGAACCTGGTGGAGCTGGTGGAGCACTGCGCCCAGGTAGAGGGCATCGAGCGCATCCGTCTGGGCAGCCTGGACCCCGACATGCTCACGCCGGAGTACATCGCCCGGCTGGCCGCGGTGGACAAGCTCTGCCCGCAGTTCCACCTGAGCCTCCAGAGCGGCTGCACCGCCACCCTGCGCCGGATGCGCCGGGTGTACACCGCGGAGCAGTACGCGGAAGTGGTAGAAAATATCCGCTCTGCCTACGGCGACCGCCCGGTCAGCTTTACCACCGACTGCATCTGCGGCTTCCCCGGGGAGACCGAGGCCGACTTTGAGGAGAGCCGCGCGTTCCTGAAAAAGATCGGATTTTTGAAAGTACATGTCTTCCCCTACTCCCGCCGCAGCGGCACCCCGGCCTACGATTTCCCGGGCCAGATCCACGAACGGGACAAACAGGAGCGCAGCCGCGCCATGAACGCCGCCGCTGAAGCCATCCGCAAAGAGGTGCTGGCGGGCTATGAGGGCATGGAGGATGACGTGCTGCTGGAGACCCCCTCTCCGAAACGCTCTTTACCGGCTATACCCGGCTGTATGTGCCGGTAGTGGTCTCCGCCCCGGGCCATGCCAGCGGCGAGATCGTCCGGGTCAGACTGGGCGCTTACGACGGAGAGCGGGTGCGGGCCGCGCTGGTCTAAGCGGCCGTTCAAGCTTTGGCCGATATTGGTCAGATTGCAAAGAAATTTTGCCGGTTCTTTGTGCAAACCTCACCAGTCGTGAAAATCATAACGAATTTTGAGTTTTGGTCTTTTCATCCAAATTCGTTTATGCTACAATAAAAGTGGATATTCCGGGGCAGCCTGCCGATTGCAGCGGCGGGCGTGCCAATGCACCCGGAGACAGGCTGTTTTTTTCCGTACCAGAATGGCGGTCGTTTTTGTGCCAAGCCTCTTTACCATAGAGCCGCGGCTCGTCACTTCTCCATCCTCGAGAAGGGTCTGTGATCTGCTGTATGTAAAACAAGGAGAGATTGGAATGATTTTTAGAGGAATCAACACGACGGTCATCCAGATTCGCCGCCAGGTGTTTACCGAGGTTGCACGGATGGCCTACGCCAACGTCAAGGGCGAAGCCGCCAACCACCTGATGCGTAAGATCCCTTACAACATAATCCAAGGTGAGGAAGGCAAGCTGCGCAAGGACATCTTCCTGGAGCGCGCCATCGTTGAGGAGCGCGTCCGCCTGGCCATGGGCCTGCCCACCCGCCGCATGGACGAGCACAACAGCGTCGTTTCCGGTCTGGAGGACGCTTCCATTGCCGATAAGTATTATGATCCCCCGCTGGTAAACGTGATCAAGTTTGCCTGCAACCGCTGCCCCGAGAAGCTGGTCAAGGTCTCCGACCTGTGCCAGGGCTGCCTGGCTCACCCTTGCATGGAGGTCTGCCCCAAGAAAGCCATCACCTGGGAGAGCGGCCGTTCTATCATTGATCAGGAGAAGTGCATCAAGTGCGGCCGCTGCGTCGGCGTCTGCCCCTACAACGCCATCGTCAAAACCGAGCGCCCCTGTGCTGCCGCCTGCGGCATGGATGCCATCCACTCCGACGAGCTGGGCCGCGCGGAAATTGATTACAGCAAGTGCGTTTCCTGCGGCCAGTGCCTGGTCAACTGCCCGTTTGGCGCCATTGCCGATAAGGGCCAGATCTACCAGCTGATCCAGGGCTTCAACCGCGGTGACCGCATCTATGCGCTGGTTGCCCCCGCGTTCGTCAACCAGTTCCCCGGCCTGGCTTCCACCGGCAAGCTGAAAGCTGCCCTGAAAGCCGTCGGCTTCCACGACGTGGTCGAGGTCGCCATTGGTGCTGACCTGTGCACGGTGGACGAGGCCCACGACTTCCTGGAAGAAGTGCCCGGCAAGCTGAACTTTATGGCAACCTCCTGCTGCCCGGCCTGGAGCATGATGGCAAAGACCGCATTCCCCGACCTGGCCAAAAACATCTCCATGACCATGACCCCCATGGTCTTCACCGCCCGCATGATGAAGCAGGCCGACCCCGAAGCCCGTATGTGCTTCATCGGGCCCTGCGCCGCCAAGAAGCTGGAAGCTTCCCGCCGCACCATCCGCTCCGACGTGGATTTCGTGCTGACCTTTGAGGAACTGGCCGGCATCATCGAGGCCAAGGACATCGACGTGGCTGCACTCGAAGTCGACCCCGATGAGATCGATCTGGTCCACGCTTCCGGCGCAGGCCGCGGCTTCGCACAGTCCGGCGGCGTTGCCAAGGCCGTTGCCGACAAGATCAAGGAATGGCACCCCGACATGGAAGTCAAGATCGCGTCGGCTCAGGGCCTGGCCGAGTGCAAGAAGCTGCTGATGCTGGCCAAGGCCGGCAAGTACAACGGCTATCTTCTGGAAGGCATGGGCTGCCCCGGCGGCTGCATCGGCGGTGCCGGCACCATTGCGGACCCTGCCAAGACTGCCATCCTGCTGAACAAGTACGTCAAGGAAGCTCCGTTCCAGGACCCCGAGCAGAGCCCCTTCATGACCAGCATCCACGTGCTGAAGGACGATCCCAACTTCGAGGTCTAAGCATCTGCCTTTCTGCCGCCTCCCGTTTGCCGGGAGGCGGCTTTTTGCTGTCATGTTTTCCACATTTCTTACTTTCTATGTCGAAAGTGAAACAGTTTTGTGAAACACTGCCAAAGCAGATTGACTTTTTTGCTTGATTATGCTATTTTTGCGGTATAAAAGGGCTGTCTGACCCATTCCTGCACCATTTTCCGCGTGTGTGACAGCCCGTGCCGCGCTGCGGCAGGAAGAAAGGTTGATAACATGAAAACAGCTTGGAAACGCACCGGGGCGGTGCTGGTCTCATGGCTGCTGCTCTGCCTGCTGGCCCTGAGCGCCAGTGCCATGGGCCCTGTGGAGGTCGGCGTGGCGTTCTGGAAAGACAGCAAAGGCGAACAGACCTCGCTGGCCAACGATGGCATCGACACGGACCGTGCCGCCACTCTTACCCGGCAGGCCAATGGCACCTATACGCTGGAGCTCCCTCTGAAAAAGCTTTCCCGCATCAACATCACCGGACGGCTGTCCGGGCTGACCATCGGCGAGGTGAACTATGACGGCACTCTGAGCGGCAGCTTTGACGATGACACCGCACTGCTCACCATCAAAAACCTGCCCGCTTCCGTCCTGACCGGAAGTGACGCCGGAAAAAGCGCTGGCCGTGACCTGCAATCTGGACATGGATGTCAAGCTCCTGGGGGAGATCACCACTCCCGCGCGGCTCTGCATCTGGGCCGAAAATTAAAACACAGTTTCCTACAACAAAACGCCCCGCAGGGCTGGTGAAACTTCTCACCGCCCTGCGGGGCGTTTGCGTTTTTATGGTTTTGCAGAGGAAGCTTACTCCACGATGATGCTCTTGCCGGTCATCTCTGCCGGGACGGGCAGGCCGATATAGGGCAGCATGGTGGGTGCGATGTCGGCCAGGCAGCCGCCCTCACGCAGCTTCACATCGCCGCAGCCGATGGCCACAAAGGGCACGACATTGGTGGTGTGGGCGGTGAACGGAGTGCCGTCCGGGTTCATCATCTTCTCGGCATTGCCATGGTCCGCGGTCAGGAACGCGCAGCCGCCGGCAGCCAGGACAGCTTCAACGACTTCCTTGACAGCAGCATCGACGGCTTCCACAGCCTTGACTGCCGCGTCAAACACGCCGGTGTGACCGACCATATCGCAGTTGGCGAAGTTGAGGATAATGACATCATAGTTGCCGCTCTCGATCCGCTTCTTGCACTCAGCAGCCACTTCCGGAGCACTCATCTCAGGCTTGAGGTCGTAGGTGGCCACCTTCGGGCTGGGGATGACACAGCGGTCCTCGCCCTCGTAGGGAGCCTCAACACCGCCGTTGAAGAAGAAGGTGACATGAGCGTACTTCTCCGTCTCAGCGATGCGGAGCTGGGTCTTGCCATGAGCAGAGAGGTACTCGCCCAGAACGTTCTTGAGCTCCACGGGAGGATATGCCACTTCGCAGTTGGGCATGGTGGCGTCATACTCGGCCATGCAGACATAGTGGACCTGCTTGCGGCCGCCGCGGCGCTCAAAGCCCGTGAACGCGTCGTCGCAGAAGATGCGGGTCATCTGGCGGGCACGGTCGGGACGGAAGTTCATGAAAATGACCGTGTCGCCATCCTGCACACGGCCGCCCTCGCAGGTGACGCAGGGCAGAACGAACTCATCCGTCTTGTCCGCGGCATAGGATGCCTCAATGGCCTCCTGTGCGTTGGCAGCGTGGTTGCCCTCGCCATAAACGAACGCGGCGTAAGCCTTTTTCTTCGCGGTCCCAGTTGTTGTCACGATCCATGGCGTAGTAACGGCCGGAAACGCTGGCGATCTTGCCGATGCCCAGCTCATCCAGCTTAGCCTGCAGGTCGGCCAGGAAGCCCTTGCCAGAGTGGGGGTCCGTGTCACGGCCATCGGTGATGCAGTGGAGGTAGACCTCCTTGGCACCCATGTGCTTGGCCATTTCCAGCACGCCGAACCAGTGGTCTGCGTGGCTGTGGACGCCACCGGTGCCCACCAGGCCCATCAGGTGGATGGCCTTGCCGGCGTCAATGGCAGCTTTCATGTTCTTGACCAGGACCGGGTTCTTGAGCATCTCGCCATCCCGGATGGATTTGGTGATGAGGGTGAGCTGCTGGTACACGATGCGGCCCGCACCCATGTTGGTGTGGCCGACTTCCGAGTTGCCCATCTGACCATCGGGCAGGCCAACAGCCATGCCGGAAGCTTCAATGGTGGTCATGGGGTATTTTGCCATCAGTGCATCGAGGTGGGGTTTTTTGGCTGCGACCACGGCGTTGCCATAGGTCTCGTCCGGGGTCCAGCCAAAGCCATCCATAATGCAAAGCAGGACAGGTTTCTTGGACATATGTTTTATCTCCTTGTTGTGTTTAACAAAAAGCGCCCGGCACAGCGCTGGAAATGCGCGCGGCGCGGCCGGGCGCTGGGAAAACTTTGGTTGCGAAAGTCAGCGCTTAGCCCTTGGTGGCTGCGTTGACGATCACGGAAAAGTCCGGAGCCTTGAGGGACGCGCCGCCAATCAGGCCGCCGTCAACATCTTTCTTGCTCAGCAGCTCCTCGCAGTTCTTGGCGTTCATGCTGCCGCCGTACTGGACGGTAGTAGCCTCGGCGACCGCCTCGCCATACAGTTCGCCCACCACCTTGCGGATCTGAGCACAGACTTCCTCCGCCTGGTCCGCGGTAGCGGTCTTGCCGGTGCCGATGGCCCAGACAGGCTCGTAAGCGATGACGACATTTGCCATCTGCTCGGCGGTGACACCCAGCAGAGCGATCTTGGTCTGCATCCGGACCAGCTCCTCGGTAACGCCCTCCTCGCGCTGCTGCAGGCTCTCGCCCACGCACATGATGACCTTCAGACCGGCGTTCAGGGCAGCCAGAGCGCGCTTGTTCACGGTCTGGTCGGTCTCTGCAAAGTACTGGCGGCGCTCAGAGTGGCCCACGATGACGTACTCCACGCCCAGATCCAGCAGCATGTCAGCGCTGATCTCGCCGGTGAAAGCGCCGGACTTCTCGAAGTGAACATTCTCAGCACCCACATGGATGTTGGTGCCCTTGGTCTTCTCCACAGCGGTGACCAGATCGGTATACGGGGTGCAGATGACGACCTCGCAGGATGCGTCTTTGACGGCGGGGATGAGCTCGTCCACCAGAACAGCAGCCTCGGAGGCGGTCTTGTTCATCTTCCAGTTGCCAGCAATAATGGCCTTGCGCTTTGCCTTATCCATGGTTCTATCTCCTTATATTTACTTTTTCTTCTTTACCCAAAGCTCTGCACATAAAAAGGCGCGGCGGCGCACGGCCGCCGCACCTCTGATGATGCTGTTACGTTCTCTGCGATCAGGCGTTCTGGATCACTGCGATGCCGGGCAGCTCCTTGCCCTCCAGGTACTCCAGAGAAGCACCGCCGCCGGTAGAGATGTGGGTCATCTTGTCGCCCAGGCCCATCTGCTGGACAGCTGCTGCGCTGTCGCCGCCGCCGATGACGGTGGTAGCGTCGCTCTCAGCCATCGCCTTGGCAACGGCCAGAGTGCCGGCTGCCAGAGTGGGGTTCTCGAACACGCCCATCGGGCCGTTCCAAACGACGGTCTTGGATGCCTTGACAGCATCGGCAAACAGCTTCATGGTCTCGGGGCCGACGTCGCAGCCCTCCATGTCAGCCGGGATGGCGGTGACAGGAACAACATGGTCTCGACGGGAGCGTCGATGGGATCGGGGAAGTCCTTGATGCAGGCTGCATCCACGGGCAGCAGCAGCTTGACGCCCTGGCCTCCTGAGCCTTGGCCATCATCTCCTTGCAGTAATCCAGCTTGGAATCGTCGCACAGGCTCTTGCCGACCTCGTAGCCCTGAGCCTTGACGAAGGTGTAAGCCATGCCGCCGCCGATGATCAGGGTATCGACCTTCTCCAGCAGGTTGGAGATAACATTCAGCTTGTCTGCGACCTTTGCGCCGCCCAGAATAGCAGTGAAGGGACGAACGGGATCGTTCACAGCGTTGCCCAGATACTTGATCTCCTTCTCCATCAGGTAACCGACAGCGGTATCCTTGATGATAGTCGGTGACACCTGCGGTGGAGCAGTGTGCGCGGTGGCAGCTGCCGAAGGCATCGTCAACGTATGCGTCTGCCAGAGAAGCCAGGTCTTCGCTGAACTCAGGCATGTTCTTGGTCTCTTCCTTGCGGAAACGGGTGTTCTGCAGCAGAACGACATCGCCGTTGTTCATGGCAGCAACAGCAGCCTTTGCGTTCTCGCCCACAACGTTATCGTCGTCAGCAAAGACAACGGTCTTGCCCAGCTTTGCGCTCAGAGCCACAGCAACGGGAGCGAGGCTGAACTTTGCCTCGGGGCCGTTCTTCGGCTTGCCCAGATGGCTGCACAGGATGACCTTAGCACCATCGTTGACCAGCTTCTGGATGGTGGGCAGAGCCGCATTGATGCGGTTCTCGTTGGTGATCACGCCGTCCTTCATCGGGACATTGAAATCGCAGCGGACAAGGACCTTCTTGCCGCAGTAATTCTGATCGTCGATCGTTTTCTTACCTAAACCCATGGTAACAAGCTCCTCTCAAATTCTTTTCGTTGTGCTTGCCCTCGCCGATCTTGCCGCAGAAAGAACCCTGAGCAGTATCGTACTTCAGCAGGTGAGCCAGCATCTTGGGGCTGGTCAGATCGTTGATTGCAACAACCTCATAGCCCTCAGCATCGAACATCTGACGGAAAGCCAGACGGCCAATACGACCAAAACCATTGATAGCAACTCTAACATTAGCCATGTTAATCGTACCTCCTAATTGTTCTTACCCTTTGATCGGATAATTCACGGTATCTTTATTTTAGACCAAAACGGCCCAACTTTCAAGTGCCTGCCAAAAAATTAACAACTCGATTTTTCACTTTTTTACTTTTGTACGATTTTTCTAGTTTGTGTGGGCATCTTTTCAGCACTTCACCCAACGGAGTGCCGAGCACTCTTCCGTCCGGGCTCGGTCCGGGTAGTGCGCACCGCGCAGATCCCCCAGCACACCGATGCAGCACAGCCCCAGTCCAAAGAAAAAGTCCGGCAGCCGGGCCAGTACACCGCCCCGCAGCAAAGTATCCAGCAGCTGGGGAAACTCCCAGCACAGGCAGAGCGCCCAGACCGTCAGGCCGCTGGCGCAGAGCGTCCGGCTGTCCGCCGTGTCCGGCAGGGAAAGCGCCCGCCCCAGCACCGAGAGGAAGACCAGCGCGGCCAGCATCTGCCAGACCACCACCGTGGGGGCCACCCGGTGCCAGCTGGAGCTGTTTTCCATAAAGCGTGCCAGCACACACCAGTAAAAACAGCCGTGCCCAGCACTACATGGGTCAGGTCATCCGAGGGACGCTTCCAGCTCTTGCTCATCCAGCCCCGGCCCAGCGCCAGCAACCATGCGCTGCAGAAAAGGCTCAGGAACGCCATGATGATCCGGCCCACCACACTGCTGTCCCACAGAGCCAGCTTTGCAACAAATGTCGCCGCCATAAATCCCGCTCCCAGTACCGCCATTACACCGGAGGGCTTACAGGGGCTGCACAACTTTCTGGCCTCCGGCTTTGCGGCGCGGCCCGCCGCAACCGCCAGCAGGATGGCCACCGCCAGCGCGGCATACCGCAGCCAGACGGAGCCCACCACACACAGCCCGGTTTCAGCGTCTGTAAACAGGGCCAGATCGACCATGCGGCCCACGCCAAGAATTACGCTCAGGATTATTGAAGTCAAAATCAACAGATTCATCGGGTTTCTTCCTTTGATTTCGGACCGTTTTCCGGCATACATCCCCGGAAACGGAAGTTTTTGCAATGTATTCATCATATCGCATTTGCAGCGGAAAAGCAAGCTTGCGCCGCCTGCTTCTGCGCTTTTTGCTGCCCGGAGCAGGTACACTCTCTTTATAAAAGGTGTGTCGGGGGGAGGTTCCGGGATGAAAAAGCGTTTTTGCTGCTCTGCACCCTGCTGTTGGTGCTGGGCAGTCTTCTGCCGCTGGCCGGCTACCGGCTGGCAAAGGCGGTATTGGGAGAGGCTGCTGCCTCATCGGAAGTCCCGGCCTCCTCTGCGCTGCCCGCACCGGGCGGGAGCCTGCCCGGCACGGACACAGGCTCTCCAGAGACCGTTGCGTTCACCGGAGACGCCGAGGTCTTCCTCATCGAGGACCAGAGCACCGGGGAGGTCCAGCAGGTGCCGCGGCGGGATTATCTCATTGGCGCGGTGGCAGCGGAAATGCCTCTCAGCTGGCCGGACGAGGCCCTTAAGGCCCAGGCCGTTGCGGCCCACAGCTATGTTCTCTACTGCCGCGACCACGCCACAGCCGCCAACGGAGCCTGGCTCTCCGCCGACCCCGCCCGGCGGCAGGGCTGCCTGACAGACGCCGTCCTCCACAGCTACTGGGGCACCCGTTACGATGCCAACCACGTCCGTCTCTCCGCCCTTGTGGACAGCGTCCTGACCCAGGTGCTCTGCTATGAGGGTGCCCCGGCTGGGACGAGCTACTTTGCCATGTCCAACGGCCGCACCGAGGCCAGCGAGAATGTCTGGGGTGCCTCCCTCCCCTATCTGGTCGCCGTGGACAGCAGCACAGATCTCCAGGCGGATCATTATGAGGTCACCCTGACCCTCTCCTCCGCACAGGTACAGGCCGCACTGGCAGCCCAGGGGCTCGCCCCGGATGCTGCCGCGCCGGAACAGTGGTTCAGCTCCCCCACCCGCACGGCCTCCGGCTATGTCGCGCGGCTGTCTGTCTGCGGTGTGGAACGGTCCGGGGCATTCCTCCGCAGAGCGCTGGGCCTGCGAAGCACCGATTTTACCATCCGTTATGAAAATGGTCAATTCTACATAATGACCCACGGCTACGGCCACGGAGTCGGCCTCAGCCAGTGGGGTGCCAAAGCATTTGCGGAGCAGGGCCTCTCCTATGACGCCATCCTGGCCCACTATTTCCCGGGCACTACACTCTGTGGGTAAAAACAAAGCCGCTGGTTTTCATCAGCGGCTTTGTCCATTCTCTTATTCGCCAAACAGGTTACCCAGCCAGCTCCAGGCCGACTGTTCCACTGCCGAGGCAGTCTCACTGACCGACTCGACCGCTTTCTGCACATTCTCCCCCAGTTTGGAGCCCGAGGGATCCTGCACCGTCCAATAGGTAGCGGTGCTGGTGGCAGCGCTGGACACGGTGAAATCGCTCATAAAGCAGATGGTCTGGCCATTGGAGTCGGTCAGGAACACCATGTATGTGTATGCACCCTCCGGCAGCTCACCAAATTTGATCTGACTGTCCAGATTCTTCAGCGACCAGCTGGAGACGTTGGGAGCGGCCTCCGCACTCTGCACGGTCTGATCCGCGGCATCCAGGATGGCAACTTCCACCTCGGTCAGCACGCTGTCCGAAGCACTGGCCACGATGCCGCTGACGCTCATGCCGCTGCCCGTGCGGAGATTGACCGGATACCGGACGCCCTCCAGCCGCAGGCTGTCCGGCTGGGTATTGATGCTGTTCTGGTCGGAGGTTATGTACCAATAGCAGGAAGCTCCTGCAATGGAAATGCTCGCGCTGGAGATGGGCACACGGCCGGAGGAGACGCTGCCGGCCGGGTCGGAACAGTAGAACACACCGTCGGTGTAGTCGGTCAGGAGGACCGCGTGGGGCTGGCGGCGATCATAGAGGACGATGCCCTCGGGGTGCTCTGCCAGCAGCTGGATGAGCACCTGTGTCTTCCCGGCGCTGCTGGAGGGGAGGGTGGCGTAGCCAACCTGCATGGCCTTATAGTTGAAGCTGTGGGAGAGTCCGCCTGCCCAGGCAGAGCTCTTCACGCTGTTCTCGGTCACGTCCGTCCAGTCGGTCAGGCCGTCCAGAAAGGCGCGGCGGCGGAGCATCATGGCGGCGGAGGCCAGCGTACAGGTGCCGCCCCTGCTCTGCTTGAAGTAGAACCCGGCGTCAACGTTCAGGTCAACGGCCAGCGCCCCCGGCAGACAGGTCACCAGTAACAACAGCGACAGCACAAGGGCTGCCAGCCTCTTTTTCAGACCGTGCGGTGCGGTTTCCACGTCTCGTTCATCCTCCCTGCTTTTGAAAATCACTGTCATAAAGTATACCAGCTTGTTACGCTTTTGTAAACACTTGCGAGGGATTTTTCTCATTTATTCCATGGTTTGTACATATTTTAAGAGCAAGTTGCACAAAACGAGTCGAAATTTTTATACGGCAAAAAATCAACTCCGGTCTGTTTTTGCAAACAGGCCGGAGTCGATTGAAAATAATTTTCAGTTTTTGTCGTTTTGCGCTTAGAACAGGCCGCTGATCTTGCCGTCCGCGTCCACATCAATGTTGACGGCAGCAGGCTTCTTGGGCAGGCCGGGCATGGTCATAATATTGCCGCAGATGACCACCACAAAGCCCGCGCCGGCAGCCAGGCGGACCTCACGCACCTCCATGGTAAAGCCCGTAGGAGCCGCCAGCAGCTTGGCGTTGTCGCTGAAGCTGTACTGCGTCTTGGCGATGCAGACGGGCAGGTTGCCGTAGCCCATCTCGGTCAGCTCGGCCAGCGTCTTGCTGGCAGCCGCACTGAAGTTGACCCCATCGGCCCGGTAGATCTTGGTGGCAATGGCCTTGACCTTATCTTTCAGAGGCATCTCCAGCGGGTAGGTGTACTGGATGGGGCGGTCCTCCATCACGTTCAGCACCGCCTCTGCCAGCGCTTTGCCGCCCTCGCCGCCCTTGGCGAAGACCTCGCTCAGGACGCAGGGCACGCCCTGCTCTGCACAGACCTGTTCCACATAGGCCTGCTCTTCCGGGGTGTCCGTCGGGAATGCATTGATGGCAACGACCACGGGCAGGCCAAAACCGTTTTTCAGGTTGTCAATGTGGCGCACCAGGTTGGCGGCACCGGCCTTGACTGCTTCGAGGTCAGGCTGGTTGAGGTCGGCCTTTGCCACGCCGCCGTGGCTCTTGAGGGCGCGGACGGTCGCCACCAGCACGCAGGCGCTGGGAGCGATCCCAGCATAGCGGCACTTGATATCCAGGAACTTCTCAGCGCCCAAATCCGCGCCGAAGCCAGCCTCGGTGATGAAGCTTCTTCTTGATGTCCTCACTTCTCCTTGACAGCCTTGGGAGCGCCGTCAACGATAGCCTTTGCTTCCTTCAGGCCCAGACCGGTGATCTCCTTGACCAGCTTGATGACCTGCATCTTGGTAGCGCCAGCCTCAGCCAGGATAACGTCGAACTCGGTCTTCTCTTCCTCAGCGGCAGCAGCAGCGCCAGCAGCAGCGGGAGCAGCAGCAGCAACAGCAGAAACGCCGAACTCCTCGCAGTAAGCGTCGATCAGCTCTTTCAGCTCCAGAACGGTCAGGCCCTTAACGGACTCGATGATGGCAGTAATCTTCTCAGAAGCCATGGTAATAACCCTCCAATATCAATGGTTTTTGTTTGTTTCAGTTTTGTATTAAGCAGCGGTCACGCAGCCATTAGGCAGCGGGCTCCTCCTGCTTGTCGGCGTAGGGCTGCATAGCAACAGCCAGACCGGACAGAGTGCTGGTAAGAGCACCTGCGAACATGGACAGCATACCCTCGCGGTT